>Ga0207024_10059_pt1 | contig 34654 bp, 25 predicted proteins | sample Alteio_BWMinCont_44_FD_153470 | JGI IMG/M metagenome (GOLD analysis project Ga0207024, IMG submission 153470) | Enriched cells from forest soil in Barre Woods Harvard Forest LTER site, Petersham, Massachusetts, United States -... | ecosystem: Environmental > Terrestrial > Soil > Temperate forest >...
TTCGATACCCTGCGTTTGCATGACACAGCTAGCTATTATTTACCTATTGTAGTTAATGCACAAGATTATTATCCCTTTGGAATGATTCAACCTGGTAGGTCTTATACTTTGACTAATGACAGTTCATATAAATACCTATTCAATGGTAAATTCCATGATGATAATATCTATGGCAAGGATAATAGTTATGATTATGGGATGAGATTATATGACCCAAGATTGGGAAGATTTATGTGTACTGATCCGCTATTTAAGAAATATGCCATGTTAAGTACATATCAGTTTGCGAGTGATAAACCTATTCAAGCGATAGATATAGATGGCATGGAATCCGATAATTCAACTGGAGGAAATTCAAATACGTCTTCTGGCCAACCTGCAGCTCTGCCCGCACCCTCATTAAATAAACAAGTCACTAAAGCCGATGCAGCTTCACATGCTCCAACTCAAGCTCCTAGTATAGCACCTAAAACAGTATCTTCGGATCAAGTAAATACTCAGTATCTTCAAAAAAACCCAGGTAATACTGCTCCGTATCCTCCAGGTCAAACGGTAAAACAAGGTCCTTTACCTGAAGCCAGCGAAAGCGATCCATACGTTAGAGTTTCAAATGGAAATGCTAATGGCCAATTCTTTACAAGATTATCTCAAATTGAAGGAATGAAACCTGCCCAAGTTAAGGATGCTTTAAGTTTGACTTATGAACCAACTCAAATGAATGTTGTTAAACCGGGAGACTTGCCAGTTAATCAAGGCAATATAGCAAACTCTGTCGTTCCAAAGGGTATGGAAGCTCCACAACAATACCAATTTTTAACTCAAAATCCTGCAGAGGAAGGAGCAACTTATGGACCAGCAATAAAACTGCAAAGTGACGTAACAATTAAAGCAACCCTGCAAGCTTTACCAGAAGCTGCAACTGGCATAGTAGTAGAGCCTGTAATCCCGCCTACGCCACCTCCACCTGCTACTGATCCAATAATAAATCCACAACGTGGCATGGAGCCTGGGGACGTAGATCCAGATATACTCCCAGATGTATTATAATTTGTACTATGTTTATATCAAACAAGGAGTTCTTTCTCCTTTCTATAAAGTTGAAAGAAGGTATCATCATTTAGTTTATCTAAAGAATATGAAGGTAATTTCGATAAATCAAAAAGTTCTCCCTCTCGGCTTACATATTTTCTTTCACTATTTCCAATTTCTTTTGGTAGGTCAAGATGCAGTTTAAATATAACTCCTTCTACTTTTTTAGGTGAATAATAATATGAGCTGTGATCAAAGTCAATAAATCTGAATTTCTTTTCCACTAAGTCGATTGCAATAAATGGAACTCCGGACAAATTAGGATTGTCGGAAAAATGTATTTCTTTTCTCAAAAAAAGAATTGAATCTTCAAAAGTAAGTGTTCTTTCACCAGGGTATTCAAAGCCAAAAGATACTCCTTTGGGATTCAATATAATTTTAGGTGTTTTCTTATTTTCAAATACACCTATAAAGCCAGCATAGGCATCCATCCGATATTCTGTGATATTATACATAAAACAACAGTATCTGTTATTAAGGCTTTCAAATAAATAATTCCATTTAATTTTAGCCATGTCTTGGGTCGTGAATAACTGGCTAAAATCAATTGCCCAACCACTTGTTTCAAAAGTATCAAGCTTTTCTAAAGGGATATATATCATAGTTCAACTAATAATAGGTTATGAAAAAATTAAGTAATATATTATTAACCAAATAGCACCAAAAAATAGGGTAATACTCATAATCTCCTTTCCCTTTTTTTTATCTTTTTAAAAAAAAACATACGCACTTCCAATTATTCCTAATGAAAATAAGATAGGTGGAAACAACAATCGAATCATAGCACTAATAATTATACTACACTATAGGAACAAATATAAACAATTCAATAAAGCTATGATGATAATGGAAACATTTTATCGTATCTTCGTTAACCTATAACTCTTTTTTATCTTATCAATTGAACAAAACCATCCTTCCTATAAGTTCTATTATTACAGGTGGCATTTATTATATAATAATATACCCCGGCAGGAGCCTGTCCACCGTTTTCCGTATTACCGTTCCAGTATTGATATGTGTTATTTGTATGAAACATTTCTATACCCCAACGGTTATATATAGTAAGAGACCATGCATCCATGTTTTCCGCTTTAATGTAGAACATATTATCCACTCCTAATGCTCCATTGTTGGTAGGAGTAAATACATTAGGCACTATAAGATTGAAACAAGGCGATTCAACTATTATGGTGACTATTCTTTCATTGAGACATCCCTCCGCGTCTGTTCCTATTACCGTGTATGTAGTGGTTACAGTAGGGCTGGCTATTACATTCGCACAGGTATCGCAATTCAAGCTTCCGTCATCGGGTTCCCATTGATACTTTATTATGCTTGGCCCTCCTGCAGAGATAAGTGTATCGTCTCCTGCCAATACGATGGTATTACAACAGGCAGATAGCAGAGGTACGTCCTGAAATACTTCTACTGTTTTTGTGACTGAACATCCATTGGAAATAACTACTGTGTACATGGCGGTATCTCTAATAATAACATTTATTGTATCGTAAGTTCCTCCCGTATTCCATTTATAGGTAAACGGACCGGTTCCGCTTGCTGTAGCCGTAATTGTTGTTTCTCCATTTCCACACCCCGGCGGATAACTAATATTTCCACTAGGATTAGGCTTTTCCATAATTTTAAATGTATCCTTCACTGGGCATCCAAGGCTATTATAGGCCGTTACATATATTATAGAATCGGCATTAATATCTCCGGTAATAATGGTAGTAGTTGTTTTACCATTACTCCACAAATAGGTAGTGGGGTTGGTAGAACTGCTAACGGTTAATGTATCTTTTTCACCCTGGCATTTCGAACTTATTCCACTTGTAACGGGCTTAGGGAGGGGAATTACTATTACGGTCACTTTTTTTTGCACACTGTCGTCACATGTTCCATATACTGTTGCCATATATGTAGTAGTTACCGTATCAGTTACTTTTATAGATGAGGTTGTCGCTCCTGTACTCCATTTATACCCAGCCGCTCCTCTGGTAGTAGTTGCTGTAATAGTTGTAGTTTCATTAGGACAAATACTATCTTTAGTTACAACTATTGATGCTGTTAGTGCTGGAATAACATTAACTTTTATAGTAGTTGAATCGGGGCATACACCGGTATTGTTGTATAATGTATATGTTGTTGTTATAATAGGATTTACCCAGATATTTCTTGACGTACTTCCCGTATTCCACTTATAGACTATTCCACCGCTTCCCTTTAGCTCTACGCTGTCTCCTAAACACACTGAATCCTTAGAAGCTACAGCTTTTACACTTATGGAAACCACATGAATAACAAAGGAGGTATCCTTAGAACACATCCCATTGCTTGAGGCGACAGTAATTGTTTGTGTTCCAATAGGACGGTAAGTTATAGATGTGGTTGTGGCACCCGTGCTCCATTTATATTTTGGGCCTCCTGTTACGGTTAAAGTATCGGTATATCCAGCACATATTGAATCGTTACCTCTTATTACCGGATTAGGCATAAGGTAAACTTTTAGGGTGCTGGTTGTAGTATCTGCACAGCCATCATTATTAGTTCCGATTACGGTATAAATGGTAGTAACACTCGGGGATGCTATTGGGTTGGGACAATTGTTACAACTTAAACCCAATGACGGCGACCATTTATATGTATTCGCTCCAGATGCTACAAGACTTACGTTTGTTCCTGTACATAAACTGTCTAAGTCCGGAACAACAGTAACTCTGGGGGGGGCAGGATTTGCCAGGATTACACCTATTTCGTATTTACATCCCGAATCATCAGTAATAATACAAGTGTATGGGCCTGCAAGAAGCCCTGTATCCCTTTGATTGGTAGAACCGTTGCTCCACATATAAGTGTAGGGAGGATGGCCTCCCGCAGGATGTACAGTCACATCACCTTTTCTTAATGCACAATCGGGGTTGGTATCTGATATTGTAGCGCTATAACCTAATTCTCCAGGAATATTTACGATGGCTGTTTCGATACGTGGAGGACATGCTGCATCAGTAACGGTAACTGTATATGTACCTGCACACAGTCCTGTGTCTGTTTGGTTTGTATTACCATCACTCCATTGAAACATAAAAGGAGTTACCCCACAATCGGTATTCACGGTAGCAGTTCCATTGCAAGCTGAACAGGAGCTAGGGGTGCCAAATGCCGATGAAATTAAATGGGGTGCGATAGGATTTGTAAGTTGAGTAACGTATCCTATTCCGCAAGCATATAAAGCGCCATTTTGTCCTAATTGAACATCAAAAGCAGTATCCGGAAGAGGGATTTTCGCATCTATCGCATAAGTAGGATACAATACATATACACTATCCGCCACACCTACAAATAAATTATCGCACAAATCAACGTCAAGCCCACCGAATTCAAAAGCACTATTCGTTCTGACAGGAAACTCACTAACAAGGCTTCCCGTATTTTTATCGTAACGTCTTAAGGTATCTGAATTATACAAGTATACCCAATTGGGGCTGGCTGCAGCTCCATTCATCCCATTTGTTAACGGTCCAAAATTATCCGTTCCCACATAAAATACGCTGCTTAATTCGATAAAATGGCAATGTTCATGTACCATATACATGGTAGGAGACAAAGAAGGCAGGGGCAATTTTATTAAATCATTATTAAAATGAAGCGGATCGTAACCTAACGACCGGGCTGTAGCCATATAGCAATGTTTTCCATCGGGGTCAATGGCTATTAATGTCATGTCGTGGGTAACGAGCGATGCACCCAAAACATTAACCGGATTTATAGAGGTCATATTGGTATCAAGTACGCCCGCCTGGTTTAATCCGGTAGTACTTCCACACCCAATAACAATGTCGCGATTACAAGGATCGAACCGGGCACGCCAAAGCTCGTTCAGATCACCACCGCCGCCAGAAAAAGTTCCTACAAGTATCCCGCTGCTGTTTACTTTAAGTACCACCTCTGACGGATTTCCGTATCCCTTGCATAAATAACTTGTGCCAGTAACTTTGTCAGTAGTAAAGGCGCCATAAGTACCTCCACTCATTGGAATTGCATTATAGGTCCATTGGATTACGCCCAATTTATTCATTTTAACAAATTGTAAGTTATTTACATCATTTCCATAAGCATACACATTTCCAAAATAATCCCAGCTAAGGTCGTACGCCCTATCCCGGGTCGCAAAAAGAGGATCTGTTATCCATGGGTCTATAACTAATGTTTTACTTTTGTCGTAATTCCTGTTTGTTCTGAATGATTCTGTATTTCCAATTAGTTGATAGGATACGTCTATACTTCCCGTTTCTCCACTATAATTCGCAAGGGGAGCATGCTCTGTAAAAGTCCCCATAGGGCTATTAAAAATCACATCGCCCATGTTATTCAGCCTTAGTTTTCCCGCTGTTTCATATTTCATTATCGCTTTTGAAATGTCTCCTCCCGAGTGCACTACCAGGGAATATTCAAAACCTTCTTTCCCAACCGGGAATGTATATTCAATATCAATTCCCGGGTATATATTCCGATACGTTATTTCCTTAAAAATATTCGTTTTAATAGTTGTTCCCACTGCTATACCCGAATAGGTATAATAATCGCTTTTCTCTTTTGCTGCTATGATAGTGACAGAGGGATTGGAGCCTTCCCAGTTGCTGATCATATAGTGAAGTACAGGTTTAGTTGTATCATCTTCATCGGGATCTTTGTCTTTAGAATTTTCAGCTCTTTTAGGCCTTTCAGAATAACAGTAAATTATTCCATGAAGCGTGAAATATGCCCACACATGGCCTAATTGAACGCCATACAATACCTTCTCATTTCCCGGTAGAATTCTGTCGAACTGTCCTTTATTTTCAATAAAAACCTGGTGGTCAAAAGGGTCTGTTTTCCATTTCACTTGGAAATTTTCATTTTTATTTACAGTAGTTCCTCCTGGGTTGCTTCCTTTATTTGTTGGGGTTTGTGCATATTCTATTGAGAATAGAAGTAAAAAAAATATACTTACGAGTGTACCCTTTTTTTTCATTTTGTAATTATATTAATGGTAATTATTACAGCGATAAATATTTTATTAAATAATTATTCCTCATTTCATTTAAGCAGGTTTACATTACCCACATAGGTATGTTGCCGATCCTTATTGTCATAAGCGGTTATTTTATACACGTAGGTATCCTCCTGGCATAGTAATCCTTTAAATGTTCCATCCCAACCTTCATTTATACTGGTGCTATGGAATAGCTCCATACCCCAACGGTCAAATACATACATCTCAAAACTTTTTATATCATTCCCTTTTGCCATAAACACTTCGTTCCTTCTATCTCCATTGGGTGTAAATGCGCTTGGTATATAAAGCGTGAATATGGGGTCTATCACCAGGCAGTTTATTACTGTGTCCATACAACCATGTATGTCTACCAATATTAAACTGGGGCAATATGTTCCAGTGTCCCTATATATATGCACGGGGTTTTGCAAGTTACTCATGGTATCTCCCGATTCCCCAAAATTCCATATCCAATAAAGTATCCCACAAGCATCTGTCGATTTATCGGTAAACTGAATGGTGGGTTCTAAAATAGTTGTAGGCTGTGGAGAGACAATAAAGTTTCCTACTGGAGGATTATATACCGTTATATAATTTGGAATAGCTAATGTAGAACTACAACCACTGTCCGTTATAGCGGTCAAGGTTACATTATAATCACCCGGATGGGGATAACAGTATATGGGGCTTTCACTATTTAAAGTATCTCCATTTCCAAAGGTCCATCGCCACTGCACTATTCTATCCTGGCTTATGGTTTTGCCTTGAAATTGTATACATAAAGGAAAACATCCGGTGGTAATACTGGCGTCGAATTTAGTAATGGGTAACTGGTTTACATTTATTGTTATAGGGATGCTTGCTATTCCGCATGCATTCGATGCCGTTACGGTGTAAGTTGTAGTTACGGTTGGTGTTACAGATATGGTTGGTCCTGTAACTGCACCGGGCTGCCACGTAAAAGGGCTTGTATTATTAGTGGCTGATGCTACCAGCGTTACTGACTCACCTTTGCATATAGTTGATTGGGTAGTAATTACATGAATGCTGGGCGGGTCTCTTAAATATACTGTAACAGATGCCATAGATGAACACCCCGATACGCTGGTTCCGGTTACCGTATAGGTTGTAGTGGCAGACGGCGTAGCTGTAGGATTGGCACAAGCTGTACAACTTAATCCTTGGGATGGGCTCCACGTATATTTAATAGCACCCGATGCTGTTAATATTGCAGTATCCCCTTTACATAAGCTATCGGATGAGGCCGTTATTGTTATTTTTGGTAATATGCTGCCGGGGATGATAAAACATGCAGAATCCTGGCACCCCGTTTTATCTGTAATAGTTACACAATAATTTCCGGCTCCAATACCTCCAATATTGGAAGTGGTTGCTCCATTACTCCATAGGTACGTGTATGGGCTGACGCCTCCACTGACCGTTACAGAAGCGGTACCGAGAGTATCACAACTGGCGCTTGTTTGAGTTTTACTAATGGCAAGTATACTGGAAGATGATATATTAAATGTATCCCTGAATTGTTGCCGGCAACCTAAATGGATAGTGAGACTATAGGTATTTCCGGGACACAAATGGGTTGCGGTATGGGTTGTTTCCCCGTCACTCCATAAGTAGCTTACATTGCTGCCGGTATCAATTTTCCCGCATAAGGTCAGTGTCCCTGTTGCCGTACAATTGCATGAGCAAACATGAGTACGTTTTTTTACTATAAGCGGTGGGCTGGGCGGAACTATATGTATGCTTGAAATAAAGCCCTGGCCGCAAACATAAAGAGTAGTGTCGTCGGAGGCAAGGACTCCATTGCCCAACACTACATCGTATACATTACCAGGAAATGAACCAATGCTATATACTTGTGAAAGAGATGTATTTAATACATCTACATTATTTGAATCTCCTGCATAAATATCATCGCACAGGCCAACAGCTATGCCTCCCCATTCATAAGAAGTTGCCGTTAAACTGGCAGTATTGTGAATGGCCCCTGTATTTTTATCTTCCTGGCGTAAAGTATCTCCGTCATACAGGTAAACCCAATTAGGGCTTACGGCCATTCCATTCATTGCATTTGTACCTTTTATATAGTGATTACTAGTACCTTCCAAAAAACTGAATCCATCAAAAGTTAATAAGGAGGTAGGCGTAAGACTTGGCATAGGCATTCGTAACAGTAGATTATTATAATATTTAGGATCGGTATAAGAGCAGACTGTTGCCATATAAACAGTATCTATAATCGGGTCGTAACCAATAGTCCATATATCATGCGTTGGTTTATTAGTGCCCAATATGCTAATCGAGGTGCATGTAAGATTATTTGTATCTAAAATGGCGCCCTCAAGACCGTTAACTATTCCACCACCTCCAACAACAATGCTATGGCTACATACATCGTATATTGCTCCGAATTGTTCTGACATAGTGCCTGTGGCTAAAGTATTCAACAATGCTCCTGAGATACTTATTTTAGCCACTTTCGCTCGAGGGGCAGTAACTCCTTCGAAGCAAAAAGAAACTCCACTAGTTTTATCTACACATAGAGCACCAAAACCACTGGAGTAATTGAGAGGAAAATTATAGGTCCATTGTTGTACTCCTGCATTATTGTATTTTGATAGTTGGAAAGGAGCGGAGCTTCCATACACATATATATTGCCTGCATAGTCATAATCCACATCGTATGCTCCTCCGGTGTAGCCATCAATCCAATTAGTTGACCAGGGATCAATAATCAATGTTTTAGTTGCATCAACATTTTTTACGGTGAATGATTCTGTATTGTTTTGTAATTGGTAATTGCAAGCAATTAGGTTAGTATTCTCTTCATAATAGCTTGCTGGAGTGTGGTCAATAAATTGTCCCCAACCGCTGTTTATTTCTATCTTTCCATTCGTATCAATTTTCATTTCTTTTACCCCATTATATTTTAATTTTATGGATGAAAGGTCAGCGCCCGGATGCACTATTAACATATATTTAAATCCATCTTTCCCTTCAAGAAATGTATATTTTATATCTATGCCTGGGTAAACATTTTGGCAGGTTACAGTTTTAAACACATTTACTTTGATGGTACTTTTATTATCGGCACCCGGATAGGTGTAGTAATACGTTTGTTCTTCACCCGCTACAGTAGCTATATTACCAGTGGAACCCTGCCATGTTGCAGTTAAGTAATGGTCTATAGGTTTCTTATTCAAATCTATCTCATCCGGGTCAGCCGACCCCGAATGCTTTTTATCGGGATATTCCGGCTGTTCGGTGTATTTGTAAATAAGACCATGAGGTGTAATGAATACATATACATTTCCTACCTGTGCCCCGTATAAAATTTTATCTCCATTAGGGGAACCACTAAACTGTCCTTTATTTTCAATGAAAACCTGGTGATTAAACGGATTTGAAGTCCAATTGATTTTAGCGTGGGTAGGGGTAGTTTTACCGGTTTTTAATTTTGTGGAAATGGGGGACTGTCCTTTTAATGGCTGAAAATTCATTAAAAAGAAAGATATAATTAGGATAATAAAAAAAGGTGGGTAATTTATCTTCATGTTATTTTTCAGCATGCTCTTTATATAGAAACCATTTTAATAATTAATACAAAACTATACCCATTAAGTCCCTGATAATCATACTATATAATGTGTTTATCCTGCAGTTGTTTTTAGATTATAAACATCATAAGAAAAGGATTAAATGCAAGCATATTATCCTATGAATCATTGAATTCATATACAAGTTTAAGCCAGAAAACTATTTGCCGGAATCAAACTTATTTAATGGCAATTCGAGGTGATTAACAGTTGTTTTTAGCTGATTAATAGCATGTGTAGTTTTTGAGTGGAGTTGGCCTCCGCTGAAAATGATTTTACAATAATTATCTTTCGCTTTTAGCGCACAAAAAATGGATGTATGTTAAGGAGCAAGAAGAGTTAAAAAATCTGCTTTTTTGTATCGTGAAACTTCTAACAGGCTACCGTCAGACATTAACACTTCTCCGCCTTTTCCTTTAATATATTGCTTAACATGGCTAAGGTTTACCAAATTAGCTTTGTGTATGCGGAAAAACTCTTTATGAGGCATCATTTCCTCGTATTCTTTAAGTGTACGCGACGAAGTAAATTTTTGTCCGCCAACAAGATGAATTTTTGTATAATTTCCATCTGCCTCCAGCCGCACTACTTTTTCGGTATCCAGGTAAATAATACCTTCCTGCGTATGTACTGGTAACTTTAGAATTTTATTTGTTTGAGAAAGTGAAGAGAATAGACTTTCGATTTTTTTTAAATCTACTGTTCCTCTTTCTTTTTTTTCTTCGCATTTCTTTACGGCATCCACTAATTCGTCGGAGTCGATGGGTTTCAAAAGATAGTCAATAGCAGTATGTCTAAATGCTTTGATGGCGTATTGGCTGTAAGAGGTAGTGAAGATTACCTCAAACCCAATATTTTTTCCAGGGATATTTTTTGAGGATATACGGTTCAATAAGTCAAATCCACTTCCAAATGGCATCTCAATATCCAGGAACACTATATCAGGTGCGAGGGAGGAAATTTTTTGTTCTGCTTCATCTATGGAATGTACCGTTGCAAGGACATGCACACCCGGACAATACCTGGTCAGAAGCCTTACTAGCCCTTTAGCGCCTATAACTTCATCATCCACTATTATAGCATTAAGCATAGGTTTTCATATTTGTAATGATGGGCATTAATATTTCAACTCTCGTACCGGCGGCAGTACCATCGGTACTTATCTTGTCTGTAAAATTAACACTCATTTTTGATTTGAAGAGTGCATTGATTATTTCAAGTCTCTCAGCGGCAATAGATAATCCCATTGACTTATGAACCGAATCCTTTTTTAGTTTCATGCTTTGCTCCCTTCCTATTCCATTGTCATCTATACTACACTTTAGCTGGTTATTTTGCAATTCAAAATGAATGCTCACTTCACCCTGCCGTCCGGTAAGATGCATTAAGCCATGCCATATCGCATTTTCAACATAGGGCTGTATAAGAAGCGGTGAGATGAATATATTATCTTTATCAATGGAATCATTTACCATAATTTTAAACCGGAACCTAGAAGAAAACCGTATCCTTTCAAACTCCAGGTAAAGTTCAAGCATTTTAATTTCATCGGATATCGGAATATTTTCATAACTCGAATTTTCAAGTACCATGCGCATTAATTTCGAAAATCTTGATAGATGTTTTTGTGCTCCATACTTGTCGTTTTCTAAAATAAAATTTTGGATGGAATTAATAGCATTGAATATGAAATGCGGATTCATTTGTGCTCTTAGGGCTTTCAATTCCATTAGTATTTTTTCTTTTTCAACTAATATTTTTTCTTTTTTAGCATATCTCAGGGAGCGATATATAATAACGGCTATAAGCCCTATTATTAAGGCAATTGAAATTGCCAGCAAATTAATAATTTGTTGTCGCTTACTTTTGGCCTCTGCTAGTTCTTTAGCTTTATCTTCTTCTGCCTGCTGCGCCGCTAGCTGCTTGTCGTAATCATACTTTGCTTCCAACCTGCCAATTTCTTTGCTTTTATCCCGGCTTATAAGGGTATCTTTGGCTGCCGAATACTTAAGATGATATTGATATGCTTTTTGCCATTGCCCCAGGTTCATATATGCTTCACTAAGGTTTTCGTTACCGTCTCTTATTACCTCGTAATCCTTTATACTGTCTGCTATGGCTGTGGACTTTGTCAGGTATTTTATCGCATCTTCATATTTTTTTTGTTCTAAAAGTGCGTTGCCAAGATTGCTGGAATTTATGGCGAAATCTATTTTATCACCCACTTTTTCCGCTCTTTCAGCAGCTTCGGAACAGTATTTTATAGCTTCTTTATAATTTCCTTCACTTCCATAAGCTATGCCCAAATTGCCTAAACTATTAGTCACTAGTTGCTCATTATGAAGTCCGCTAGCTATTGTTAATGTTTTTAAAAAATATTCAATAGCTTTTCGATAATCATTTTGTTGGGTAGCCACACTGCCTATACGCATCAAACTTCTCGCCTCCTCTTCCTTGTCATTTAATTCTTTACTCAGTTTGAGAGATTGAGAATAATCATCCAGTGCGTTTTTGTAATCTCCCTGACTTAGATAAATATCACCCATGTTTCCAATATAACGGGCTTCCCCCTTTTTATCCTTGCTCAGCTTTGCTATTTTTAATGCTTTTAAATCGTATTCCAACGCTTTGGAAAAAATTCCCTGGACATTATAAATTCTTGCGATATTTGACAGAATTGAAGCTGAAGCGATTGAATAGCCATGGAGACTATCTACTTTTAGCCCATCCATATAATAATTCAGCGCTTTGAGATAATCAGATTTGTAATAATATATGCTAGCCAACGTATTATTAGCCTTTGCCGTACCCACAAAATAATTACTTTTTTGAGCAAGTATTAAGGCTTGGTTAGCATATTGTAATGACACTTCAAATTCTCCATGTTGTTCCAATAATTGGGCAAGTATATTCAAATGCTTTACCTTAGTTGTATCTTCCTTATCTGTTTTCAATAGTGTACCAAGAGAGTCTGCCTGTTTTTGCTGACTCAACAGAAATAAGGGGAAACCAAACAAAAGCAATAGACAAGTAAAAAATTTTATCATTTACAGAATTGTTAAATGCCAAATACAAATTTAAAGAAAAACGAATGAAATACTAATTACCCTCAATTGTCTTTAGATACTTCTTATTATAAAATCCCTTTGATGGTTTTTATAAGTGCAATTAATCTGCCTTTTTGTACGGTTTATAGCTCAAAATAACCACAGGATAAGTATGTGGGATAATTCCCGTGGGAATGGGCTTTTAGGTATAAATTCGCATCATCGAGGAATCTTTTGAAAATCCCTGTATGAAGATAAACTACCTACTTTCTATTTTTGCAATCATAGCCTTTTTTCTAATCAATCAACCTTTAAAAGGACAAAGGAGTATTCCCAAAAATACAGTTAGCAAAAAGAGTGCTTTGGGAGCCAAAGTCAAATGGACGGCTAATCCATTCGACTACCAGGTTTTCATTGAAAATAAGGGACAGTTTAGTGGTACCCCAAATGGAGATAAAATATTATATGGCGCACAGGTCGGAAATGTATATGTATTCATTACACCTCATGGCCTTATTTATAAATATACTGAACGACCGGAGGATGCTGATAAAAAACATTCGGGGGCTGTTGACCCGGATGAGATAGATTTGAATAAGAAACCTATAGACCATTACTTAACTGCAACATGGCAGGGTTCCACTGGTAATATAGCTACTGTAGCGGGTGAAGAACAAACCTATTACTATACTTATCCGGGCGCCGATAATAAAAGCACTATCAAAGTAAATGTGTTTAAAACCATAACCTGCCAAAATGTTTACCCAGGCATAGATGTAAAATATACATTTCTTGAAGGGAAAGATGGATTTAAATATATGTTAATAGTGCATCCGGGCGCTGACCTTTCATCCATAAAATTGAAATATAAGGGGGCAAAAGAAATGAAAGCTGACCCGGATGGAAAGATAGAAATAAACAGCGGCTGGGGACAATTTGTTGACCATACTCCTACAAGCTATTATGAAGAGAATAATAACTCAGTTGATTGCAGTTACCAATTGAATAATTATACAGAATCATTCACCGTAAAAAATGTTGATGCAACTAAAACATTAATAATAGACCCCTGGTCAACTAATTGGACCAGTAAATATACTGGAACCGGAGGAGCCTACGATTTAGATTATGATTATGCAGGAAATGTATATGTATACGGGGGTACCTTTCCTTATCAACTGGCAAAATACAATAACGTAGGGGCACAGCAATGGACGTATATTACTTCTAATTTTCCGAATAGCCCTTATGGCGCTTTTTGTGTAGATAAAACCAGTGGGTCTTGTTTTTGTTTTGAAGGATTTGGATTCAACGGCTATGCCTATGTAGACAAACTAAGCAGATCCGGGACATTAATAAGCACTTTAACTTCTGGCACTATGAACGAGCAATGGCGGGCAACATACGATATATGCAGCCATAGTATTGCTATTGGTGGGGGTGGGATATTTACATCTCTTCAGGCCGCTACCCTGGACACTAATAATGTTAAATATGATACACTGAACATATTAGGCTTACCTCCAGGCAATCCAGTTCATGATATAGGCCTTATCGGTTCCGACCCTATTGTAGATTCTACTTATATGGCAACAGTGCGTTCCTTTCTATTCCCTCTTGTTGATGATAACTTATTATTACGAATGCCCATGCCAAGCCTTAGTCCAACAGCTTTATTAACTAATGACGGATTTGCATTCCTGGAAGTGTACGGTATGCGATATATAAGGGGTACGAATGGCATGAATGGAATGGCCCTAAGTCCTAATTGGGTTTACCTATACGACGGAGCTACCTTACGGCAGGAAAATAAGAATACAGGAGCCATTCATAATAGTACTAATGTTTCTCCAACTAATTTTGAATGGGGTGGTATATCTGTAGATCTATGTGATGATATTTATTTAGGAGATTCAAATAATATAGACTTGTACAATGCGTCCCTTATATATACCGGCACTATAGGTTCGTTTCCAGGAAATGTTTATGATGTAGTATTGGGTAATGGAAGGCTTGCCTCTGATGATACTACCCTCTATGTTTGCGGCCAGGGCTTTGTTTCAAGCATACATATAGCTCCGCCCGGTCCCCCACTTATAGTAAAAAAACGCACCCGTGTTTGTGCGTGCAATTGCACAGCAACCGGAACGCTGACATTATGCGGAAATGCTGATACAAGCAGCAATGTTAGTTATTTATGGAGCAATGGTCAAACAAACCATACTGCAACCAATTTATGCCCCGGCAATACATACACGCTTACTATAAAGTTAGGATGTTCCAAACAATTCCAGGATACATTTAATATGCCACCTTCCGGTACACTTAGTATTATTAAAACTCAAACAAGTGCTAATTGTGATACCGGTGGCACTGCTTCTGTAATTACGAGCGGAGGCGCCAGCCCATATACATACCTATGGAGCAATGGAGCAACTACTTCCAATATTGGAGGACTCGGAACCGGAAATTATTGTGTAACTATTACTGATAAGGCGGGCTGCCAGGATTCTGTATGTTTTATTATTCCTGGCAGCACAATACCAAAAATAATAATAGCACCATCATCCGACAGCCTATGTTTGGGGGATACCTCCATATTAACGGCATCGGGCGCTACTAAATATTCATGGAGTCCTCCCGGGGGGTTAAGTTGTACAAATTGCCAGAATCCTACAGCTAAGCCAATTACTACCACAACCTATATAGTAACAGGAACTAATGCATCGGGGTGTTCATCTACTGCATTTGTTACTGTATATGTGAAAGACCCGCCTACTATACATGCAATAACTAGCCAATCATCTATATGCGAGGGGGAGTCAGTAACATTGGTTGCATCAGCGACTAATAACACAAGCCCTTTTACGTGGCAGCCAGGTGCAATTACAGGCCCAACCATAACGGTAACGCCGACGGTAACTACAACTTATACCGTAACAGCATCGAATGTATGCGGAACAACTAGCATCCCTATAAATATAAATGTGAACCAATTACCCATTGCTAAATTCGATGCCAGTGTTACCAACGGATGTTCTCCTTTATGTATACAATTCCTGGATGAAACTTTAAGCCAAGACCGAATAGTACAATGGAGATGGAAATTCGGAAATGGAGACACCTTAAATAGCGAAAGCCCTATCTATTGTTACCCTAAGCCGGGTGACTATGAGGTAAAGTTAACAACAATAACAGACAGCGGTTGCAGTTCAACATTATCTGTTCCAAATTATATAAAGGTATATAGTCCTCCTGCAGGAAGCTTTATTGCCTCGCCACAACCAACAACTATTTTAGAACCCACCATACAATTTGCTGACAAATCCACTGATGCTTATGGAATACTTTTTTGGATATGGAATTTTGGAGAACAGGGCGATACGATAAGTAACCTGCAAAACCCAACGCATGTATATAGGGACACTGGAACATACTGCCCCAGTTTAATAGTGGTGGACCTGCATGGTTGTATGGACACGGTAATAAACTGCGTGGTTATAGACCCCATATTTACACTCTACATACCAAGTGCATTCACACCCAACGGAGACAAAAGGAATGAAGTATTTATGGCCAAAGGAAATGATATAAAAAGTTTTGAAATGTATGTATTCGATCGTTGGGGTATGGAATTATTCCACAGCACCAATATCAATGAAGGATGGGATGGAACCTTTAAAGGATTCTTCTGTCAGGAGGACATCTATATATACAAGATAACTGTTACCGATTCCCAGGATAATCAACATTCCTATATTGGCAATATAACACTGATTAAATAGGAAGGGAACTTTAACAGGCATAAGGGGTCAAGCTTCCAACTTATATAATATTCTTTACAAATTTGGACATTTTATTCAACTATTAACCAGTTGTACCAATTATACCACAGGCAACTGTCATGGAGCCGCTATTGCCATCCACAGGCACTGGAATACGAAACCATTATCGCATAATTTGATAAAATTAAGCGACATGTCGGGGGTAGTATAGCTTAAATCAAGCAGATGTACAATATTGGTGCGCAATTTTGCACGATTCTATCTTGAAATGCTTGACATTGTAGAGGTAGCACAGGACTTAAAATCCTGCGATATATTACCTATACTCTGTTGTTTCGGTATAGCTTCAGCAGTCAAAACCCTCTGCCCATAAGACATTGCCAATCAATGCTTTAATCGGTTGGGTTCGAATCCCGCCGGGACCACGGGTTCCAGGGTAACGTGGAACCTCATTTTCAGGGAAGCAAAATATCCTATTTAAATACCAGAAAACAGAACGAATTCCTGATAGAAAATAACTTGTTGTTTGTTTTGGGTAAGAGGTAATTAACGGCATAAATAAGCCTGTTTTTTTAAGATTTTTTAACAAAAAGTACTGCTAATCTATCTCTTATAACGTGGAGGTTTCGCAAAACGTTTGGGAAACCTTAAAAATGTCATCCCAGGGCATAATTAATTTAGAATAAAAAATCCGTAGGAACCTATAAGAAGGCTACCTTATATTAGCCAATTAAACGGAAATATCCCTTCATACCACTGTCACATTAATGGAATATCCGATATATGTATAGTCGTATTATCCAAAATGGCACAATGGCAAGAAGAAAGCCTGTTTTTAGCTTCTTTAATAAAAATGCGTGGAGTTATGGCTTTGCTTATAGGAAAATAGTTCACTAAAGACAAACTAACTACTTTAGTTATGACGGAAAAGAGGGCATCTTTGAGTAACTGCATTTTTCACTATAGTTACTTCACGGTCAATCTTATGTTCTATTTTTTGCTCCAGGCCTACTACTCTTGATCCCGTCTTTTCCTTTAACGCATTTGTAGCTTCTTTTATTTTTTCCCTAATGTCATCCTGGCTTTCCTTTTTCAAAATTTTACGTTTTTTTCTTGTTTTAGCAGATGTAAATAAAAATCCTAATAAGGTGTCGACAGCCTCGGCTATACTTTTTTTGAAATTTCCATAATATCTTGTATTACAAGTTAATACTCAATTCTACTCGTCCTTGGCAGCTTCTTTAGTTGTCCGGGTATGGTAGTGATTACCATTATTGGTAGCATCTACATTTTGTCTGAAACTTTTTGTCATTTCTTTTAATTTTTCCTCTGCAAGTTCTTCCAGTTCCATAGCTTTTTTTCTAAGCGCTTCAGCTTCTTCCTTTATCTTATCGGTAATATCTTCAGCCATATCTTGGGCACCTATTAAAAGTTTGCGACGGGTTCTGTTGCCTTTATCAGGAGCAAACAGAATACCTAAGGTGGCTCCAACTAAAGCTCCTAACAGTAATGCTCCTATTACTTTGCCAGTGTTATTTGAGGTTTCCATGATGGTTTAATTTTAAAAATTATAAATTACTTTGTATAGTGGCGAATTTACATTGAGTGGAGACGGGAATCTGATTTTTTCGATGGAAGCAAGATTTTGCGAGGTAAGATTATCGCATACTAAGTTAAACCCTCAGCTATCAATTTTATCTTCTGATAGACTACTTTAAACTATCAAATGTCTTAACACGCCGAAAATCTGAAGTATTTGGGTTCTCTGGAAATAATTTTGACGGTATAACAAAAAATAAGTAACATGAAAATCCAATGGTTATCTGCAATATTCTTATTAGCGATAGCTTGTAATAATAATTCGACTCCGTCGAATCAAAATGCTGTTCAAAACCCCGATTCGATGAGGCAAGATAAAACACAGGTTCATATAGATACTATTGAAGAAATGACCTTCAGGCAACATGAAGAGGAATTGATTAAGGAAAATAACAAGAAGATTGCAGAGTTGAGAGCTAAGATAAAAAATGAAAAAAAAGCTATTGGTGAGAAGTATAACGAACAATTAGATACGCTTGACCAGGAAAATGTAAGAATGGAGACGCGGCTGAATGGATTCAGCGAACAAACCAAGGCCGATTGGAAAACCTTCAAATACAATTTTAACAGGGATATGGACTCTTTGGGTAAATCTATTTCAAGATTTGCAGAAAAGAACATGAGTAACGATAAACAACACTAGAATAAATAACTATTCAAGTATTAAAAGTCATGGCCAAGTATTCAAAAAAAGCTCAGAACAAAGTAGAAAAAGTAATGCGTGAATTCAAGGAAGGTTCACTTAAATCAGGCAAAGCAGGGCACGGAGGCAAAGTAAAAAGCCGCAAGCAAGCTATTGCCATCGGCCTTAGCGAAGCACGTAAGTCAGGAGCCAAGGTGCCGAAGAGCCCAAATAAGTAACTAGCGGGTCTTCAGTTTTAGCGATAAAAATCAAAACACTAGTTGCGAAGGGTATTAACCAATACCCTCTTTTCTTTTAAGGAAAGGGTTTCTATTAATGTTTCAGGATGAGTGAATATCATAAAAGGTGAAAGCTGCACCAGAATCCTACCTGCTCTCACCTTTTTCCTTTATATGAATCAGGCCAGGTCAAACCTGTCGAGGTTCATTACCTTATTCCATGCGGATACAAAATCGTGAACGAATTTTTCTTTTCCGTCCTCACATGCATATACTTCTGCGAGGGCACGGAGTTCAGAATTCGAACCAAAGATGAGATCAACACGGCTTCCTGTCCAATGTACTTCACCTGTTTTGCGGTCATGGGCCTCAAACGTATCTGTCGAGCCTTGTTTCGGTGCCCATTGTATACCCGTGTCAAGCAAATTCACAAAGAAGTCGTTAGTAAGAACTTCCGGTTGCTTTGTAAATACACCATGCTTAGAATGATTGAAGTTGGTGCTCAGTACACGCATACCACCAACCAGCACTGTCATTTCAGGAGCAGTAAGGGTTAGGAGTTCTGCTTTATCTACCAACAAATCTTCTGAGCTTGCAGCATACTTGGAATTTTTATAATTACGAAAACCATCAGCAGCCGGTTCCAGTATAGCAAACGATTCTACATCAGTTTGCTGTTGCGATGCATCCGTCCGGCCCGGCGTGAAAGGCACTGTAATAGTATGTCCCGCATTGTTGGCTGCTTTTTCCACAGCTGCATATCCTCCGAGTACAATCAGGTCAGCCAGTGAGACCATTTTTCCATTGTCTTGTGCGCCGTTGAATTCTTTCTGTATACCTTCAAGTGTTTTCAACACCTTGGCCAGTTGAGCAGGGTTGTTTACTTCCCAATCTTTCTGCGGGGAAAGGCGAATGCGTGCACCATTGGCACCACCGCGTTTATCAGAACCACGGAATGTGGATGCTGATGCCCAAGCAGTAGACACGAGTTCAGCTACTAAAAGCCCTGAAGCCAGAATTTTAGTTTTTAGCGTTGTGGTGTCTTTGTCATCAATGAGTTTATGCGAAACACTTGGGATGGGATCTTGCCAAAGCAATTCTTCTGCAGGAACTTCGGCACCGAGATAACGGATGCGTGGGCCCATATCACGATGGGTCAACTTAAACCAGGCACGGGCAAAAGCATCTGCAAATTCGTGAGGATGTTCATAAAAATGCCTTGAAATTTTTTCATAAGCAGGGTCAAATCTTAGGGAAAGGTCTGTTGTCAGCATAAATGGCGCATGCTTCTTTGAAGAATTATGAGCATCAGGAACCAAATTTGCACCCACATCGCCCTTGGGTTTCCACTGATGCGCCCCCGCAGGGCTTTTAGTAAGTTCCCATTCGTAGCCGAATAAGTTTTCGAAGAAGTTATTGCTCCACTTAGTGGGTGTGGTTGTCCATGCACCTTCCAGGCCACTAGTGATGGTCTCATCTCCATTACCCTTGCCAAAGGTATTTTTCCATCCGAGGCCTTGTTCCTCAATGCCTGCACCTGCGGGCTCACGACCTACATATTTACCGGGATCCGCAGCACCATGAGTTTTGCCAAACGTGTGTCCGCCGGCAATCAATGCGACAGTTTCTTCATCATTCATTGCCATACGGCCAAAGGTTTCGCGAATGTCGCGGGCAGCAGCAAGTGGATCGGGGTTACGATCAGGGCCTTCGGGGTTAACATATATCAATCCCATTTGAACGGCTGCAAGTGGATTTTCCAGTTCGCGGTTTCCGGTGTAACGGTTATCTCCCAACCATTTGTTTTCTGAACCCCAATAAATATCTTCTTCGGGCTCCCATACATCCTGGCGTCCGCCCCCAAATCCAAAAGTCTTGAATCCCATTGATTCGAGCGCACAGTTACCAGCCAATATCATCAAGTCGGCCCAGGAAATTTTTTTACCATACTTTTTCTTAATGGGCCAAAGTAATAAACGGGCTTTGTCAAGGTTTGCATTATCTGGCCAGCTATTGAGTGGAGCAAAACGCTGTGTGCCTGAACCAGCTCCGCCGCGCCCGTCATGAATGCGATAGGTGCCTGCGCTGTGCCAGGCCATGCGGATAAAGAATGGGCCATAGTGACCGAAGTCGGCCGGCCACCATTCCTGTGACGTGGTCATAAGTTCAAATATGTCTTTTTTTGCAGCTTTCAGATCAAGTTTTTTAAATTCTTCAGCATAATTGAATTTTTCTCCCATGGGGTTGGACAGGGAAGAGTTTTGCCGCAGTATATTCAACTTTAGTTGAGTAGGCCACCAGTCGCGGTTTCGGGATCCACCTCCTGCTCCATGATTTAGTGCGCCATGATTAAATGGGCATTTTGCTTCAGCGCTATGCCCTGATTCAGTTTTTACTTTAGTATGTTCCATAATATTTTCGATTGTATATAGGCTCAAAGTTAGGATAAAATGTTAATTTCCATATTAAGGTTTATAGGGAGATAGGAAAACTAAATGAAACAGTAAACAATATTCATTTCTGCAGTAGTCAATTTTAATGAAATGGGTTTTTGATAAGTGATGATATTAGCGAATAGAATAAAAATGTTGGCTGCCGGGTTGGGTTGGTATTTTATTAAACTATTAAATTTTAGTAAACAAAAATATACGTAGTACCTCTTTGGCCGATGGCTAATATTATTTATTTATTATAATTATAAGCGGCCAAGATGGCAATATTTACAATATAACCGCTTTTCATTACTTTTGCGAACCCAACTTATTCAGAAAACCCTGTTTAATAATATAAGTATCCCAGCAGCATGCTATTTAATTCGATAAATTACTTTATATTTCTTATTGTAGTATTTATCCTCAATTATATGCTTCCGGGTAAATTCCCCTGGCTGCTATTATTGGGAGCAAGTATCTTCTTTTATACAATTGCAGGTGCAGCTACTATTGCCGTACCTATAGTAATAACACTAAGTACTTTTATATGTGGCATATTGATAGATAAGAGCCAGGATATAAAAATAAAACAAAGATATTTTCTGTTGGAGATAGAAAGTATAAACCGTAAAAAATAAGACGAAAAGTGGATTTTAAGCAGATAAAAGCCAATTTAAAGAAAGATTTTTCAGGCTTTAAAACAATCAAAGTGGCCATTCTTGCAGATTCGGCTACCCAATACCTTACCCAGGCGATAAGGGGAATGGCATATGAAAAAAAACTGAACATTGAAGTATGGGAAGCTGAGTACGATGCAATTGACATTACGGTATCCGATGCCGATTCGGAATTGTATAGCTTTAAACCTGATTTCACAATTATATTTCTTTCTCCGTATAAACTAAAGAAGAAATTTTATAAAAACGGTTCGAGTTCTGATTTTGCGGAAAACTCCGTGGAACACCTAAAACAGATTAGCTCCACTGTTTCTTCTCATATGAACACTAATTTCCTAGTGTTTAATGTCCCTGATGCATTTGATGCCATATTTGGCAATTTTTCAGGAAAGGTAACTAGTTCTTTCAGCTACCAACAGAAAAAGATGAACATGGAGTTGATGAATTGGGCGCAAAATGATGCAGCTGTTTCATTGGTTGATTTGTGTGGGTTGCAAGCATTGCATGGAGCAATGAACACATTCGATAGCAGGCTCTATATAAACTCGGATGTAATATTTAACTTCGATTTTATTATAACAGTTGCGGATAATTTAATACAGGTAATTGAAGCATTTTCCGGCTTTGCAAAAAAGTGCCTGATTCTTGATTTGGACAATACACTTTGGGGAGGGATAATTGGTGATGACGGGATAGATAATATTCAAATAGGCGATTTAGGTATTGGAAAGGCATTTACAGAAATACAGTTATGGGCAAAAGCCTTAAAAGAAAGAGGCATTATTTTAGCGGTATGCAGCAAAAATGATGAAGCAAATGCTAAGGAACCTTTTGAAAAGCACCCTGATATGGTATTGCACACCGATGACATTGCTGTGTTTGTGGCTAACTGGTCCAATAAAAACGACAATATAAAATACATACAGTCGGTACTAAATATCGGGTTTGATTCTATGGTGTTTATTGACGATAATCCTTTTGAACGTAATATCGTTAGAACTTACCTGCCCGATGTTTGTGTGCCTGAACTACCTGAAGACCCTTCGGAGTATTTGACATACCTGAACAAACTCAACCTATTTGAAACAAACGCGTATACTGACGAGGATAAGGAACGCACCCTGTTGTATAAAGCGGAAGCGCTCCGAAATAGTGCCAGCCTTTCCTACACTTCAGAGGTTGATTTCCTGAAAAGCCTGGATATGGTATGTGAAACAAAGTCGTTCAATTCATTTACCATTCCCCGTGTTGCTCAACTTACCCAACGTTCCAATCAATTTAACCTCAGGACTAAACGATATACCGACGAAGATGTAAAACGAATGAACGGGGATCACGATAAGTATCATACGTTTTCGTTCACACTAGCTGATAAATATGGTTCTCACGGATTAATCGGGATGATTATACTTGAAAAGAAAGATGATGGGGATTTATTCGTAGATACTTGGATTATGAGCTGCCGGGTATTGAAAAGAGGCATGGAACAATTTATGTTAAATGAAATTATGGAATATGCGCGTAAACATAAAATTGATAACATTGCGGGCGAATACATAGAGACCAAGAAGAATGGTATGGTTCGTAATCACTATAAAAGTCTTGGATTTACAGCAAAAGGCGGTCTCTGGTATGGAGATGTGAATAGTTACCAACCTAAAACATGTTATATCAGAAACTCTAATTAAACTATGAATACAGACGAAATCTTAAATGAATGCACCAAAATTTTTGTCGACCAACTCGATAATGACTCCATTACATTGAAGCGTGAAACTACCGCCGCCGATGTAGAAGAGTGGGATTCACTTTCGCATATACAACTTATTGTAGCCATCGAAAAGCATTTTAAAATACGTTTTACAACTGCTGAGATACAAGGTTTTAAGAATGTAGGTGACATGTGCGATACTATTGAAAAAAAACTGAACAGCAAATAAAAAATTCAGGCTGGTTTTAGCGCGACTAAAATATCTTTTGGTAAACTGCTCGATGTAAAGTATCTCATTAAATGATAGTTGTATTATGAAATTTCATCATATAGGAATAGCGTGTAAGAACATTGCAGAAGAAATAGAAGCAATTAAGCAGATGCATGATGTTGTTGATGTCAGCCCTATTGTGCATGATCCGCAGCAGAAGGCAGAACTTTGCATACTGAAACTAGGAGAGGGAACTACCATCGAATTAATTTCGGGCGAGCAGGTAGAAAACCTTATAAAGCGGAGAATAACCTATTACCATCTCTGCTTTGAAACAAATGATATAGAGAAAGAAATTATGCGGTTGCAGGATTTGGGAGGATTTCTTGTTTCTGAACCTAAGCCCGCCATTCTATTTGAAAATAGACGGGTTGCTTTCTTGCAGGTCTCTTATGGTCTTATTGAACTAGTTGAATCTGCATAGCCTTTTTATATCAATATCATGAGTATTTTTAATGATGCAAATTTTCTTAGTGACCTGGGTAGCATTATAACTTGAAAATGTCGATAGTAAAATTTATAATAACTGTAATGCAATAACAAGTAATAAAACAGTTAACATTTATTTAATAAAGCATGTTCATAAGTGGACATTCAGATACATATAAAATAAGATAGTTTTACTTATTAGCCAGTTAATTCACTTGTCTTTTTATAATAACCTCACATAGCTGGTTATACTTGTGAATGGAGGCTTATAATTTTTTTGTCATTGTATTGGTAATTCTTTTACCTTTGTTCCCAAATTGTAATACTTTACATGGAGCATCAGTTAGAAAGATTAGATATGAGGTGGAGTACTGTTATGCTTGCCACATATGTAAATGCTTCTCTTGCAATAGCCTTAAAACATCCCCTATCAGAACGCAACAAGTACCTTTTATTTACTATAAACACCAAATAATCAATAAAAAACGCCTATCATGAAAAAACATTTGTTTTTACCATTTCTTTTCGTTGCCCTAATTTCTTCTGCACAACAGAACGTAAAGTTTGAAGAGAAAAACTTTGAAAATGACAAACAGGGATACACTCATGCCGTAACTTATTTAGACTCTGGTGAGGTTCTATATAAAATGGGCCCAACAAGATATAACGAGGCCATTCCTTATTTCCTTGAAGCTGAAAAATTCAATCCGAATAATGATCAGCTCAACTATTTAATCGGGTTATGTATGCTTTCGAAACATTCTCCCGATAAAACGACTGCTTTAACTTATTTGCAAACGGCTTATAAAATAAATCCGAAGGTAACCCCTGATATTCACTATCAGCTTGGAAGGGCATATCATGTTAATATGCAATGGGAAGATGCTAAACAGGAATATAATGCGTATCTAAAATCAGCCGGTGTAGACAAAGATAGAGTTGCTGATACCAAGAAAAAAATAGAAGAGTGCGATAATGGGGAAGAATTAACACAAAATCCAATTAAGAATATTGTTATAACCGATGCTGGGGAAAATGTAAACACCCAATATCCTGAATATGGGGCTGAAGTTACTCCCGATCAATCTGAAATAATTTTTACATCCAGAAGACCCAATAACACTGAGAAACGTGATGTAGCTCCGGTAGATGGCTTATACCTCGAAAATGTGTATATGTCATTAAATCAAGGCGGAACATGGGGTACTGCAACCAATATGGGCCCGACGGTTAATACCACCGGTCAGGATGCTTTAGCCGGTATTTCGGCAGATGCTCAAACACTTTATATATACCATGGAAATGATGGTGGAGATATATACGAAAGCCATTTGCATGGAAATAACTGGTCGACCCCTACATTATTAAATGGCAAAATAAATACACATCACGAACAAAGTGTTAGTCTTGCTCCTGATAATAAAACTTTATACTTTTCAAGTGATCGTCCGGGCGGATATGGAGGAAGTGATATTTATGTGAGTGTTGCTGATGCCAATGGCGTGTGGGGTGATGCTAAGAACCTTGGCCCTGTGGTGAATACTAAGTACAATGAAGGACAAATGTCAATTCAATCAGATGGCTTAACCATGTATTTCAGTTCTGAAGGACACAATAGCATGGGAGGATATGACATTTTTAAAACCAGTAAAAATGATAGTGGAAAGTGGACAACACCTGTAAATGTTGGTTACCCAATTAACGGCCCGGATGATGATATTTTTTATAGCATATCATCTGATGGCAAGCACGCTTATTTCAGTTCCATTCGCAAGGGAGGTTATGGCGACCAAGATATATATATGGTTAGCTATGTTTATCCTAAAAGAATACCAAGACGTACCTTAGTACATGGTGTTATTACAGATTCTGCTACTCATCAACCTATTGCTGCGACTGTTGAAGTAGTTGACAATAAGAAGGATAGTATTGTTGCAAATGTAGTATCTGATCCTTCGACTGGAAAGTATGAAGTCTCTTTAAGAGATGAAGTTAACTATGGTGTCGCTGTTAAGGCAAACGGATATTTATTTTCTTCGTTAAATCTTGATTTATCAGATACCAATAACTATCACAAGGATATCGTTGAAAACTTTGTTCTTCAACCACTTAAGGTAAATAGTTCTGTTGTACTGAATAATATTTTCTTTGATTTCAATAAGTCTGTTTTACGCGATGAATCAAAAGCCGAACTTGATAGGGTAGTTGGGATGTTAAAGGATAGCCCCACTATTAAAATCAAAATATCCGGCTATTGCGATAGCGTAGGTACAGTTCCATATAACGAGGCATTATCAATAGCCCGTGCAAAATCAGTAGTTACTTACCTGACAAAAAATGGAATATCTGTCAAAAGATTGACCTATAAAGGTTATGGTAAAACACATTATGCCGCAAGTAATTCAACAGATGAAGGCCGTCAAAAGAACCGCAGGGTTGAGTTTGAAATTGTTGAAATGAAAAATAAGAAATAGCTTTAGGGCAAGAGTGTAATTTGTAATCTATGTTAATTTAAGGTAGGTAGTCATTTTTCTTTTGATGTATAAGAAATATGCTACTCTGGTATTGTATATAATTTTAAGACTTATTTTTCTGTCAAACATAGATTCCATAAAATCAACTAACTTTGCACCTTTTTGTGAGAGTGCTCAATATTAATTTCAATCGATAAATAAATGATTAACAGGTGTGTTCTGCTTTTTTTGATGATATTGTGTTTGACATCATGTGTTTCTCGCAAAGGAATGGTATATTTTCAGCCGAAGGAGAAGAACTCGGATATTGAAAGTATTCAGATTAAAGGGAGTTATACCTCGAAAATCCAACCTGGAGATATATTAAGCATAGAAGTATTTAGCTTAAGCCCTGAGGCAAATCAAATGTTTAATGTTTTTCCTGAAGGACAAATGATGCAATCCCAAAATCAAAATAGTTCATCTACTGAACTTACTGCTCCTGTTGGTTTCCTGGTTGATAAGGATGGAACTGTTACACTTCCGCTTGTAGGTAAGATAACACTTATGGGTTTGAACACTAAGGATGCATCGGATACTATTACAAGGAGATTAGGAAAATACTTAATGCAGGCTACCGTAAGCGTAAGAATCTTGAATTTTAAAATATCCGTATTAGGTGAAGTAGCGAAACCTTCGGTATATACTATCTCTAATGAACGGGTTACTTTACCTGAAGCACTAAGTTTGGCAGGTGACCTTACAATTTATGCGAAAAGGAAGAATGTTCTTCTGATTCGTGAAGAAAATGGAGTCAGGGAATTTAAGAGAATAGATCTTACCAAAAGAGATTTTTTTGATTCATCTTATTATTATCTCAGGCCAAACGACATTCTATATGTAGAGCCTTCAAGGGGTAAAGTAATTAGTTCTGGCACTGCAATTGTAATATTACCAACCATAATAAGCTCACTCTCATTATTGATATTGGGATATTATTATTATCACATAACAAAGTCCCAATAATAAGCTAAATCTCACAAAATCTCATTATAGATATTCCTACTATTATTATCCCATAACAAAGCAAAGCCTATAGAGATAAATGTTAATACTAAAAATAAATATTGTTAAATGAGTACATCTCCAGCAAAAGATTTTTTTGAAGAACAAAAACCTGAACCCTTTAATTTAAAAGAAGTAGTTTATAAGTATTTATCCTACTGGAGATTCTTTGCGGTTTCTTTAATAGTTGCTGTTGTTTTTGCATATGCATATCTTAAGTATACTCCTCCTTTATATAAAATACATGCAAGTATCGTTCTAAAGGATGAAAGCAAAGGCATGGGGCAAGACCAATTATTGAAAGAGTTCAATATCTTTTCCTCGAGTAAAATTGTTGATAATGAAATAGAAATTCTGCAGTCTTATTCTTTAAAGGAAATGGTTGCTAAGAAACTCAACCTGAATGTAAGTTATGAAGAACAAAAACGTTTTCATATTGCGGATACAATGGAGATGTATTTATATAAAAACAGCCCTATTTATTTTCAACTTTTAGCCTCAAATAAGCTCACATTCAAGGCCCCTCTTGATGTAACTATAATTGATAATGGAACATTCAGTATTAATAATGGGCAAAAATTCTCACCCGGGGATTCTGTAAAAACTCCTTACGGAACATTTAAAGTTGTACTTACAGGCATGAGTCCTCAAGTAAAGAAACTGATGGTATATGTTAAGCCTGTAAATGTAGCTGCCCAAGCCATAAATTTGGATGTTCAAACCCCGACTAAAATGTCGAGTGTGCTTGATTTGGAAATAAAAGATGTTATACCTCAAAGGGGAATGGATATCGTTAATAATCTGATAGATTCTTATACTCAGGAAGCTATCGATGACAAAAATGTGGAGGGTACAAAAACTCTTAGTTTTATTGAAAAACGTTTGAGTTTACTTTCTACTGATATGAATAAGATTGAAGATACCATTGAGCGATATAAAAGCAAAGAAGGTATCACCAACCTGAGCGAAGAAGCTAATTTATATCTTGTGAGTGTGCAAGCTAATGATGCTCAATTAAACCAGGTAAAAATACAGCAGAGCGTTTTAGACGGTATTGAAGATTATGTAAAAAATGATCAAGGAGGGATGGTTCCTGGAACGATATCAGGTGTTTCTAATTCTGCCGGACTTAGTGACCCTACACTTATTGCACTTATTGGTAGGCTGAACCAATATCAAATGGATAAGGAAAGCGCCGTAAGAATAACCGGCTCAGAAAATCCGATGGTTTTAGCAACAGATGACAAAATTAAAAGTTTAAAGAAAGATATCCTTGAAAATATAAAAACTATCAAGGAAAATTTGGACAATACAGCTGCTGAGTTAGAAAACAAAAATGGTCAATTAGAGGGAATATTAAAGAATATTCCTGATAAGGAAAGGACCCTGGTAGATATTAGCCGTAAGGATTCTGCAGAAAGTCACCTTTATAGATATCTTCTCCAAACAAAGGAAGAAACTGAAATGTCGTTGTCTTCCACTATTTCTGATATTCGTATTATTGATAGTGCAGAAAGTAGTTTTGTCCCAGTACAACCTGTTCATGCACTTGTATATATGTTATTTATTCTTGGAGGGCTCGTTTTTCCTTTAATTTGGATTTATGTAGCAGATAGCCTGAATGATAAAATCAGGAATAGAAAGGATATAGAAAAAGGAACATCTCTGCCTGTTTTAAGCTCTATATCCTATACCACGCATGCTGATGCCATTATAATGGACGTAGGTCGTCGCACAGTTTTTGCTGAGCAATTACGTTCATTACGTACCAATCTTTCATACTTATCGGTGGGGAAAGATGTTCAATGCATTCTTTTTACTTCCAGCTTAAGTGGTGAGGGGAAATCATTTATCTCTTTGAATTTGGGAGCAAGTTTGGCAATGACTGGGAAGAAGACGATAATTTTGGAGTTCGATATGCGTAGACCCAAGCTAGCTAATGCTTTGAAGTTGACGGAAACAAAGGGACTTAGTAACTTTTTAATAGGTCGTGCAGAAATTAATGAAATAATACACCATGTTCCAGGGGTAGAAAACTTCTACATTATTACAAGTGGACTCATACCTCCTAATCCGGTTGAATTATTACTGAATGGACAAATTGATGTTTTAATGAAGGATTTAAGAGCTCATTATGAATGTATAATTATTGATGCTCCACCAGTTGGTGTTGTAACAGATGCTCAGATATTAGAGAAACAGGCAGATGCTACGTTGTTTATTTTGCGCCAAGACTATACGCCAAGGCACAATATTAAGTTTGTAGATGATTTATCTAAAGAAGGTAAATTTAAGAAACTTAACTTAGTATTCAACGGTGTGAAGAAGAGCGGTCGATATGGCTATGGCTACGGCTATGGCTATGGCTACGGCTATGGCTATGGCTACGGCTATGGCTATTATGCTGAAAAGGAAAAGTCGCCCGGTCTCTTGAAAAGAATAGTCAATGTTTTTGTTGGAGATAATGAGTAGCCTACATAAAAATTTATCGGGTTCTAACGTATTGTTTGGAAAAATGCAGGGTAGATAAGTGAAGGAAAATAATATAAAAGGTAAGCAATAAAGCTGTTAAAAAGTGGAGTCGAATACCATTCAAATACTTAATTTACCTAAAATTCTTGATCTGAGAGGAAATCTTTCTTTTATTGAAGAAGAGAAACATATTCCCTTTAAAATAGAGCGGACCTATTGGATTTATGATGTTCCAGGGGGAGAAGCAAGAGGCGGTCATGCATATAAAATAAACTGCGAATTTATAATTGCACTATCCGGAAGTTTCGATGTGATGTTAAATGAGGGTGAAGAAGAAAAAAGATATTCATTAAACCGCTCTTATTATGGTTTGTATGTTCCTGAAATGGTATGGAGAAGAATGGAGAATTTCTCTACAAACTCCCTCGCGCTTATTTTATCTTCTACCGGGTATGATGAACAGGATTATATTAGGGATTTTAATGATTTTATATTATTAAAGAAGAATAATGGGAAACACTAATCCAGTTTCGAAGTGTGTGGTTATTCAATTACCTCAAATAAAGAATCCATCTGGAAATATTACACCTATTAGCTCAAATATGGAAATTCCCTTTAAGATCAAAAGAGTGTATTATTTATATGATGTTCCCGGAGGAGAAACCAGAGGAGGACATGCACATAAAGAGCTATATCAATTGCTTGTTGCTGCAAGCGGATCCTTTGATGTGATTTTGGATGATTGTAAAGAGACTAAAACTATCACACTAAACCGACCTAATTATGGCTTGTTAATTGTTCCCGGAATATGGCGCGAACTTGTTAATTTTTCTTCCGGTTCTGTATCATTGGTAGTAGTTTCACTCCTGTATGATGAGGTGGACTATATAAGAAATTATAAAGATTTTTTAAAATATAAAAATGAAATTTAATAATAGAAATATTCATATAAGCTCCTCGGCAAAAATGGGTTCTAATGTTAAAATAGGCGATAATACGGTTATATACGACAATGTTGAAATAGGGGATAATACCATTATTGCAAACAACTGCGTAATTGGTGAGCCAATAAACGATTATTATCATAATAAGGATTATCAAAATCCTGTTACTAAAATTGGTAAAAATTCATTAATACGAAGCCACGCCATTATATATGCAGGTGTTGACATAGGTGACGAGTTTTCATCTGGACATCGCATAACAATAAGAGAGAATTCAAAGTTTGGTAAGGCGGGTAAGGTGGGTACATTGTCTGATATACAGGGCTATACAATATTTGGTGATTATTGTTGGCTCCATAGCAACGTGCACATTACACAAAACTGTACAATTGGTAATTACGTATTTATATATCCTTATGTTGTGTTTACTTCCGATCCGCATCCACCATCTAACGTATCTATAGGACCGACGATTGGCGATTATACACAAATAGCAACTGGGGCTATATTACTGCCGGGGGTCCAAATTGGGAAACATGTTTTAATTGGTGCCGGTTCTGTGGTTAGGTATCGTGCCAAAGATTTTGATTTAATAATGGGGAATCCAGCTAAAAGGCTTTGTGATGTACGTGAAATAAAATCCAAAAACAATCCAGATAAATCCTATTATCCATGGCCATATAATTTTGACCGTGGCATGCCTTGGGAGGGAAAATCGTATGATGAATGGTTAAATGAACAATCATGATAAAATTTCTTGACTTACATAAAATCAACAAAACACATGAGGCAGAATTGTCTCGTGCTGCTAATCGTGTTATTAATTCAGGATGGTACTTACAGGGTGAGGAACTTAAAACGTTTGAAAGCGAATATGCAAAATATATTGGGGTTACACAATGCATTGGTGTTGCTAATGGATTAGATGCTCTTCGCCTGATTTTACGGGCATATATTGAGTTGGGAGCTATGAAGGAAGGTGATGAGATTATTGTACCAGCCAATACGTATATAGCATCCGTACTAGCCATTACTGATAATAAGCTTAAACCTGTTCTGGTTGAACCGGATATCTACAAATATAACATAGATCCGTTTTTGATTGAAAAGAGCATTACAGGCAGGACTAAAGGCATTATGCTAGTGCACTTATATGGTCAAAATGCTATGCATCCTGAAATTGAACGGCTGGTTTCTAAATATGATTTGAAGCTTATTGAGGATAGTGCACAGGCACATGGTTGTTGCTATGGAGAAAAGAGGACAGGGGCTATTGGCCATGCTTCAGGACATAGTTTCTATCCTGGTAAAAACATGGGAGCTTTAGGCGATGCCGGAGCTGTTACCACCCATGATGAACAATTAGCAGATATTATTCGGACATTGGGTAATTATGGGAGTCGTAAAAAATATGTGAATGACTACCAGGGTTTGAATTCGCGCCTGGATGAGATACAAGCCGCAATGCTGAGCGTAAAATTAAAGAAACTTGATACCGAAAATGAGCAGAGGAGGCGAATCGCTTCCTATTACCTGGAAAATATTAAACATCCTGAAATAACTTTACCAAAAGTTGAAGCTTATAACTCCCATGTATGGCACCTATTTGTTATAAGACATCCCAATCGAGATAAGTTGCAAAAATATTTGGCAGATAATGAGGTTCAAACATTAATTCATTATCCCATTCCACCGCATAAGCAGATGGCATATAAGGAGTGGAATAATTTATCTTTTCCGATAACAGAAAAGATTCATAATGAGGTGTTAAGCCTGCCGATAAGCCAAGTTATGAGTGAAAGCGAAGCTGATAGTGTTGTAAAGTTGCTTAACAGGCTTGTATAAATGAGTGAGACTCGATCTTCCTATCGTAACATAATGAAAGCTACCTCTTTATTTGGAGGGGTCCAGGTGTTCAATATATTCATTTCAATTATACGTTCAAAAGCTATTGCGGTTTTACTTGGCCCTGCTGGAATAGGGATATTCGGGTTGCTATCATCTACTACTAATTTAATTGGGAGTGTAAGTAATTTTGGACTGGGAACCAGCGCCGTAAAAAATGTTTCTGCAGCCAATGCAACAGGTGATAGTCATAAAATAGCTACAGTAGTATCTACATTACGCCGCTTAGTTTGGATGACAGGTTTGTTAGGAACAATAATTACTATATGCTTATCTCCTTGGTTAAGTCAACTGACATTCGGCAATAGAGATTATACGCTGGCTTTTGCTTGTATTTCCATTACTTTATTAGTAACGCAATTGAATGCTGGCCAATTGGCCATATTACAGGGAATGCGCAAACTTCAGTATTTGGCAAAGGCGGATTTTTTAGGCACCGCTATGGGATTGCTAATATCCATCCCTCTTTATTATATTTGGGGATTAAAGGGTATAGTTCCTGCAATAGTTATAAGTGCATTGGTTACCTTGTTCTTTTCATGGTTTTTTAGTTCGAAAGTAAAAATGAAAAAAATTAATATTACTAAGCTAATGTTAAAAACGGAAGGAATAGACATGATTAGAATGGGGATTATGATTAGTTTAAGTTTCTTATTTACTACAGGGGCTTCCTATATTATACGCATATACATTAATCGTACCGGGGGGGTAGATCAAGTTGGTTTATATACCGCAGGTTTCGCTATTATTACAACTTATGTAGGAATGGTTTTTTCAGCGATGGGAACAGATTATTACCCTCGTTTGGCAGGAGTTGCTCATGATGATATTAAAGCTGCGTCTACAATTAATCAGCAAGCTGAAATTACAATTCTTATTTTATCCCCTATTTTAGCCGGCTTTCTTACATTTATCAACTATGCCATTATGTTGTTTTACTCGAATAAGTTTATGGGTGTGAATGGAATGATTCAATGGGCTGCATTAGGTATGTTTTTTAGGGCTATTAGTTGGTCAATTGCATTTTTATTTTTAGCAAAAGGGGCTACAAAACTATTTTTTTGGACTGAACTTACCGCTAATGTATATATGCTTTTATTAAATATTGCCAGTTATAGATTGTTAGGATTGAGTGGGTTGGGAATTTCCTTTTTAATAGGGTATGTTCTTTATTTTATGCAGGTGTTTATTATTGCAAAAATGCAATATGCATTTAAATTTGAAAAAGCTTTTTATAAGATTTTTGGGATTCAATTTTTTTT
>Ga0207024_10009_pt2 | contig 34376 bp, 33 predicted proteins | sample Alteio_BWMinCont_44_FD_153470 | JGI IMG/M metagenome (GOLD analysis project Ga0207024, IMG submission 153470) | Enriched cells from forest soil in Barre Woods Harvard Forest LTER site, Petersham, Massachusetts, United States -... | ecosystem: Environmental > Terrestrial > Soil > Temperate forest >...
CCGTTAAGCTCGTCAGGGGCGATGATACTAATGGGGTAACCCTGTGGGAAAGTAGCACGTTGCCAGGTCTTGAATCCTTCTTTATTTTTAAATTTTAAATTCTCTATCGTATTTTCCATTCCAAGAACGAATTTTAATTTTATCCGGCCGATATCCAATCAATTTCGAAATAAAGTTGGGTTTTTCTGTTTTATCATTGATTATTTTATCATTAAAACAACTATAAGATAATTTAAACTTGTCCCCTTGGAATTTACTTACAATGATCAATTTTTCTGTTAAAATTTGTTCAAGTAATTGTTGAAGTTTTACTAAATCATCCGATTCATATTCACCGATTACAGTACACAGATGCCAATGATGTTCACCTAATGAAACGGATAATTCATGCTCGAAGTGGATCGTTAAAGGGTTGGAGAAATTATTTTTTGGAGGTTCAAGAATTATTTTCCATCCCAATTCAGTTTCCAGTTTTTTCCCAATGGCAGCGTATTTCCCGAGGCTATCTAACACAGCGTTGGCAATCGAATCTATTTGTTTTTTACTTAATCCGCCCATCATTTACCGCTAAAAAATAACTTTCAACTTTCATTATTCCGGCTTTCGGATTCGAATTTTATTATGTTCTACGACGACAATGCAGCTTGCGAACTCTTGAACGTTGACTTTTCTTGCAAAATTTAGAATAAAATGGTTGACGAAGGAAGGGCCCATTTTTTCGGGCCTGAATAAAATAATTCCGGGATGGGTTCCAGGTGGAAATTTTCGGATGTCGGCAAACCCGACGTCAAGCGTGAAAAGAATTCTTTTTTCTTCTTTCGCGGCTTTTGCAACTTCGGTATCCGGTTTACCTTGAAGTTTTTCATCGTAAACCGTCATGCAATTGAATCCTAAATCTGTTAACACCGGCTTTAAGTGCCGAGAGATATTTTCATCAAGTTTAATTTTCAAGAAGCGGCTTTCCAGATATTTTCTTTTGTTAATTCTGATGCGTACGCTGCTGCGCTTCGAATATCATCTAATTTTAATATTGGATAATGTTCAATAATTTCTTCCGGACGTAAGCCCTCTGCCAATGCGTCTAAAATAACAGACAATTCAATACGTGTACCACGGATACAAGGCTTACCTCCACATACTTTTGGATTGGTTGAGATTTTACGTAACAGGTTAGGTTGTTTCATACGTAATGTTTAGATGGTTCTTTACGTAATCCTTGCAAGAAACCCGCGCTAAGATAAGGTTTCTCAACGGGTAACCGGGTAAGAGCCCTGGTAGGCCACCACCCTGGGAATGGGGCATTATACGCAGTTTTCGAGATAGCTTCTAATACCCGTTTGCGTACGGGAACACCGGTCCGGAATACGGGAAAAATTGAGGGCCGGGCGCCAAACCGACAAATTGAGTCACGACGGTATTTAATATCGAAGCGACCCAAACATTGCCCGAACTATCGATCGCGATACCGCCGCCCCTGGATGGAACAGAATAAGTCGCCAACGTAGCGCCGGCAGAGTTTAGTTTAACAAGGCTTGTACTCCCTGAAACCCAGGCATTGCCGGAAGCATCGAAGGCAAGACCGTTCGAAAGTGACAAGGTAAACGTTCCCAGGGAAACTCCTGACGCATTGAGCTTTGAAATTGTATTATTATTGGTTGTCCAAATGTTACCGGAAGGATCGACTGCAATGCTTTGCGGTGCTGCTCCAAGAGTAAAGGTACCTAAGGTGACTCCGGAAGGACTCAGTTTTGTGACCGTTCTCGCCGTTGTATTCGCAGTCCAAATATTACCCGAAGCGTCAATCGCATCTCCCTCGGGGCCATTTCCAACGGGGAAAGTGCCTACCGTCGCTCCGGAAGAATTCAATTCCGCAACGGTGTTACTCGAAAAATAAGTAACCCAAATATGCCCGGAAGTGTCAAACGCCACGCTTTGCGGTTCATTGGCGGAAAAAGTTCCAAGCGTTCCACCGGAAGAATTGAGTTCGGTAATATTATTACTCGTTTGATTCGGCACCCAAAGGTTTCCCGAGGCATCAATGCCTAATCCCAATGGATTGGTTCCAACCGTGATGGTCGCCAAGATCGCTCCGCTTGGACTAAATTCCGTTACGGTATTTGTGCCAAAGTTGGCGACCCATGCATTCCCGGATGCATCCAATGCAATGCTGACCGGGTTTGTGCTCGCGGTGAAAGTGTTCGTGGTGACAACCGGAGGGATGCTGAAACTGGTCGGCTGGCCTGACGATATTGTAAATCCGGTCGAGCCGGAAACAGTTGATGCCAAATTGAAGATGTTCGTGATGTTGCTCGTGGCATTCAGCATATTGTAAATTGAGTCAAGGATACTTGTCGCTTGCACATTGGTGGAAGGGATGGCGTTATTGAAAAGCGTGGCGCAGTTGGCTGAATTCTCAATACAGGTTGCGATGGCGTTTGCGATCACATTCATCGTGCTTTGGGTCGAAGCGCTTAACGCATTACCCGCTTTCCCCCCGGTCACAAAGTTAGCGTACTGGGCGACCATATTGTTCAATGCTGCAGAATTGACCGGGGTTTTAAAGCTGACCGTTCCATTGTTGTCTTGAGCCATTCCGTACTGAAATGCAGCGTTAAAAAATCCGGTTGTTGTCACCTCATTGATCACGACCGAACTCGGCGTGTTTGACGCAATTCCCAGGAGCGCTCCCAGTTGGATGTTGCTGTTTGTTCCGTTTCCGGGATTTCCACCGGTTACCAAGACATAGAATGCAGCCGTACTTCCGCCGGGATTGGTGTAACTTATCGTAAATGCACCGCTGCTGTTCGTCGTTCCGGTTGCAAGGGGCGTAGGGGTGCCGAATTGGTACAAGTTGACCAAAGCGCCGACGACCGGCGACAATCCGCCGTTAACGGAACCGGTAATACTCGATGAAAAAGATCCGCCGGATGAGGAACCGCTGCCGGTCAATCCAGCGCTTTTTGTACAGGATACGACGAACAATGTGAAAACGGAAAGAACGAAACACAAAAGAAAAAAACGTTTGTTCAAAAGGCTAGCAATCCTTGCCGATTAGCATTCAAAATTTTTGCAATGTGCGAGGCCAGCTTCATTGTGATGGTTTTATTTGACTTGACTTTCTCAGTTCCTTTGTCTTGAGATTTTTTTTACTTTCCGGTCGCCGGTGAAGGTGGCGGTGAGGGAAGTATATCAAGATTGCCATTAGAGCTGGGCGTATACGTAACTGTCTTAGGATAATTGGGATAAAGGGTCCATGCAAAGTTAGACGGGTTAACGCTGTAGACCCACGAAGTTTCCGTCATCATTCCAATAGGAAGACCGGCCGGATTTTCACCCACTACCAAATCGTCAATTACAATGGAAACACTAATCAAATCCCCGTTTACATTGTTGAGAGGTGGCGTACTCCAATACGTGTCTCTTTCCGTTGTAACAATCTTATGTCCAAGAGGAGGATTGGGATCAACGTTTACGGAGACAACATAATAACAACCTACCCCAGGTATGGTCGTTTGCCCTGTTTGAGCGTTATAAGCGTCACTCGACTGTTTGTTGTAGTTTACAATGTTAGGATCCGGAACCGCAACAAGGGGACCTCCAGTAGAGATGGTTGGAGGTGTCGTTACGCTGGGAGATGGAGCGGGTGCACTATTAACCGGACGCTCCATAAGGCCAGCGAAGAACAACCCTAGAAGGATCAAAAACCCAAGTCCTCTTATGATGAACAAATTTTTGCTGCGATTCATGGAATGTCTCCTTTCCCACATCTCATATTGACTCAATTATAGCAACTTATCTTGTACAAAATGTTTCCAAAACGTTGGATTTGTAAAATGACCTACTTATCTTTGTAAAATTTTCTTAATAAAAAGAGTTAGACGTAAACTGAGGGTTAGAAATTGATAGTTTTGCCTGGCATCAGGTTTGTAATGGATTGTGGTATCATGCTCATCACTCGAGGCATCACGTAGACATCCACCAAGTACTTATTGAAACAGATGTTGGCCAGTTGGGAAACTGTGTAATATTGCACAGAAACGGTCGATTGTGTGGGGACGGAACTATAAGAATTAAGATAATAGGGTGGTGGCGCGCCCATTCTACCTGTTCTCTGGTTCACCCTTCTCTGAAGGCGATCAAGATTTCCGTTTAAAACATTCGTCCCCAAGGAGACCAGCATCGGCTCTTTTTGCTCAGGGAGGGTCAAGTGATGAATCCCGTCCGTTTCGGTAGCCGGATTCATGCTGAAAAATTCGGCCGCTCGATCGGGGGGCGAAAATGCAATCATCGTCGTAGGATTGTCCTTCGGTTTAGAGAGTGCAAGAGGGCACTGGAAGAATAAAAAAAATGCAACTAAGGTGAAAAACAACCGTTTTATAAGAGAGAGCATCCTTTTCATATTATATCATCTTATACCCAAAATAGCAAGCATTCATGCGGCTTTTCTTATATAATTCGGCTAATAAATTTGACAAACGAGTGGACTTGTGAAATAATAGGCAAATTATGACTGTTTTGTGCACTGCCCAAAAAGCTTCTTGCCTTTCCGTTGAGGAATTGCAGTCCTTTTACGGTAAAGCACTCCCGGGGACTTTGGCTACCGTAGAACTGTCCTCTAATAGTCAGGATACTTTTGGATATTCGGTGACTTGGAAAGATCGAATGGGAGCAACCGCCTCGAAACGATCTTATAATCTTCTTAAGTTTCCGAAGGGATATCAACTCTATTGCTCTAGCGCCTATGTAACCCCGTCATGGAGAAACCTCGGCCATAGCGTACGCGTCTTGCAAGCTAATCAAAAACTACTTCAAATGATTTCAACAAACGATGAATTTCCGAGCATTGTCATTCTAGCCGGGGGAGCAAAAACCCCTGGAATTGGATGTCGCTTGGAATTTGATGGACGCGCCATTTGGGGAAATTTTGGGTACGATTTCGCGGATAACGAAGGTTATCCGGCTATTCGATGGTCAAAATTGAGAAGAGGTGTTTCAGAAGTTTCAGAAATGCAACAATCTTTCTTTGAGTTTGCGTCTGTCCGAGAAAATCGATTAAAAATTGCTTTGAGTGACGCCGAATTGAAGCATGAGGTCGTAACTTGGCATCATCCCTGGAATATTACACGTTTTGAATCCGGAGGTCGCCTCATCGGGTTAGATTTTCTAAACTCTCCCTATGCTGAGGACTGGCAGGGAATCTATATCCAACGATCGGATTTTCCGGGCGCTGCCATCAGCCGCGATTACTGTTCAAGCGCGCTTGAACGAGCGGAGGAAAGACGCAATAAAAGAATCGAAGTTGCCTTGCAAGTCCTGCGGGAATCTAACACAAAAAGGGATGCGGCACTCGCAATTTCGGAACTCAAACGTCTTGCCGATGAAGAAACCCTGGAGACACTTGTCGATATTAAGCAGCAAAATGCCGCTCTTCGCCCTGCTATAGAAGAAATAATTTCCATGATTGAGAGAGGATCATGATTCCTCGTTCCGATCTTCGCATCGAACTTCACGAGTTACCTGACAGACTTAGATATTTTTGCGGACTGATGACCACGGCCGAGCCCACCCTAGGAACTTTAAAATGCTTGATTACCGATGGGGTTGTTACAGTTCGGAGAGGGGTCGATCATCTTCAATTGAGTCCTAAACCGATTGAAGGTGGAACGGATGAGCGATTGCTCCGCCTTCAAGTAAACGGCCGATACTTCTGCAACCAACGGAATAATTTTTATACTTTGTCTCCCGTTGAGATCAAAGCAATGATTCTGGCGGTAATGAACTATCTCGAGTACGCCATCAAAACCGCCTCAATCATCGCCGCTCCTGGAACAAATCATCCTGGCACGATGAATCTTGGACCTGGCTCATGGAGAGCACGAAACGAACCGATTCGTCGCTCATGACGCCCAATGGGACGTGCAGGGCTATTATTGTTGCGGAGGATTTTTTGTCCCGATGAAGTAAAAATCGGTTCAATGTTTTTAGGATTAGTCCAAACAAGCACCCTGCCAAAACTCCAACTATCGACTGGCCGTCCTCCTTTACCCCCGAATCGGTCGGATGATGATGGTGATGGCGATGATCGCGGACCTCATGATCGGTCAGGGGACTTCTGGAAGGCTGTAAAGGTTGTCGGTTCTATCACCAGTTTTGTCTTAGCCGCCGGGACCGCGGGAATTGCAATCCGAGGATTTCTAATTCCTTCCGATGCCGCCGAAGAAGCCGCAGCCGTTTTCAGTGGCTTTCTCTCCCTTCCACTCGCAGGATTAGGATTATATCTAATCCCCAGCAAATCAAAAAAGTAAATGGGCCTTAATTCCTATTGACTTTCGAGTCTCCAAGGTGTAATCTCGTCACATAGAAGCTTCTGGCGCAATCGTTCGTGAGCTCACCTAAATCTTTACGATGAGGTGTTTGAGATGCAACTTGCTCCTCTTGATAAGCTTTATTTCCACGTCTTCCCGCATGACTGGTTAATGGGTCAGTGTCGCACCTCAGATCTGCACGAGCACAGGGCGCGGTTATCAGCGATGAAAGATGTCTATGTAGAATTGGATGATTCCGAGGTCAACCGGATGCTTCGACAAAGCAGAACTCAGATGGCTCGCTTAGGGATTGTTAATGGTTCTAGGCAATTGGAAAAAGATCTCGGAGAATTTTGCTTGGATCCCAAGCGCCTGGAGCTTATGACCCATCAGATGTCGCTTGCCACCGCCCGCGTACAGCTGCCATGGCTGCTCCCCGAACATTTTACACGGGAAAGGGTAGGGGAGATCTATCATAAAATCGGACCGACGCTTTATTCGGTAGTCGATGCCTTGGAAGCCGCAGAGAATGTCTCTTATCACTTTGCGTTACACCACGATGAAGCGTATTCAAGAGAGGAATCTGCGGTATTTTCATGAAGACTCATTGCCTGCGGGCGGTTAGCTCAGTTGGTTAGAGCGCATGCTTGACATGCATGAGGTCACAGGTTCAAATCCTGTATCGCCCACCAGCAGAATTAGTGTAGGTGGGCACGGAAATAATTTTGACTGTAAAACGGTTTAAGCCGATAACCTATTACCGCTTAATTGTTGGACAACTGACTTTAAGCCGTGATAGGTTATCGGCTTAAACCAAGAGACAACGAAAAAATTCCCGGTCAGTTCAAAGGGTAAGAGCCTTCTCGTAGATCGTCCAGGATATCGTCACGTTTCGGCGACCAGCCAAGCGTCTTCTTGGCCTTTTCGCCGGAGACTTGCTGATCAAGCACAAGGGCGTCAGCCATCGGCCCAAATTGTTTGCGCGCTTCCTCAAGAGTGACAGATTGTGTCCGCCCCCCGGCTCCGGCGCCTTGGCTTGCGGCCTCCGCGGCTTGCCGCATTAATACGGAAGGTCCGTGCGCACCGAGAAAAACATTTCCGGCCGAAGCTTTTTCAAGGGCTAACCGGTAAAGTTCCGCGAGGTCCTCAACATGAACAAAGGTCCAGTGATTTTCACCTGATCCAATGTATTGCGCCGCGCCATGTTCGCGGGCGGAGCTGACAAAGAGTGAACAAAGGCCTTTGCCATGTCCGTAGACCAGCGCGGGACGAATCACGATAGCACGAATATTTTGCTTCGCGGCGGCCAAAACGTTGGGCTCAAATTCCACGCGCCAAGTCACCAAAGGAGTTGGATCAAGCGGCTTGGTCTCATCCGCCACTTTTCCATCGGTGTTACCCATCACCCAAACGCCACTCGTGTAGATAAAAGGTTTCCCGGAATTTTTCAGCAGGTCTAGAATTGCGCGCACCGCGTCTTGATCGGCTTTCGACGCATTCGCATCATTTGTGAATCCGGCATGAATAACGCCATCCGAATCTTTGACGGCCGAGGCAAGACTGTTTGAATCGGATAAATCGCCACGATAAGCGTGAATGCCGCGTGCTTCCAGGCTTCGCGCTTTCTCATCCGTTCGCGCAAGCCCAATCACGGCGTGATTTGCACGCTTTAAGGCTTCGGCAACGGCGCTTCCAATGTATCCCGTTGCGCCGGTCAGAAAGATTTTCATGCCGTGGTTTTTCACCCAGGGCTCCTGATACACCTGCGTCGAAAAAGCGAGGGTGGAAATCATCACCTCGCATACAAACGCCGATTTCGATTCGCTGGCCGCCATGGTAGCTGCAAGAAAAATCTATCCCGACGCCATTCTTGTTTTCTCCGGCTCAGCAGACGCCAGCGTCAAACAATATCTCAAGTCCAACGCCGATTGGCTTAAGATTTTACATCTAAGCGACATTAACTTAAAGGAAATAACCAAGATAATTCTTGTCGATACCCGGGAAATCCATCGCTTGGGAGAGTTGGGACCGTTGATTGAGAAGCCGGGAATTGAGGTGCACGTTTACGATCATCACCCAACAAGTTACCGGGACATCGTCGGAGAAAAAAACGTCATCAAACCGATTGGCTCGGCGGCCACAATCTTCGTTGAAATTATTCGAGAAAGAAAAATTCCCATCACCTCGCAAGAGGCGACCTTGTTTTGCGCCGGGATTTATGTCGACACCGGGTCCCTGACCTTCGCGACAACCACCGCAGAAGACGCAGAAGCCGCCGAGTGGCTTTTGAAACAAGGTGCGGACCTGCAGGTGGTGGGGGAGTATCTAAACCGCAACCTGACCGAGGAACAGCGCAATCTATTAAACGCACTCCTTGCTTCGCTGGAATATAAAACGATGGAAGGCCAATCGATTGTCATTGCATCAGCCGAAGTGGAAGAGTATGTCGAAGATCTTGCCGTACTCGTTCACCGTTTGGTTGATCGAGAAAGCGTTTCCGCCGTATTCGCGGTGGTGCGCATGGGAGATCGAATTTACGTCGTGGGCCGTTCCGTCAGCCCGTTGGTCAATGTCGGCGAAATTCTCGTCGAGCAGGGTGGGGGAGGGCATCACACCGCCGCTTCCGCCTGCATCAAGGGGACCGATCTTAAAAAAACAAAGAATGAACTTTTAGAGACGATTGACAAAAAGATTCGGCGTCGATTGACGTTGGGGATTGAGGCCTTTGAACGGCCGCAACGCGCCAGTATTTTAAAAATTGAAGATTGGTCCACGGTGCCGAATCACGTTATCGATCTTTTAAAATCGATTGGGGAACGCGCAAGTCAAGCCTCGATCAATGTGTTTGTTGTGGGAGGATTTGTCCGAGATCTTCTTCTGGGGGTAAAAAATCTTGATCTTGACTTGGTGGTAGAGGGTGACGGTATCGCGTTTGCACGGCTTCTTGCCGATCAATTGAAGGGATCGTTTTTTTCATTTGAAAAATTTGGGACCGCCTCGGTCGTGTTGCCGGATCATTTAAAAATTGACGTGGCGACTGCCCGCAAAGAATTTTACGCACGGCCGGCGGCGCTTCCTGAAGTAGCGGGAACCTCCCTGAAACAAGATTTAATTCGCCGCGATTTTTCCATCAACGGCATGGCGGTGAAACTAAATCCGCCCGACTTCGGCCAACTGATCGATTTTTTCAACGGTCAGCGCGACTTACAACACGGCGTTCTTCGCGTGATGCACCCGTTAAGTTTTATCGATGATCCGACGCGGATTTTCCGCGCCGTCCGCTTTGAAGAACGCTATCATTTCCGAATGGACAGCCACACCGAAAAACTTTTAAAGGATGCGCTCCGCGAAGGAATGATTAAGCATCTTTCGATGGAACGTATCAGCAACGAAATCGTTCTTATCTTGAGTGAACCTAACCCTTTACCGGCCGTTCGCAGAATGGCCTCACTTCGCATTTTAAGTCTCATTCATCCCGACTTGAAATTATCGCAGAAAACGATCGAAATTATGGAAGCGCTTCCCGATGCAATCGCAAAATTTCCGTCTTCCGAAATTGAACGATGGATTGTCTATGCTATCACGCTTTTATCCGGTTTAAACCCATCTCAGACGAATGAAGTCTTGACCACATTGAGATGGAGCGGAAAAGAAAAAGACAAGTTCTCTATTTTACTTTCAGATTGGAGAAAAACGTTTCAAACCTTACAAAGTGAAAACCCTGTGAAGCCCAGTGCCTTAAGCAAACTCTTGGAAGGCCTTTCGCCCGAAGCCTTGATTTTCTTATCCTCCCCTAAATCAGGACACACATTATCGAGAATTCAGCAATACTGGAGCCAGTTGCATAAAATTGATCTTCTCGTAACCGGGAAAGATTTGGTCGCCATGGGGTTTAAGCCCGGACCGGACTACTCCAGGATGCTCGAAAAATTAAAAGCCGCGCAGTTGGACGGAGAAATAAAAACCAAAGAGGAAGCCAAAGAATTCCTTCGAAAAAGTGGAGACCATGAAAAAACGCTTGATTAGCGGGATGCGTCCCACCGGAAAATTGCATCTCGGACACATGCTTGGCATCCTTGAAAATTGGAAAAAACTTCAAAGCACTCATGACTGTTTTTTCATGATTGCCGACTGGCACGCGCTGACGACCGGCTATCGCAAGACGGACGATATTCCGGAGAATATTCGGGAAATGGTCTTGGATTTGCTGGCCTTTGGCATCGATCCGGAACAAGCAACCCTTTACGTCCAAAGCCACGTTCCCGAAATCGCGGAACTCCACTTGTTGCTCAGCATGGTGATTCCCGTGGCTTGGCTTGAACGTGTCCCCTCCTATAAAGATCAAATCCAGGAATTGGGTCAAGATATTGCGACGTATGGCTTCTTGGGATACCCGCTTCTTCAAACGGCCGATATCTTAATTGTAAAAGGGGAGGTTGTGCCCATCGGTCAGGATCAACTGCCCCACTTGGAGTTAGCGCGCGAAATTGTCCGCCGCTTTCACCACATTTTTGGAAAAGAGATTTTTCCCGAGCCGGTGGCCATCTTGAGTGAAGCCCCGGTCGTCCCCGGAATCGATGGCCGCAAAATGAGCAAATCGTTTGACAACAGTATTTCAATGTCCGATTCACCGGACGAAATCCGGGAAAAAATTAAACAAACGATTACCGATCCCGAAAAAATTCATAAAAGCGATCCGGGACACCCGGATATCTGCAACATTTTTTTCTATCACCGATTTTTTTCAGATAAAGCATTGATTGATACGGTCAACCGGACTTGCCGTTCCGGCGAGCTGGGCTGTGTGGCCGATAAAAAACAGCTGGCTGAAATCCTCATCGATAAACTTGCCTCTATCCGTGAAAAAAGGATCAAACTTTCTCAGGATACAAGCGTAATCAATAAAATCCTAACCTTGGGAGCCGAAAATGCAAGAAAGAGAGCGAAGGAAACCCTGGTCCAAGTTAAGGAAGCGTTGCATCTTTAGTGCTCCCAACCGCTGTGTTGCATGACCGTAATGACCTTCAACATGGCAAGCAATCCGGCGGATGTTCGTAAATCCAGATTGTGCTCCCGCGCCTGAGTGAATACGCGTTGTGTGGTTTCCCTCAACTGCTGGCCCACAAACTCATGAACATATTTTTGAGTGAAAAACTGTTTCGTGGTCCCTTGAATTCTTTCAAGATGGCTTGCTGTAACCGCACCGGCATTGGCTAAAATATCTGGAATAACGAGTATCCCTCTCTCATTTAAAATTCGATCCGCTCCTGACGAAGTGGGTCCATTCGCCCCTTCAAGAATGATCTTTGCTTGAATGTCCGGAGCATTGTCTTCACTAATGACATCTCCCACCGCCGCGGGGATAAGAACATCGATACCCCGAAGTACGAGGAGCTCATCGTTCGTAATAGGACGGCCAAGAAGAGGATTTGTGGTAACCGGTTTACCCTCTCTTTTGCGCTCTAAAAGGGCTTGCACATTGAGCCCTTCGGGCGCATAGACTCCTCCCGTACTGTCACTGATAGCGACCACTTTAGCTCTTGAATTCACAAAAGTGTGGGCAGCCCATCGGCCAATGGTTCCAAAACCTTGTATAGCAACAGAGAGATCTTGAGTTTTAACATTCTTCCCGAGCTGTCTAAAAGTTTCCCTAAGCACGATCTTTAACCCGACTCCTCCTGATTCCAGGCGTCCCCGAAGGCCACTGGAATACACGGGTTTTCCTGTGATAACCCCGGGACAATCATATCCCTTTATATCATGGTATGCACTTCTAACCCACTCCGCATGGCGTGGACCAAACCCCAGATCTGTCGAAGGGCAATACTTATTATCTCCCAAGCGATCATAATTTAAACGTGTAAATGCTTTGACTAACCGCTCCTGTTCCTGCATAGAGAGCAACGACGGAGCAATTTCAATTCCGCTTCTAGCGCCGGAATAATCGAGAGCTTCATGCAAGTTCACTTTCCAATGCATCCTTAACGCTTGGGCTTTTATTTCAGCGTAATCAGCATTCGGATCAATGCGAATGCCTCCTGTTCTAGGACGGTCCAGTGAAAATTCAACAATAACGGTATCGACATTTCGCAAATCGCCATTATCAAGCCGCAACGAGATATTGGTGTTCGTCGATTTCTCAGGATGAAGCATTAAATCATGAATGCCTCCAGGAACATTATCCAGTGTGGCTAAGGTAGCCAGCCTAAGTCTACAATCTTCCCAATGTCGCTGTCCTGAACTATCTCTTTTTAAACGATCTCTCTCAGGAAGGTGCTGGATTAAACTGGGTTGATAGGTTCCGGAATAGCTTCCCGGTGTTCCGGGGTTCGCGATATAGCACATCCCGGTGATGTTAAATGGATTTTGCATGAATAAATTCCTCCTGTAATTCTGCGTTATGAGTTATAGTTGATGCTTCGATTTTTGCTCGGCTGCGAGATTATATCTTGGTTTTAGCTCACCATCATTAATCCCTCCCTTCATTTCCATTTTTTTTTAAAAAGGTCTTTACAAGTGAAAGGAGTTGTGATATCATTGACACAACCATTTCAAAAAAAAATATGAACTTAGGCCTATTTTTAGCGTGTATGGTGTTGAATGAGCCGTGTTGGCACAATAGTTTCTAGCGCAACAAACATCGTGTATTCTACCCCTCGAGCCATGGCTCCTGAGGGCGAAACGACAACGTCAACAAGTCCTGTAAAGTCCGCTTCGGTTCATGGAACCCTTCCCACTTCTTATGTCACGAACCCCTACCTTGATCCGGAAATTGGACATGATAACTGTGCCGTTGGAATGCTCGTTTCGTTGGATCGAACCCAAACTCACGAAATGGTGGAACGTGCCCTTGACAGCATGGAAGCCCTTTCTCATCGAACCGGTTTTGATGCTAATGGAGTAGGGGATGGCGCCGGTGTAGCGCTTGAAATTCCAAGAAAATTTTTAGCCCGCAAGCTTGGCGTCTCCGAAATTAAACAAGGCGATGTCGGCGTCGCGATGGTTTTTCTTCCTCAAGAGGCGAGTGAAGCCGAAGCCTGTAGAGAGCTGATTCGAAGTAAGTTTGCAGAACGCGGCTTTAATGATCCTAAAAACTTAGTTGTTCGGACCAATCCCAAAGCAATTCCAATCGAAGCAAATCCTCCCCGCGTCGAACAATTTGTTGTTTGGAAACCCGAGGGCTATTCGGATCAAGAGTTTGAAAAACTTCTCTATCAGATTGAACAAGAAATTAATGCCGCAAAAAAACATCCTGATTTTCATATCGCTTCTCTTAGCAGCCAAGGGGTTATTTATAAAGGAATGCTTCGTCCTCACGAAGTTCGAACTTTTTATCTCGATTTAAGTGACGCCGATTTTGAAAGCAGTCTGGCCATGTTTCACGGCCGCTATTCGACAAACACGGTACCTAAATGGGGCTATGCGCATCCTTGCCCCGGCTTTAACTGCCATAATGGCGAAGTGAATACTCTCAAAGGTTGCCAGGTTCATGCCGACACCGTCACCCTGCGTGACATGACCAAAGGAACATCGCAAGCGCAAGCGCGCATTTTAAAAGGAGGAAGCGATTCTCAACAGTGGGGCGCCTTCTTCCGTCACTATACCGTTGTGGGAGAGCGAAGTGCTCCCATTGCCGTGACCCGGATGATGCCCCCCTCCCGTTCCGACGCAAAATTAAAAGGGGAAGAGCGCCTTAAAATCCATGAGTACTTAGCGACGGAAGGTCCAGCGTGGCAAGGACCCGCTTTAATGGTATGGATGGCGCAAGGTAAAGTGGGCGTGACGCTTGATTCTTGCGGTCTTCGTCCCGCCAGTTTGGTGGAGGGAGTCGACAGTCGCGGCCAACGCTTCATTTATATTGGATCACAACCTCTTTTTGAAGGCGACGAAGTGCTGTCACGAGGCGACCTTGAACCGGGACAGACCTTCATGGTGGATCTTAATGAAATCGCCGGCGACTTACAAGAAAGAAAAGTTTATACACCGGATGCCTTTGAAGAACTTCTTGTACGAGAAGCCAACGATTTTTTCCCGGATATTAAAATTAGAGAAGTCCCTTCAGCGGAAGAACTTAAAGATCTGCAGACCGTAGCCGATCCTCCATTGGAGGACTCCTTAACCTTTTCCCAAGTTATGACCGCCGCCGGACAGATCCAAGAATTTCTTGATGTCGTGATTGGTACGATGGCTGAAACGGGCAATGAAATTGTTGTATCGATGGGAGAGGATACGGTCCCCTGGATGATGAGCGACACCCCTGCACAATTCAGTGACGCATTCAGGCAAATGTTTGCACAAGTCACAAACCCTCCGCTCGACCCGATTCGAGATGAGTTCCGCTTTGACGCCACCGTTAATCTTGGACAAGATCACTCTCCTCTGGAACCTTGGGGTGACCATCCTCCCGATATCCTCAAGACTTCTAAACCAGTTTTTACTGAAAGACAGGCGGATTGGGTCTGTAATAATTCCGGTCTACCCTCTGCTACTTTAAATGCCGTCTTCGCCGTTGATGGAGGACCCGATGCTTTAAAGAATGCCCTACAAACACTATGCAACCAAGTGGAAGCCTTTGTAACCGGTAAAGTCGATGGCGAAGAGAAAACCATTATCCGATTAACCGATAAAGGTGTTGATCGTAAACATGCGGCGATTCCCATGGTCATGGCCGTTGGCGCCGTCAATCAACGCCTGAAAGAAATTGGCAAACGGCTTGATGTTAAGATCATCATGGAATCAGCAGAGTTTTACGACACCCATACCGCCGCGTTGGCCTTTGGGTATGGCGCCACAGCTATCTGTCCCTATGGCGCCCTGAACGCACTGCCCTCGTTACACACCGATTACAAACGAAAAGCGGATAAACTTTTCGCAGAAAAGAAAATCGATCGGGTTTTGACTCTTGAGGCCTTTAAACTCAATTATATTGCAGCCATGGTCAAAGGGACCATGAAGATCTTATCCAAAATGGGAATCACCGATTTACGCAGTTATGCCGGCGCTCAAGTCTTCAACGCCCCCGGAATCAGCACTGAGGTTTTAAACGTCATGGGACCGGGGACACCGAACCCTCTTGCCGGGGAAAAGGGAATCGACTTCGAAGACATTCAAGATAATGCCAAACAATTACACGAAAAAGGACGGAAATGGAACGATAGGCGTTTACCATCCGATAACGTAATTAAAGCTAAACCATCCGGAAAAGTTCATCATGATTGGAACCGTGCCAGCGTCAAGGCAATTCATGAAGCCGTGAAAACTGCCAAAGGCATCGTCGCGGAAAAAGACCAACTAACCCAACGCAGACACTCCTTAACGGTTATTGGAAATATTGCAGCACAACATCCTCCCAGCGCACCTGCTGATTTGTTGCGTTTTGCTAAAGTCCCGCTTCCCAAGATTACCCCTGCCCCTCAAACACTGGAATCGATTTATCAAAGTACGTTTCGAGGAGCAGACATCAGTTATGGATCAATTTCCGGAGTGGCTCACCGGTACTTAGCACGGGAATTAAACAACTTGGGAATTCCGAATGGTTCCGGCGAAGGCGGCATTGGATCCGATCGATTTGGCACCCCGGAAGGGACGGCCATTAACCAAATTGCTGCAGGGCGCTTCGGGGTCACGAGTCGGTATCTCAATGACTCCAATGTGGTCGAGCTTATTATTAAAATGGCTCAAGGCGCGAAGCCGGGTGAAGGCGGACAACTTCCCGGGAAAAAGAATACCCCTGCGATTGCAAGCGTAAGAATGGTGACCCCAGGAATTTCATTGATCAGCCCGCCACCGCAGCACGACATTTACTCCATCGAAGATTTAGCCGTTCTGATCACGACCTTAAAAGCAAGTAACCCGAGGGCTCGCGTCGCCGTAAAACTAGTTGACGAAGTAGGAATCGAGACCATTGCCTATGGGTGCGTGAAAGCCGGCGCAGACACGCTTTATATTTGTTCAGGTTCGGGCGGGACGGGAGCTACTCCGCTGACCAGCCGAAGGAGAGCGGGCGAATTCTGGGAATCGGGTATTTCAAAAACCCATCAACTTCTTGTAAAAGCAGGGATTCGGGATCAAGTCCATCTCGTCGCTGACGGGGGAATTAAATCCGGTGAAGATATTGTGAAGGCACTTCTTTTAGGAGCGGACAGTGTAAGCCTGGGAACTTATCTCTTAGTCGCCGCCTTAAATTGTGAAAAATGTGACCAATGCCATCAAGATACCTGTCCCGTAGGAATTGCGACTCAAAATGAAGAGCTTATTAAAAAATTGGAAAAATTTCTCACGGAAAATCCCGAGAGCGTACGAATTGCAATTGAGCTCTTGGCTCAAGAAGTCCAAGATATTGCCATGCATAAACTGGGGGGGCTTACTACCGAGGAGATGGTTGGCCGCACCGATCTGTTGGAGCAAGTTGAGGCAACAGGAAATAGCCGCGCCGATAAACTTGATCTCAGTGCAATCTTGGTACCTCCGATGCAAAATATTGGCCAAGGCAACAAACGCAGAAATCAGATTCGCGATATTGATGCTGCCATTGTCGTCGATCAAGAAATCGCTAAGAGAATGGGAAACGTTTTGGCCAGAGGGAATGGTGCGCGAAGACTCAGCTTTACGGTTCGGCCGCACAACATTGTCGGCCCGCATCTGGCCGGACTCATTACAAGACAACTTCAACAAGTTGAAAACTTCGGAGCTAACGGAATTGATGGCGGGGGAGTCACGGTTGACTTTACGGGAAATGCCGGACCAAACTTTGGCGCTCTCAGCGTACCGGGAATGAAGTTCAATCTTAAAGGCGCCGCTCCGGACGGTTTTGGAGCAATGAACAATGGCGGATTCCTTGTTGTTCAGCCTCCGGATAATGCGATGTATGCCGAAAAGCGGCACGTCATCATCCATAACGCCGCCTTATATGGAATGACTAGAGGCATCGCGTTGATTCGCGGAAGAGCGGGGACTCGATTTGCGGTTCGATTCTCCGGCGGCGCCGCGGCGGTGGAAGGCTTTGGTCCTTCCGGTGCACAGTACATGACCGGCGGCGCTATCGGTGTTTATGGCGATGTAGGCCATAATTTAGGGGCAGGCATGACCGGAGGAATTTTATTTGTGCATGCTCCGCAAGGCAGCGAAGCGCTCGCAAAAAAATGTTCGAAAGACGTTAAAGTAAGCTCGATGACGGCGGAAGAACAAAAATATTTTAAAGGGTTAACTCAGCTCTATTACAATGAAACAAAATCTCCTAAAGCCAAAGCGATGCTCGACAATTGGGACGTAGCGATTCAAGAAGTTTATGCGGTTCATCCGGTGAACGGACGCGTGGGAGAACTTCCCGATCTTAAAGAAACGATTGCCGCAGAACGGCAAAAAACACTAAATATTTGGCGCCCCCGTGAATTTGAGCCATCGGGAAAAACACCAAAAGCTCAAACCTATCTCACCAAAGAAGAAATTCATGGTGCACTTGTTGGTCGCTCCCCTCAAAGAAGACGAACCACCGTTACCGTTCGATCGGATAGAAATCATCATCATTCTCCCTATCGAAGACCTTTCGATAGACGTAGTTAACCCTCGTTAGAGGGATTGAATTGCGTGTCGTCGTAATGCGATCTCGAGCCGATCATGACTTCGACGCAGAAAAAAATTCTCATCATCGACGATAGTGAATATCACGTCGAAATCATTGGTTCACAGCTTTCCGCTCAAGGCTATTTAGTTGATAAAGCCTACGACGGGCCGGCCGGTATAACAAAAGTCAAAGAATTTGCCCCGGACCTTATCCTCTTGGACGTGATGATGCCGACCATGAGCGGCTACGAAGTTTGCCGCATCATTAAGGAACAAGAAGAAACCCGTTTTATTCCGGTCATCCTGATCACGGCGCTGACCGACTCGCATGATAAAGTGAAGGGCTTGGAAGCGGGCGCCGACGATTTTCTCGTCAAGCCGCTCAATACCATCGAAATGCTGGCGCGTATCGAATCTCTGCTGCGGCATCGAGAACTGGTTGAGAAACAACGCAAGCGGGATCAATATGTCGCTGAAATCTCAAGACTCCTCGATCTGGAACAACTGCGCCGTGAAGAAGAAACAAAGCGCAAAGAACTTTATAAAGAAGTTATTTTTTCGGTCACCGGAGGAAAACTCCATTTAGTGGAACGTGATGAACTTGCGGCATTAAAGCGTGACGAAAAAGAGTATAACTCCATGAATATTAACGCACCCAAGGACGTTACCCTGGTACGCAATGTGGTTGAAAATTTCGCGAAACAACTGGGGCTGCCTGAACAGAAAGTTTATAATCTCGCCCTCTGCGTCTCCGAAGGCGCTACAAACATCATTAAGCACGCGGATCACGGAACCATTCGTGAGTCGCGTTATGCCAATTTTTTGCGAATTTGGATTGAAGATAACGGCCCGGGCATCGAATACACGAACATCTCAAAAGCGGCGTTAATGCCGGGCTATTCCACCAAGCCTTCTCTGGGTTATGGATTTACCATCATGCTTGAGTGCCTGGATTCGCTTTATCTCTGCACCGATCAAAAAGGGACAACGTTAATACTCCAAATGAATTTGATGGAAGAAGAATCCGAAGTCGACCTCGATCGTTTTCTGGCCAACTGGAAAGATTAACCGCCTTCGGTGGTTCTGATTCATTCGCGCCAAATTATTTTACTAGAGCCAATTGTTGGGATTCAAGCCGAGGCCTTGTAGAATTGCCGGAAGGTTCCCCGGGAAATTTTCCAGGGTTGATCCGTAAATCTTACTCCAATATCCGGGCGGCAATTGAGGACTAAATCCCTTCATAAACAATCTCCACATCAATATCCAAAGAGCCAAATCACGATATTCATTCCGGAAGGGCTGCGGAAGATCCAAGATGGTATCATACGGCTGATTTGGATGTGTGGCATTCCAGAGTTGGAGGGCTAACGGCCCAATGCTTGACGGGGAAATCACCACAACCGGTCTGGGTTGGAAAGGTTTTGGCACAGGAAGATTTTTAGGGCCAGGGGCTTGTGCTGGAGGATCAGCAGGCACCGGCACCTGAGGAGGATTAAGATTCGCCGGCGGCGGTTGAACAATGGGTCCCGGATTTGGAGGAATGACAGGGTTTAAATTCGGATCCGGAGCCGGAGGAATTTGTGCGGCAATCGTTGTGATCCACTGGATGATTTGAATGGGTAAATTCCATAAGGGTGTTCCTCCTACCGGAGCTGCGGGCTGCTGTGCCGGAGGATTTGCTGGGAGAAAAGGTCGCAGCAAAATTGGAAATAAAGGAGGGGCAGGCAACAGCGGATTGCCCATGACATTGATGAAGGGTTTATCAGAAATCCAATTTTGGGTTAGGGTAGGGGATTGTATCAGAATAAAATTGGATACCCATACAGGATTCGTCAACATAACGTCCAGGTGCACTTGGTGTTGAGTCGGCCGGTAAGGAGTTACGGGAACGCCCAATTCAGAGGGCTTTTGAGGCAATTCTCCATTCGGACCTGAAAACAAAGGGCTATTGCCACTAAACACAGGGGGTGTGCTGGTAGGGTTATTCACATAATGATTGAGCTCATTTCCGGGGACCGTCGTGATACCGCCGGAACTGGAATTCACGAAAGTGGCCCCAGCTTGTCCTGATTGGCCGGCTATGGGGATAGCATTATTGATAAGGATGGGATTGGGAGTAGTGACCGGGATATTGGCTGTGGTAACGGCGCTAGGGTTGTAAATTTGTGTCGTCGGGTTCACAGGAATACTGACAGGTGCAGGAATAACAGCAGGGGCAGGCGCCACAGCTGCTTCGGCGATAGGGGTCATTAAAATGATAATCATTAAGAATAAACATAATTTTTTCATCGATAGGCCTCCCCTAATACTTTTAGGATAACATTCCGATATGAATAGAATGTGAGGTTCTTGTTAATTAAATGTTAATTTTTTTGCTTTTTATGGTTGAAGCGCCCTTCTTCTTATGGTATGATGTCAAGGGAGCCTGTCGGGCGATTGCGTGTGCCGCAAGGCAAGCGAGGAAAGTCCGAGCTCCACAGGACAGGGCGCTGGGTAATCCCCAGGAGAGGCGACTCTGGCAAAGTGCCACAGAAATTAAACCGCCCCAAGGAAACTTGAGGTAAGGGTGAAACGGTGAGGTAAGAGCTCACCAGCGGCTTGGTGACAAGCCGGCTTGGTAAACGCCGCCCGGAGCAAGATCAAATAAGAGGAAGTGCGCTTGTCGCGCCAACGGTCCGTTGGATTTCCTCGGGTTGATCGCTGGAAGCCGTCAGCAATGCCGGCTCAAGAGAGATGATCGCCCCTTCGAAAGAAGGACAGAACTCGGCTTACAGACAGGCTCCTTCTTCGTCTTCTTGAATCTCGCTGTTCGTGGGTAAAAACGGATCGCGATACAAAGGAGAAATTCCACTATACTTGCATTTCACGTCGTTATGAAAACACGGAATAATATTGCCGCAGTAAATCCCGTTTTCTTTGCCTTTGTTTAGGGGACCATGATAGTCCGGATACTCCACTAAGATGCTGATGTCTTTTTTTAGAATGTGACAAAACCGCTCTTGAGGCTCCAGGGCTTTTCGTTTCTGCACATGTTCTTTTTGTTGATTAAGCATCATTCTATCTTTAGGATAACACAGGCTGTGTTGAAAATCAAGCCAAGGGTTTAATCAAAATGAATCACAAACAATTCTTGAGTAAGATTTCTGGGACTATTAATGTTAAGATGAATTTCTGGAACTTCTCTCTCTAATTCTATTTCAAGGTTCATGTCCTGAGGATTGTCTCCAGCCACCCGAAGTTCCCCCTAAAACATATTTCTAATTTGTTAACTTTTGGATAGGGGCGTTTTTTAAAAAAAATAATTTTCAAGCCTTGATTTTATTATATATTATTTGATTTTGTTCACATTTCTTTAACAAAAAAAATTGAATTTTTGACTTTTTTTTGACAGCCCCTGTTTATACTTAAAACCATGGAAACGATAGGGCGATCAAAAATTATTCCGCTCCTCAATGCGGACCAAATTTTTCAAGCGGAGCAAAGCATCATTGATGGCGCACTCCCAGGCGAAAATGTTTACATCAGCCACTACAGTTTACCCAAGCCTCAGGAAGGTCCCTCCGTCGGTACTCCGGCATCCAATTCTCAACGGCAGCTATTTTCAAAACTGACGTTCCAAATCCAAAAAAACAAGGTTAACGTTTTCGTGGTGGCAGACAACAGCCGCACGTCTGGAAACTATGCGGAAAAAACGCACAATGAACTTGCCATTAAGTTTCTCCACGAACAGGGCGCTTATATATTGCCGTATCCAAAAGATTATGTCGCAATCAACCACAGCAAATTCGTCGGGAATTCACGGGCCGTGGTAATCTCCAGCTGCAATGCCTCCCTTCATTCGGCCGACGCGCCGGATGATAACACCGGATTTTTGATTACCGGTCCGGCGGCTCAAAATGGAATCGTACAAGCCTTCGCACCTCAATGGAAATTTTCGGTGGAAATGGATTCAGCCGGATGGTCAAAACAATATCCGCCTCTTCTCTTGAATTCCGTGATCGTTCCGGATGATAAAGTGAGGTGGTTAAACACCGCGCCAAAAGAAGAACTGCACCAACCGGAAGACGCTACTGAAATCCGAGAGACTTATGAGAAGCTTATTGATGAGGCTGCCGGCGCACCTCCGGAAAGTTACCTTTATCTTGAGCACTTTGATCTCTCGCACATTCATTTGGCCTTTCGACTGCTTTTAGCCAAAGAAAAAAATCCGTCACTTGATCTTCGATTTATTATCGACCCCAACCAATATCTTGAAGGGTTAAAAAATGGCAAACAGGATGCCCGGGTCATTGCGTATGATTTGGTTAAGAACCGCTCAATCCCAATCAGGTTTGCCAGAGTTCTTCCTCATCCTAACGGCGAGGAAGACCCTCAGCGATTCCACGATAAGTTTGCCGTCTTCAACGATAGGAAGGTTATAAACGGAAGCGGCAATTTTTCAGCACACTCACTGGATGGTAACAAACTAGGGGGGATTAGCCATCCGCGTAACCGCGAAATTGATGTGCTCGTCACCGATGCTGAATCCGCAAGAGCCTACCGTTCGAAATTTTTGGATGACTGGATTTACCGGTCATTTGCAGACCCGGAAATCGCCGCGAAAGGATTTCAGGGGTCAAAAACGAAGTAATTGGGCCTAATTAGCAAGGAGGCTACACATGGCACACAAGAAAGGCGGCGGCAGTTCACGAAACGGCCGCGACTCTAATTCACAACGGCTTGGCGTGAAGGCTTTTGGCGGCGAAGTGGTTAGCGCCGGCTCTATTTTGGTTCGTCAACGCGGAACAAGAGTAACTCCAGGTCTGGGTGTCGGAATCGGGAGAGATCACACGCTCTTCGCGAAAACCGACGGAATCGTAAATTTCGAAACCTACGGCGATGGAAAAAAACGCGTAAGAATCTTGCCGTTAACCACTTAAGGATTGACTAAAAACAGTTCATCCCCGAAGGCCTTTACAGGGCCTTCTTTTTATTGCTATAATAACTAAGTATGGACACAAACTTACTTCCCATCGAAGAAATACTCTCAGACGCTAAAAACGTCAATGGAAGCCGTGACGCCAATTTAATCAAAAAAGCATATGATTTCGCCCGCCGGGCTCATGAAGGGCAAAAACGGATGTCCGGTGAGCCGTTCATTATTCATCCCATTGAAGTGGCTAAGATTATCAGCCAATTAAAACTGGATTCAGCCACTATCGCCGCCGCGCTGCTTCATGATGTCGTCGAGGATTGCGAAGTTACCTTGGACGAAATCCGCGACGCCTTTGGAAACGAAATCGCGGTTCTGGTGGACGGGGTAACGAAACTCTCCAAAATTTCCAAAACAAGAGAGGCCAGTGAATCGGAAATCAAGCTGGCCAAGGAAGAAGAACATTTTGAAAATCTCCGCCGGATCTTTGTGGCGATGGCCAAAGACATCCGCGTCATCATTATTAAACTTGCAGACCGTCTGCATAATCTTCGAACCCTGTGCAATCTTTCTTTGGAACGGCAGCGGTTCATCGCCCGTGAAACCCTTGAGATTTTCGCCCCTCTGGCGCACCGGCTTGGTATTTGGCAAGTGAAAGGAGAGCTTGAAGACCTTGCCTTTTCTTACCTGGAGCCACAGCAATATCAAGCCTTGGAAGAACAAGTCGCGCAATACCGGAAAAACTTCACCAAAGAGATCCAGAATGTGGTGGATACCTTAAAATCACGTTTGGAAGCGGCCGATATAAAAGCATCGATTGAAAACCGCCCCAAGCATCTCTACAGCGTTTGGCAGAAAATGCAAAAAAAAGCCAAAGAGCTCGAATCGATTCACGATTTGATGGCCGTGAGAGTGCTGGTCGACAGCGTGGAAGACTGTTATGCGACCTTAGGCATTGTTCACAGCGTTTGGATGCCGCTTCATGACCGGATTAAGGATTATATCGCCAAACCTAAAAGTAACAATTATCAGTCGATCCACACCACGGTTTACGGCCCGGGTGGCCAGCCATTTGAAATACAAATCCGGACTTGGGAAATGCACCGCATTGCGGATTTCGGCGTCGCGGCGCATTGGCATTATAAGCAGACCACCAAAGATAAAAACTTCGACAAAATGCTCGCTCCATGGATTACACAACTTCGCGAATGGCAGTTGGATCTCAAAAGCGCCAAAGAATACGTTCAAGCTTTTAAAGTCGATTTTCTGGAAAGCCAAGTCTTTGTCTTCACCCCCAAAGGTGATGTCTTTGATTTGCCTCAGGGTTCAACCCCGCTCGATGTCGCCTACCGCGTTCACACCGACATCGGCCACCACACCGTAGGGGCTAAAGTGGACGGACGAATGGTCAATCTCGATTATCCACTGCAAAACGGGGACATCGTCGAGATCGTCACCAACAAAAATTCTGCGGGTCCCAGTTGGGACTGGCTTAAACTTTGTCACACTTCAAACGCCAAACACAAGATCCGCGCCTGGTTTAAAAAGGAAAAACGGGATGAAATCATCCTGGAGGAACTCAATGAAGCTCCGAAAACCCCGCTCCCCAAAAGGCACGTCCTCAAAACATCACGGCCTAAACAGCCGGTATTGGTTAAAGGTGTGGACCAAGCCTTGATCCGTCTCTCTAAATGTTGTACGCCGGTTCCCGGTGACCCGATTGTCGGATATATTACGATGGGCAGTGGAATCACCATTCATCAAACCGATTGCCCGAACGCAAAGGCGCTTCAACATGAAACTCCAGAGCGATTGATTGAAGTGGCTTGGAACCCGGCCGTGGAGGTCGGCACGTATGCTGTCGAAATCGAAATTGTAGCCCTGGATAAGCCCGGTCTTTTAGGGGAAGTGTTAAATAAAATCTACTCGGAAAACATTCTCGCGCGCTCGTGTCAGGCCGGCGCGAAACGCCATCAAGCGATCATTCGAATCAGCCTCGACATTTCCGATCTCAAACGACTGGAAGAACTGATGAAGAAAATCCGGGAAGTACCCGAGGTGACCGACGTTCACCGAGTTTCCAAACCGAATGCCTGATAAGGTAAGGTTACGCGCGGAAGGATGGTTTGTCATTGTCCTCTCCGTTGTTCTTTTTTACGCGGCGATGAATATTCAGTCCGGCTGGCTTTTTACTCTTGATTTTTCACTGATTGGCCTTGCCCTGTCTTCGTGGATTGTTGGTTTTTTTTCACTCTTTGGAACGATTACGGCGAGCCGATCATTTCTGCCCTGTTTCGAAGGCGAAAAAACAACGGTGACGCTCACGTTATTGAATCACGGTCCTCTCCATAAATTTTTAATCAGCGTGGACGATTTATATTTCATTCCCTGGCTCGAAAAAAAAAGGATACTAACCGCGACCTACCCCATGGAAACCCCGAAACGGGGTATTTACGTTTATCCTAAGCTTCAGTTGACCGCGGCAACCTTGGGAAACTTTTTTATCTATCGAAAAAAAATTGCTTGTCCAGGGACGTTGATTGTTTATCCCAGGGCACATCCGTTTAATTTTTCCTTCTCCACGGAAGCGGCTTCCGCGGCACCTCATGAAACAGGTTCGACCTTTCGAAAGCGGGGAGGGGAGGAGTTTCTTGGAATCCGCGATTACGAACCGGGGGATAGCCTCCGGGCAATTCATTGGCCTTCTACGGCCAAACTTGGGATCTTGAGAGCTCGGGAGACGCAAGACGTAGGGCTTGCTCCCTTGACATTTTTTCTGGATACGGATCTCCGGCTTAAAGGTGAGTCTTTTGAGACTCTCGTCAGCGCTACCGCTTACGCCGTCGAAGAAAGTCTTCGGCATGGGCATCCTGTGCGGCTTGTTGCCAAGGGCGAAATTAAGACGGTTAATCGCTGGGAAGCGCTGGAAATCCTTGCCGCTACAGAAGCTACCAGCCGTTTTGATCTCTCAAGCCAACTGGAAAAATTCCTCGACCCTTTAAAGCGGGAATCTCTGATTTTTATCTTGACAACGCTTCCACAAACGTTTATACCTGATAACTGGGTTCCTTTGCAAACGTTACGGCAAGCTTCCGTTTCGTGTCATTTGATAGCGCTACGCTCAAAAACAGAACGCCAGCCGGATTGGCTTCTACGCCTTGGAATTCCGTACACCTTGCTCGAACCATGAAACGCAAATCCGAGAACTCCATCGCGCTTCGCTTGTCTATCGGCATCACGGTTTTAATCGCCATCTTGTCTATTTTAAGAGAAGAGTCGTGGCCCGAAAGCAGTTTTTGGATCGTCGGACTCACCGTTTTCGGTTTTTGGGTGAGCCACGTTCGCCGCGACAAGAAAAATTGGTGGATCAGGCTTCTGTTGGCTATCGCCATGGTCATCGTTGGTTATCAAGGAATTTCGGGAATCGTGAATTCTCCGTTTGATCCTCGGATTGCGTTGACTACGCTCTTGATGCAACTACAAGTCATTCACGGGTTTGACATGCCGGCCCGAAAAGACTTGAATTATTCGGTCTTGGTTTCGTTTGTCTTGATGGCGCTGGCGGCTGTTTTTAGCGATGACCTGGTGTTTGGTGTTTTCCTTTTTCTTTATCTCGCAGCCTTAACGGTTTCATTTTTCCTTTTGGCTTATCGTGAATCAGAGGAAAAAGCCTCGTCGGCGAATATCGCCATGATTAAAATCCAAAAACTAAGCGGTCTCCCTTTGGCGGTCTTTAGCGGAACAATGCTGATCGGTCTTTTTTTCTTCCTTTTTTTCCCAAGGTTTCAAGGAATGGGCGCCGTGCACTTCATGCCAATGTCCTTTCAATTTCCAAAAATGAAACTTTTTCAAGGAAATGTCATGAACCCCGGGTATCCTGCAAAAGTGGGAGGATCGGCCGCCCCGGATGTCCATCGAAAAATTGTTTCGTTTAACCCTGATTCATATTTCGGATTTAACCCTTACCTCGATTTAAGTGAGCGCGGGAAACTGTCGCCGGGCATTGTGATGAAAGTAAAATCTCAAGAGCCTGGCTATTGGCGGGGCTTGGCATTTGATCGCTATTCCGGCAACGGCTGGAGCATCACCGATGAAAAACCGGAAGCGCTCACCGTGGTTAATTCTTCCATTGATTTGGATAATGGCGACAGGCCCGCCGAAGCGTTTCGTCCGGTTTTACAATCGTTCTCCATCACGCATGAACTCCCGAACCTCATCTTTTCAATGTATCAGCCTGCAACCGTATACTTTCCGAGTTCCACCCTGTATCGCGATTCGGATGAGACCCTGCGGATTCCGTTTTACCTTGAACCGGGAACGGTCTACACCGTGATGAGCCGTCACCCGAGGGGTATTGCCGATAAGCTGGAGGCGGACGCCGGGTTTTACCCCGATTGGATTAAGAAACGCTACCTTCAACTACCGCCGGAACTCCCCAGACGTGTGAAACGTTTGGCCGGACAAATCACGCAGGGAAAAAATATGCCCCTTGAAAAGATCGACGCGATTATCGCGTGGCTTCACCAGTACCCGTATTCTCTTAATATCCCGCCGCCTCCCGAAGGACAAGACGCCGTCGATCACTTTTTATTCGATTTAAAGAAGGGGTTCTGCGAGCAATTCGCTTCATCCCTTGCAGTGCTCGCGCGTGCTTCGGGCGTTCCAGCAAGGTTAGTGACCGGATATGCCACCGGTAAGTTTAACCCGTTCACCCTAAGCTATGAAGTTCGCGGCACTGATGCTCATGCATGGGTGGAAATCTATTTTAACAACCTCGGTTGGGTTCCGTTTGACGCCTCTCCGGCCTATAGCGAATTTCCATTTTCCGATCACCGAGAGACCGAATCACCCTTTTTAGCGATGTTAAAGTACCTCAATTGGTCTGGTTTTAAAATACCCGCCCTTAACATCCATGGCGGAAATCGAATCCTTGCGTTCGGATTTTTAGGTTTGACTCTCTTGTTGTTAGCGCGTCTGGTTCATCGTGAAGCAACCGACTTGCAAAAAACCGAAGCGCTTTTCCGCCGTTTTGAGCGCTATTGGAAGAAAAAAGGATACCACCGTAAAGCTTCTGAAACTCCTCTCGAATTTGCGGCAAAGCTTCCCGCCGGGAAAGCTAGAGAAATGTCTGAGTCCTTCATTACCGGTTATTTAGATCTGCGTTACTCTGGCCGAACCTTAAACAAAGAGCAACTTGAAAGCGCTCTTCGTCACCTCACCCTAGTTTCTTAAGAAAGGATGAAAAAGTCAAGGGGATCAAAGTTTAAGAATTGAGCTGCTTTAATAAGACTCTCAACGGCTCTCGCGCTAACCCCTGAACCTAAGAAGAACGGAGTAAAACCTGATTCCATCCCGATCACAAAGCCTTCAGCTATTTGTGCGTTCTTAGCAAACTCTCTCTGCGAAAGCCCTGTTGACTTTCGCAGTTCCCCGAATTTCTTTGCGATCGCTTTGCGATAATCATTCGGATTGCCTGTTTGGACAGATCGTCTCCACTCTGAGCTCGGCTGAAGCTTCTCTTTCAACTCTTTTGTTGAATTTGAGTGAGGTAAAGCTACGTTTATACGCGCTTTTGCCTCCAACAGTTCGCACACACGGCTTGAGATAAAACCGATTTGGCGGAGTGCCTGAGATCGATCACTATCACAGAAGAGGAGTGGCTTAATAAGACCCATTGTTCTTCGAATCTGAGACTCTAAGTCGCCAATTGTATCATTGCAGAGCGCCTCTCTTCTCATTACATGCTCGGCATCCTTATCGGAAGTTGTCAAATCATGGATTAAGGCGATTGTTCCCGTTTCAGCCTCTATCTTACCTTTATAAGGCTGTTCACGCTAGGGTCCGTCAGCAAGCAAACCACATCCAATAGGACGGCATTCATGCTGGTATCATGCGCTACTTGTAAAAGCTGCTCAATTCGAGCGGCGTCGGTAGATGCCGATTGCATCTCTCTGCTGATTTCGGCCATGGCCGGCGCGTAAACGGGATTATCCGGATTTCCAAAATGAGCCAAAAAGCCATCAACATTCGTCGCCAGAAGTGTCCGACGTACGACACGTTCGCCGGACGCATCATCGCTTGATACCGATATAACGGAGGATGCAAGCCCCATCGTTAGTTGGCCTTTGGGGCTCATCATATTGATCTTCACCATAGGCACTATGCTATCAAACGCACTTGTACTTGTCAAGCCCAGCCTAAACTTCGAACATTATTTTAAATCTGTCATGAAGAAAAATTTACAAAATTAAGAAGCTATTTTTACAATTTTCTACAGCATTTTGTTGATTTTATGCCCTTATTCATGATACCATAAGAGAAGGTCAGTAGACGATCGAAGGGGGCTTCAATGACTTTCCAATCTCAAGTCATAAAACACATCGGAAAACAAGTTTTCATATCTCTTCTTCTCGTAATGCTATCTTCGCATTTTGCTTTTTCCCAAACCGCGGGCGGCGGAAACCTGGGCGGAACTAACAACAGTGGGATCCAAACTAACTGCCCGAACCTGGCAGATCCTGCCGGCTGGGGCATGATGTCATCTGTTCCACCCCCCCTAGGGACAGACGATGGTGAACCGGGGTACCAAGACCCAAGCTGGAACCAAGCCATTGGTTTTTACAATGTCTGGGTAACTCACTTTTATTCCTTCGATAACACACTCTTTGAAATCCTCGACCCAAAAGGCCAACCTTCCAATTGCCAGTATAATGTTACACTAAGGGGTAATAAAAAGTGGATTACCGATCTTTATTACAATAACGACTTCGTAAGTCAAGTATTTGGTTACGATTATACACAGGGCGGCGGCGGCAGCGGAATACTAGTATCAGGAGCCCAGAGTGTGACCAAGCAATTAACGGCGTATCTAATCAATAACTCGACGCTTTATTATCAAAACGGAGGAATTCATGGATATATCGATCTTTACGGTGACAGTGAAATAACGTATGCAAATGGTGATACTGTGAATAAAGTGGGCATCTTTCAAGGACAAATACAGTACGTCTTCTACCGAGGAGATGAACAGGGTATTTGTCATGTGCCGCTTGCCAATGTACCCAAGGGATTCATTGGAGGCGATAAAACAAACTGCCGGCTCTATATGTATGCCGCTCTCTTTGATGCCAATCTTAATAGTAATCTGTTAGGGAACCCCATAAGCACTGTGGTGCCGCTCAACCCTTAATTAATTTTTGAGAAAGTGTGTTTGATGGCGACGAGACCGCGTTTAAAGTAATGGGCCAGGCGTGTCAAAAAACTTTGATTTTGGGAAGATGCGATACTATCAAGATGCACCGGAGTCGCAATACTTAACGCTACTTGAGCCAACGTTTTTGCCGATAAATTTCCTTCCACCGCAATCGTGAGTTTTCCCTCCGGAAATCGCACCACCGTGCCGTTGGGTTCCTCCAAAAGCTCCAAAGCGTCATTGTTTGAATGGATGATCTGCGCGCCGTTTAATCGATGATAGATGCCGTGACGAAGGTTCTCGTAAACCGAGAGATCACGCAAACCATCCGAATAACGGTAGTGAAGTTTTCGATGTGTGGGCCATTGGGTGAGTTCCATTCCAATCGGCTTAAATCCGGCGGGAATAAAAGCAGGCTTCATGGGGACGAAATCAAGCGCCTTCCTGGCGGCGGTTCCTTCCAGCTCTTTAGGAGATGGAAAGTCCCGCACTGCAATTCCCGCGGGCAACTGGAAGGCATACTTGGGCAAAGTCTTTGGGAAGTCAATCTCGGCGTAATAGGAAGCAAAAATTGGAAAACCTTCATCGTCGTACCAAGTTTCAGCCATCGCCACACCATGTTTGGGATCCACCCAAAAACGCACCGCTGGTTTCTGGTCCGCGTGAGACAAGGCCGCCACTTGATGACATTTTACTCCGCTGAGAAGAACAGTCCCCTCATCAATCCAATCATAGTTATCAGCGGCCAAATTCAAAATGTGTTCGTTCTCATAATCTTTGGGATCATAGGGTTGACGAAAGATAAGCCGCCTCGATGGCTTCATATGGTAAATAGCGCCTTGATCCAAGATCGCCACTTGATAAGAATGATTCTTGACCGGAAAATAATCGAAGCGCCAGCGATTCGGTTCCCGGAGAACGTGAACTGATTGAAGGATAACATCGGCTCCAATCCAATACACCGAAACCTTCACACCTTCCAGAGTAATCTTATCTTGATTGTCGACAACTTTCTGGACTAAATCAAAGACGGAGTTTTGATTATTTTGCGCGTGAGCCATCCCAAAACAGAAAAAAGAGAAAAGGGCAACTGCCGTCAAGCGAAGATTGAAGAATGACTTACTCGGAAGCTTCAGAATAGAGTTCAAAATCGGAATCACCGGCCACATAGGACCACGAAGAGCGATCGGCTAAAGGCCGACCAATCATATGGTAAGCGTGATTGCTCAGATAAACGTTGGATTCCATCGCCGCATTCGGTTCCGGTGAAAAATAACCGAACACGGTGACGGATCCCACAAAAAGCATTACCGCCGCTAGCGTGGCTGCCAATCCGCGGTAAACCCGGAGTTTCCAGGGCAGTTCTATTTTTTGGCCAATCTTTTCGAAAACCCGATCGTGCAAGGAAGTCGGAACGGGGAGGGGAGGGAGTGCTTTAAGGAGGAACTTGACCCGTTTTAAGTCATTGAGCACCTGAACACAGCTTACGCAAGTCCGCAGATGGAGAGTGAGCGATTTTTCTTCTTCGGCGGTCGTCTCGCCGTCCAAATGGGCACTTAGCAAGTCATTAATTTCTAAAAATTGTTCACAGGCCATCTTACTCATCTCCTTTCTGTATCAGTCTACCCTTTAACATCGTCCTTGCGCGAGAGATTCGGGATCGAACTGTTCCAATCGGAACACCGATAATCTCCGAAATCTCCTGATAACTTAATTCTTCCAAATCCGCCAGCACCAAAGCGGTACGAAACTCCGGCGGCAAGGTTCCAATCGCCTCATGAATCCAGTGTTCCAGTTCCTGTCGATTCAGCTGTTCAAGTTGAGTCGGAAGCGATCTGTCGGCGATATTATTCATGAGATTCTCGTCCCCGGGGAGGAGCGGCCCCCGTTTATCTTTATCTACCTTCAAATAGAAGGCATTGGTGACGATCTTGTAAAGCCATCCCTTGAAGGAGCCGCCTTTATAATCTTTCAGAAACCGGTGAATCCGCAAAAAAGTTTCCTGCGCGACATCTTCCGCGTCTACTTTGTTCCCGGTCAGCCGATACGCTAAGGAATACACGTAGGAGGACCACTCCTTATAAACCGCTTCAAAGTCTAACGAATTCATTCACTCACGAAGCGCTACTTATAGGACTAGGTTTATTCATGAAAAGTTCCCAAATCATATTCGCCAAAGAGAGATTTTAAAACGGAAGAAATTTCTCCTAAAGTCGTCTTACAGCTCACCGCGTCAATAAACAACGGTATTAGGTTTATATCGTCCCGTGAGGAGGCTTCTTTAATCTTGTCGAGCGTAGCGCTGACTTTCGAAGAATCACGGGCCATACGTAGTTTTTTGACATGTGACACGGCTTCCGCCTCCAGAGAAGGGTCAATTTTCATCACGGGAGGAGATTTTTCTTTCTCAGACACGTTCATGTTAACCCCCACAATGAACGTTTCTTTCTTTTCTAGAGATTTTTGGGCTTCATAGGCGCTTTGTTGAATGGCATCGGCAAAAAAACCGCTTTCAACACAGGCTAAGGCCCCCCCTTGATTCAGAACCTCGAAGAGCAATTGCCGTGATTCCTCAAACAATTTGTCGGTAAGGTTTTCGAGATAATAAGATCCTCCCAAGGGATCCGCTACCTGGGTAACCCCGGTTTCATAAGCGATGATTTGCTGGGTTCGAAGGGCTAACGTAGCGGATTCCTCCGTCGGCAAAGCCAAGGCTTCATCGTAGGCGTTCGTGTGAAGCGATTGTGTCCCTCCGAAAACCGCAGATAAAGCTTGCAAGGAGACTCGGACCACGTTATTTAACGGCTGCTGGCTGGTCAATGTTGAACCGGCGGTTTGCGTATGAAAACGAAGCATCATCGCTTTGGGATCGGTCACTTTAAATCGTGTTGCCATAATTTCCGCCCAAAGCCGCCGTGCGGCGCGAAATTTCGCAACTTCCTCCAAAATATTGTTATGACACGCGAAAAAAAACGAAATTTGCCGTCCGAGATCTTCGGGGGAAAGCCCCCGCTTGCCCGCTTCATCCAAATAGGTCAACGCATTCGCAAAGGTAAAGGCGATTTCTTGAACTGCGGTAGCGCCTGCTTCCCGCATGTGATAGCCGCTGATTGAAATAGGATTGATTCGAGATAGATGCTTAAAGCAATACTCCATAATATCAACGACCAAACGCAATGAAAATTTGGGGGGATAGATATAGGTCCCCCGCGCGATGTATTCTTTTAAAAGATCATTCTGAAGCGTTCCGGATAATTTTTCATCCGGAATATTTTTTTTTCGCCCCAAAGCGACGTAGAGCGCAAGAAGGATTGACGCGGTGAGCTGTAAGACGACTTTAGGAGAAATTTCTTCCGTTTTAAAATCTCTCTTTGGCGAATATGATGTCATCCAAAGACGCGATGCTCACACCAACGCGGCCCACTTCTCCCAACGCTTCAGGCGCGTCCGGATCATAACCCATCTGAGTAGGCAAATCAAACGCTACCGAAAGGCCCATTTGGCCCTGTTTCAATAAATGCTTAAAACGGGCGTTGGTTTGGGACGCCGTTCCAAATCCGGAATACTGGCGCATGGTCCAAAGTTTCGAGCGATACATGGTCGGATGAATTCCGCGGGTGAATGGACTTTTACCAGGATCGTTAATGGCGGTTTGATAAGAAATATTTTGAAGGTCTTCGGAAGTAAAAAAATCTTTCATCGCTTCAACGAAACAGGTTGTGATGCGGACGTTTTGAGAAGCATCCAAGCCTTTTCTAGGTGTCTTAACTCCGTCCTATAATTCGCAATCGCCAGTCTTAAGACAAACTGTCCGTTAAGTTTCGTGTGCGATATGAATATCTCCCCCGTCGCATTGATTTTCGCCATCAAGGCTTCATTGAACGCGTCCAACTCTTCCTCAGGCATGCCAGGAGGATGCGCTCGAAAGCAAACATTGGAAAACGGAACCGGCGCCATAATTTCAAAGTTTGGATCTTCTTTAATCCAGGCCGCAAATTTCTGAGCCAGTTCAAGATTGGAACGAATCCCTTTTTGCAATCCCTCGACCCCCATCATTCGAATCACCATCCAAAGCTTTAAAGCTCGAAACCGTCTTCCTAACGATATTCCATAATCCATAAAATTGACGGTCGTGTCGTCCTCTGTTTTTAAATATTCAGGGATTAAGCTGAACGCTTGCTTCAACACGAGGGGGCGCCGGGTGTACAAAGCAGAACAATCGACAGGGACCGAGAGCCACTTATGAGGATTCATTAAAAAGGAGTCGGCTTTTTCACAACCTGAAAAATAATGCCGCATTTCAGGTAGGATTGCGGTGGCTCCCGCGTAGGCGGAATCGACATGAAGCCAAAGGCCGTATTTTTCGCAAATTTCAGCAATTTTTGCCACCGGATCGACACTGGTG
>Ga0207024_10060_pt1 | contig 34053 bp, 29 predicted proteins | sample Alteio_BWMinCont_44_FD_153470 | JGI IMG/M metagenome (GOLD analysis project Ga0207024, IMG submission 153470) | Enriched cells from forest soil in Barre Woods Harvard Forest LTER site, Petersham, Massachusetts, United States -... | ecosystem: Environmental > Terrestrial > Soil > Temperate forest >...
TTTTATGTAAGCCTATAACCGCTATGGTGGCAATAAAATTCGCAGTAAAATGATATGATAGTATGGCATTAAAGCAGCTTGGCAAACAGGCAAAAATCCCGGCCTCACCGGATAAAGCCCTGATCGAAAAAGTGAATAATCCGCATAGGGGTACGCCGTATTGCGTGCGCTTTACCTGCCCGGAATTTACCTCGCTGTGCCCCATTACCGGGCAACCGGACTTCGCCCATCTGGTGATTGATTACGTGCCGAAGGATTTCCTTGTTGAAAGCAAGTCGCTGAAGCTGTTTTTAGGCTCTTTCCGCAATGTCGGCTCGTTCCATGAGGATTGCACCGTGGCGATTGGCCTCCGGCTCATTGACGCGATTAAACCTGTGTGGCTTAGGATTGGCGGCTACTGGTACCCGCGCGGCGGCATGCCCATCGACGTGTTTTACCAGACCGGGCCAGCGCCTGCCAACCTATGGATTCCCCCGCAGGATGTGCCGCCCTATCGCGGGAGGTAATCCCCGCACTTGTTGCGGGGTCAGGTCTCCGGTCTGTACCGGACCCCGCCATTCGGCGGGGATGTGCTGCACCGCAGCAATTCCGGGTGCATTAAATACTTGCCAAAACCGCTGTTTTTGGTCTTTATACCCCTTCTTTGTATCCAATCGATGGGGATTGCATGTCTAAAGCTACCACCAGTAAACTTCCTGATAACAATGTAAAGGCAATGACGGGCGCAAGCCCGGTGTCGAAGGAAATGCTCATAAAGCTGTACCGCGATATGCTGATGATCCGCCGCTTCGAGGAAAAAGCCGGGCAGTTGTATGGCATGGGGTTGATCGGCGGTTTCTGCCATCTTTATATCGGGCAGGAAGCGGTGGTGGTCGGGATGCAGAGCTGTATCACGCCTAACGACGCCGTCATTACCAGTTACCGCGACCACGGCCACATGGTCGCCTGCGGCATGGACCCCAAGGGCATCATGGCCGAACTGACGGGACGTATCGGCGGTTTCTCCAAAGGCAAGGGTGGCTCGATGCATATGTTCTCCACCGATAAACATTTTTACGGCGGCCACGGTATCGTCGGGGCGCAGGTGCCGCTCGGCACCGGCATCGCCTTCGCCCATAAATACCGCAAGAACGGTGCGCTCAGCCTTGTCTATTTCGGCGATGGCTCGGTCAACCAGGGACAGGTCTATGAATCATTCAACATGGCTTCTTTATGGAAGTTGCCGGTCATCTATATCATCGAAAACAATGAATATGCGATGGGCACGAGCGTGAAGCGCAGTTCCTCTACCACTGAATTGTTCCGCCGTGGCGAAGGTTTTGGCATTCACGGCAAGCAGGTGGATGGCATGGATGTGGTGGCCGTGCGCGAGGCAGGCATGGAAGCGGTAAAGCATGTGCGCGCTGGCAATGGCCCGTTCCTGCTGGAAATGAAAACCTACCGCTACCGTGGGCACTCCATGTCCGACCCGGCGAAATACCGCTCGAAAGAAGAAGTCGAAGGCTACAAGGAACATCATGACCCCATCGACGGCTTGAAAGCGCGGCTGATGCGCGATGGCGTTATCACCGAGGATTCGCTCAAAGTCATCGAAAAAGAGATCAAGGATTCTTTTGATACTCTTCAGTGACTGCCTTTTATCATGTCCATACAATTATCTATATATTGCTCCACGCCACCGGGATGGCTTTCTTTCAGCGCATGAGGGACATGGCAAGGGATTCGGCGGAAGGTAACAACTGGCACGTTGGCCAGCAGGACGAACAAAGCAGAACTATCGCCGACCACCTGAGTGCTATCTGGAGAGAAATAAGGGATGAGCACAACAAAGGACATATATTAAGGCGGTTATCAATTGAGGATATCATGGGGCCTGAATACCTGCCTGAGACGCTGAAGCGCATTGACAGGGACGAAGCGCTGGCGTTTGATGGCTGGCATCTGTCGCACGAAGTAAGTTTTGTGAAAGTGTTCGACACCAATGCGCAACTCCTGCGGGCAAGGCGGTTGTTACGTATGGTGGATGCAGCTAATAATTTTGTTACTGATCGCGTTCCTGTTCCTGAGACGGAAGCTCCGTTTCACGATGTACCCGCTGAAAGGCGTGAGGTTGAAAGCGATCTGGCTCGTACGGAACATGCCCTGAGTTTTGCTGTTCGCAGTGATTGGATGAGGGAATTAGCGGTGCGTGAAAATAAGACTGCAAGCTTGCCCTCGCGTTAAATTGGAAAGGAAATATGATGACAGTGTTTGCCCAGCAATCGCCGAAACCGCCAGAGTCCGAACTTTGGACGGATGTATTAGAGTAAATACATGCATGCACTCAGCCTCTTTTCCGCTTTATTTCTAAGTGCCTGCTGTACGCTGGGGCCAAACGACCATCCCGGTGGCGTGGAGCAATATATAGATAATTGTATGGACATGATAAAAGGCAGTCACTGAAGAGTATCAAAAGAACACGATTAGAAAGGTAATGAATATATGCCAACACAAACCGTTCGAGTTGCCCTGCGTGATGCCATGGCCGAGGAAATGCGCCGTGACAAGGAAGTTTTCGTCATGGGTGAGGAAGTCGCCGAATATCAGGGCGCTTATAAAGTCACCGAAGGCCTGCTTGCCGAATTCGGCGCGGACCGTGTGGTCGATACGCCGATCACCGAGCATGGGTTTGCCGGGCTTGGCGTTGGCGCGGCGATGATGGGTTTAAAGCCGGTCGTCGAATTCATGACCTTCAATTTCGCCATGCAGGCGATGGACCACCTCATAAATTCCGCCGCTAAAACCAATTATATGTCTGGCGGGCAGATACGCTGCCCGATTGTGTTCCGCGGTCCCAATGGCGCGGCCTCACGCGTGGGCGCGCAGCATTCGCAGTGTTATGCGTCGTGGTATGCCCATATTCCCGGCCTGAAAGTCATCGCGCCTTACGATGCGGCAAGTGCCAAGGGGCTGCTCAAGGCGGCCATCCGCGATCCGAACCCGGTGATCTTCCTTGAAAATGAAATGTTGTACGGCCAGAGTTTCGATGTGCCGGAAAATCTCGAACCCATGGAAATCGGCAAGGCTGCCGTGGTGCGCGAAGGCACGGATGTGACCATCGTGGCTTTCTCCATCATGGTTGGGAAAGCCCTCCAGGCGGCGGAACTGCTGGCGGCGGAAGGTATCAATGCCGAAGTGATCGATCTTCGCACCCTGCGTCCGCTGGATACGGAAACCATCGTGGAATCGGTCAAGAAAACCAACCGCTGCGTGTCGGTGGAAGAAGGCTGGCCGGCGGCGGGTATCGGTTCGGAAATCGCCGCGGTCATCATGGAACATGCGTTCGATTGGCTCGATGCGCCAGTGGTGCGCGTCGCCGGGGTGGATGTGCCGTTGCCTTATGCCGCAAATTTAGAAAAACTTGCCCTGCCGCAGGCTCCACATATTGTTGAGGCAGTGAAGCAGGTGTGCTATAGGGCTGAGGCGGCTTAACTTTAAAAAGGAGAACGGTATGAGGATTATAGTATTATCACTGTTGATGAGCAGCTTCATTGCAGGGCCTGCCTTTGCCAATAAGATGATGCGTGGCGGCCAGATGGGCGGGTGTTTGCAGGAAACCGCGACCCTCGGGGTGAATTTCAACCTCAAGGCGAAATCTTTTACCGACGCCAAGGAAAAATTCGATAGCAAAATTAAACAGATGGAAGAGTTCGTCAAACAGCAGCATGTGGAGAAATTCACCCTGCAATCCATGAATTATAGCGTCAATACCCAGGGGATGAACTATAGTGGCGATATGGGAGAAACCACCTATCAGCTTAACGGTAATGCCAGTTACCAGCTTGCATCCGCCGATGACGCCTTCAGGCTGGGCGAATTCCTTACCAAGCAGCAATTCACCGTCAATGTGAACGTCAACCGCTTTGGCAACGGGCCGTGCCCGGATATCGGCGACAAGGACACAGTTGTTCCGTTCCAGCAGCCAGCTGCATCGGCAGCGAAAGCGCCACATCTAGCGCCGCCAGTAGAGCCAGCAGCTACTGAGGAAAAGCCATAAGCAAGCCCATGGAAATTCTGATGTCTGCGCTGCCATGAATTATGCACTCAAAATTGTCATTACGGTTTTAATCGTCATCGGCGCGTCGGAAGCGGCCAAACGCTTTCCGGCGGCGGGTGCTTTGATTAATGCCATGCCGTTGATGTCGTTGATTGTTATGAGTATGCTCTATTACGATACGGGGGATGCGGGCAAAGTGGCCGCCTATGCCCGCGCCGTCCCGCCTTTGGTTATCCCGTCCATTGCTTTTTTCTATCTCTTTGCGTTTCTGGTTGATTACCAGCTGGGGTTTGTTATGGCTATGGCCATAGCCCTGCTGGTTATGTTAAGCGGTTACGGAATCTATTTCTTTTTTGCAGCTCGTACAGGATTATAAGTTTATGCCTATAGAAATTTTAATGCCCGCGCTATCACCCACCATGACCGAGGGTAACCTCGCCAAATGGACCGTCAAGGAAGGGGATAAAATTAAATCCGGACAGGTCATCGCCGAAATTGAAACCGATAAGGCGACGATGGAAGTGGAAGCCGTGGACGAGGGCGTTATTGGTAAAATCGTTGTGCAAGCCGGTACGGAAGGCGTCAAAGTCAACCAGCTTATTGCGCTGTTGCTTGAAGAGGGCGAAGATAAGGGCGCACTTGCAAATTACCAGCCAAAGGCAGCCGTTGCGCCAAGCGCGCCGAAATCAGAAATCGGAAATCAGAAGCCAGAAGAAAAAAAATCCGAACCTGTTCTGACTTCTGATTTCCGGCTTCCGGTTTCTGAGAGGCTGAAAGCCTCTCCTCTCGCCAAGCGCGTGGCGGCGCAGGAAGGTGTTGACCTGCGCATCGTCGGCGGTACCGGCCCGCATGGGCGCATCGTCAAGGATGACGTGCTCAAAGCGAAGCAATCCGGCGGCAGCATGCGTGGGCAGGTCTACCGCAATCCGGTGGATGTTATGAAACTGCCGAATAACAACATGCGTAAAGTTATCGCGCGGCGGCTGACCGAATCCAAGCAGACCGTGCCGCATTTTTACCTGACCGTGGAATGCGAACTGAACAAGCTGCTTGATATCCGCAAGGACATCAATTTCGAGGCGGAAGCGGTGGCGGGCAAGGATAAAAAACCGGCCTATAAAGTGTCGGTCAATGATTTCATCATCAAAGGCGTGGCGCTGGCACTCAAGAAAGTCCCGGCGGCCAATGCCTCATGGACCGACGAAGCGATCCTGCAATTTAATAATATCGATATTTCCGTGGCGGTGGCCATTGACGGCGGGCTGATTACGCCGATTGTAAAAAACGCTGACCAGAAAACGGTCATTGCCATTTCCAGCGAGATGAAAGACCTCGCCGCGCGCGCCCGCACCGGCAAGCTCGCACCCGAAGAATTCCAGGGCGGCGGATTTTCGATTTCCAACCTTGGCATGTACGGCGTGAAGAGTTTCTCCGCTATCGTCAATCCGCCGCAGGGCTGCATTTTAGCGGTGGGCGCGGGTGAAGACCGTGTGGTCGTGCGCCATGGGCAAATGGTGGCGCGTAATATGGTGGATCTGACGCTCTCGGTCGATCACCGCGTGGTTGATGGCGCGGTGGGCGCGGAATTTTTGGCCGCACTCAAGCACGTGATTGAAAGCCCTGCCTTGCTGCTGTTGTAATTCTTTAAGGAGTACCCCATGAAAACCGTCCGTTTAATCTGCCTTTTCGTCCTGTCTGCATTTTTTATTACACAACCAGCGCTGGCTGATAAAACACCAGATGTGGGGGCGGCGCTTACGCAATGGAAAGAAGCGGTGGAATCGGCCAAGGTTGATGACATCATGAAATTGTATGACAAACACGCCATCATGATTTCCACTTTCGCGCAAAACCCCATGACCGACCGCAAGGAGATTATGGGCTATTATAAAAAAGTGGTGGTGAATCCCGATATTAAAGTCGAGATTGAGGACAGTCATCCCCGCGTGTTTGGCACTATCGCCATCAATACCGGTCGTTATACGCTCAGCTACTCGCAGGAAGGCGAACCGATCAGCATCCCGGCGCGGTTTTCCTTTGTGTACCAGCTTCAGGGCGGCAAATGGATCATCGTTGACCACCATTCCTCACGTGTGCCATTGCCAGAAGAGTGAAATTAAGATATATTAATTATAGGAACGGATGGAAATTGAGTTTAACCATCTGATATTATACTAATTTTAGCATCTGGAGTGATGTATGGTAAAAAAAGAAGAAGAACAACAATTAACGACCGAGGAGAAGTATCAGCGTGCGAAGGAGCTTGCTGAATCTTCGGAGCATGAGAAGGAAAAATTTGAAGAAAGGCAAAGAAACCTAAGAGGAGGTCATCTTAGGGACTCAGGTGAACCACCTAACGAAAGGGGCCGCAGAATATTTGAAAATACTGTGAAAGCTGGTGTTGCGAGCCTAGGGCTTTTAGCCGTAGAGAAAGTTGGCGAGGGTGTATACAATGCGGCACAAATATTTGGGGAAGAGGGTGAAAAAATCAAAACTCTCGCCGCACCAGACGGCCTGCAGCGATTCAACCTCCCGGAACAGAAGCCATTTGATATTGGCGAGTTTGCTGCGAAGGAAACGGCTAGAAAAGCTGCTCTTGCAGAGGCTACGGCAGCAGGTAAAGAGGCAGGAAAGCCTGAAAGCCAGCTTGGCAAATCACGGGTTGAACGGGTGGAAGGGAGTGCCGAGGATAAGGGCGAACCCGGACGTGGTGGGCGGGGCTAAGTCCTTAAATACCTTGTAAGGTATCTCCCAAATACATTTTGCCAATAGTACGTTGATGTTGTAATTATCGGCACAAACGCCGCTATGCAACGACTATGAGTTCGCCCATGGATACTGCTACCTTAGCTGATGATCGAATAGAGCAAGTCCGTGCCTATGAATCGGCACAATCCCCTGAGAAAGCCATAGAAAGCGCCCAGTTTGCCCACTCGCTGGTCGATATCATCGTCGATTTTATCAGGCCCGGTGTCAAGGAAAGCGAAGTGAAGCAATTCGCCACCGACCTGTTTGAAAAAAACGGCGTGGAGCGCATCTGGCACCAGCCTTATATCAATTTCGCCGACCATACGCTGCTTATCTTTAAGCAGAAGCCCACCGAAGATTATACCCTGCAGGAAGAGGACATCGCGTTTGTCGATATCGGGGTGGTGAAAGGTGGCATTGAAGGCGATGCCGGGCGTACCATCGTGTTTGGCGACGTGCCGGAATACCGCCGCCTGCAGAAGGCGAGCGAAACCATCTTTTCCCTGGCCCGTCAATTCTGGAAAAAATATGATCCTGAAGGCGTTGAACTCTACCAGCATATCCATGAACTGGCGGAGGAAATGGATGTGCTGTTCAACCTCGACCCGGCGGGGCACCTGATTGGTGAATTTCCGCATCGCGGCTGGAAAAAAGGCATCAATAATTTTCCGGAAAAAATAAAGTCCGGTTGCTGGATTCTTGAAATTCAGGTATGTAATACATCCCGTGAATTCGGTGCATTTTATGAAGATTTGCTTTATTAATTTTAGATAGAAATATGAGTCAGCATCTTGCCGCAGGACTGTTTTTTGCATTCATTGTTTTATACTATCTGTATTATACCATTTTAAATATTTTAAGTGGCCAGAAGCATGGCAAAGTTCGTGGCAGGTATGGAAGATTTGTATACAAAACAATTAGCCCTGACAGGTTTCGTTACTTACTTATCCTGAACATTGCTTTTGTAACCATATTCTTATCTGTGGCTTTCATTTTGTTTTATATGTATGTCACGTTGTGCGGATTGTTTGGGAATGAATGTTATTTTTAAGGAAAAAATATGACTGAGACGAATTTCGCCAATACTACATTTGCCAATACTACATTTGATGTAATTATTATTGGCGGTGGGCCGGGGGGGTATGTAACGGCCATCCGCGCTTCGCAGCTGGGGATGAAAACGGCGCTGATCGAGCGTGAGCATTTAGGCGGCATCTGCCTCAACTGGGGATGCATCCCGACCAAGGCGCTGCTGCGCTCGTCGGAAATCCATCACCTGATGCATAATCTCGACGCCTATGGCATCAGTGCGGATAATATTAAATTCGACCTCGCCAAAGTAGTGGCGCGTTCGCGGGGTATCGCCGGGCAGTTGTCCAGGGGTGTGGCCGGGCTTATGAAAAAAAATAAGGTCACGGTGTTTGACGGGCAGGGGAAGCTCGCTGGTAAGGGCAAGGTAACGGTTGAAAAGGATGGAAAAAAAGTCAGCGACTTGACTGGAAAGCATGTCATCCTTGCGACTGGTGCGCGGGCGCGCACATTGCCGGGGATGGAACCGGACGGCAAGCTGGTGTGGACCTATAAAGAGGCGATGGTGCCGACATCCATGCCAAAATCATTGCTGGTGGTTGGCAGTGGTGCGATCGGTATCGAGTTCGCCAGCTTCTTCCGCTCGATGGGCGCGGAGGTGACGGTGGTTGAAGTCATGGACCGCATTTTGCCGGTGGAGGATGAAGAAATCTCCAGACTGGCGCAGAAATCTTTTGAAAAACAGGGTATGAAAATCCATACCTCCACCAACGTCAAAGGCCTTAAAAAAGGCAAGGACAACGTCACCGTGACGCTGGAAGCCGCAGGCAAAACCAGCGATGTCACCGTTGACCGAGTGATACTGGCGGTGGGTATCGTCGGCAATGTTGAAAACTTAGGTCTGGAAGGCACGAAAGTCAAAGTCGATAAAACACACGTCGTCGTTAACCAGTGGTCGGCCACCGATGAACCGGGCGTTTATGCGATTGGTGATTTGACTGGCCCGCCGTGGCTTGCCCATAAAGCCAGCCATGAAGGCGTGATCTGCATTGAAAAAATCGCAGGCCAGAAAGACGTTCACCCGCTCAATGTCAAAAATATTCCCGGTTGCACCTATTGCTGGCCGCAGGTGGCAAGCGTCGGCATGACCGAAAAGGCCGCCCGCGAAGCCAAAAAAGAAATCAAGGTCGGGCGTTTCCAGTTTATCGGCAACGGCAAGGCTATTGCGCTGGGCGAACCGGAAGGCCTGATTAAAACCATCTTCGACGCCAAAACCGGCGAATTGCTTGGTGCGCACATGATCGGCGCGGAAGTTACGGAAATGATCCAGGGCTATGCCATTGCCCGCCAGATGGAAGGCACCGAGCTTGACCTGATGCATACCGTGTTCCCGCATCCGACCTTATCGGAAATGATGCATGAATCGGTGCTGGATGCCTTTGGTAAAGTTATCCATATGTAAAACCCCGCATTTATTGCGGGGGCCGGGGTGGATGGCGCGCTTGCCGTAATAAACGGTATATGCGATAATATAACATGAATATCATTACCAGATTTAAGTACCGGGCCCAGCGACAAGCGCGGGGATATGCGGGATTCACTCTGCTTGAAATGACCATCGTCATCGTCATTATATCGATTGTTGCCATTTCTCTGGTGGCCATGTTTTCAGCCAGCCTGCAGAAGCTCCAGTACCAGCAGACCGTGGTTAAAATGCAGACTATACAGACGGCGCTCCGGAATTTCCGGTTTGCCCATAACCGCCTGCCTTGCCCTGCGGATGCAACCATCGTTGGAGTTGGCACTCTCAATTTTGGCATAGAGGGTGCCAACCCCGGCACGTGCACGGGCGGCGTGCCCGCTGCGAATTACAGCGAGATCTTAGGCTCGATAAACAACATCGAAGGGATGGTACCCACCAAAACGCTGGAACTGCCCGATGACTACGCTATTGATGGATGGGGAAGGCGAATTATGTACGCTGTCAGTTCAGACCTCACGCAGAATGGTGCGTTTTCCATTGTCAACGCCTTTGACGGGCTGACACGCATGATTATTAAAAATGGACAAGGCACCAATATAACAATACATGCCCTTGAAGTTCTGGTCAGTTTTGGCGCTAACGGGCATGGCGCTTTTCCACGATACGGCGGTCTCACACGTGTGAATGCGGGTTCCGTTAACGTTGATGAATTGAATAATTGTGATTGTAGCAACGCTGGTGTCTATACAGCCTTTAACGGCACTTTTGTTCAGAAAGACGTTCTCTGGGATCCTGCCAATGCACTCGATAACTTTGATGACCTGGTCTTTTTTACCAGCCGGAGTAACTATATCCTCCCCTCTAACATTATAGGACAGCCCTTCACCTTCAGCGCGGCTGGTGCCGGGGCAGACAATCCTACGACTTGCCAGGGAGGAATTCCACTGTGCACGGAATCCGGCGGGATAAAGCAGTGCGTGTGTGGTTATTAATCAGAAAAAATTTTCGCGAATGCGTTTTTTGACTTTTTCAATGGTCATGATATCCGCGATGCGGCGGTCAAGGAAATCCCATGTGTTGCTGTAGCCGGGGCTTTTATCGTCGAGCCAGAATATCAGCGTTGCTGAATATACCCCTGCCAGGGTCAGGCGCTTGGTATAGAAATTAAAATCGGTCGAGCTGTCGCCCGCCGCATACCAGATGCTATCGACTGTCGCATACAAAAGGCGCAAAGACCGGTTGGCGTAAAAGGGCAGCGCCAGCAGCGCCATGGCTTTGCGCACCGCTTCGCGCTGCGGCGCCATCAGTTCCAGCCGGACGCGGACGATGGTGGCGATGCGCTCGCGGATTTTCATCTTGTCGAGATAATACCCTTGCAGCGCACTCTCCATGGCGTGATCGTAATTATGCAGGAACTGCTCAGCCGCCTGCACGGCGCCACTGGGAAATACACGTATGACATCCGTTTTTTTATAGCCTGCCGATACCGCCGCCTTATTCAATACCTGCTGGTTCCAGCCTTCGAAAGGCACGGATGGCAGCGCGGCTTCAATAATGTCGGCTGATGCTTTCTGTTTATCCATGATGAATACTAAGAGACGTACTCATCTGCTGTTTCTGCAAGGGACTGGCGGATACATTCCTTTGGCAGTTGTATGGTAATGGTGGTGCCATCGGCGGGCTTGCTGTCGACCGTTACTTCCCCGCCATGCAGCACCACGAATTCGCGGGTAAGTGCCAAACCCAACCCTATACTCTGGTTGTCGTGGGCGACGCTCCAGCAATTATCTTCCCGGAGGGCCATGATGATGGCATCCAGTTTTGTCCCTGTCATGCCGGTGCCGGTATCGCGGACGCAAATCTGCAACCCTTGCGTATTAAGCATGGCGTCAAGCGTAATGCTAGTTCCCTGCGGTGAATATTTAATGGCGTTAGCGACCAGGTGGCCGAGTATGTGCTGGAGTTTCAGGCGGTCCACACGCAGCGGAATATCGGAAGGTGATGAAAACGCTTTAAGCGTCACCTGCGCTGGCAGGGCGTGATGGCTTTGCGTGTCGATGACATGGCGGAATATTTCGGTGATGCCGACGTCTTCTTTCGAAAGCGTTACGCGTCCGGCGTCGATATTGGCGATTTCAAGCAAATCCTCGATCTTGTCCAGCAGGTCATAGCCGCTTTCATGGATATGGTGGATATACTCGCGGTATTGCGGATGGTCGATTTTCCCGAGTATCTCATTTTCAATCACCTGCGAAAAACCGATGATGGCATTCAGCGGCGTACGCAGTTCATGGCTCATATTGGATAGGAATTCCGAGCGCGATCTGAGCGCCAGTTCAGCTTCCAGCTTGGCTTTCTGCAGCGTATTCTGTGCCATGACGTTGTCATGGACATTCTCCATGATGCACACATATTCACCGGGCCTGCCGCCATGCCTTGAATGGATCAGGACGCTGTACCAGTACCATTTTTTGTCAGCGTGCTGCAGTTTGCAGCGCCATTGCAATGGCCGGGTTTCAGGAATTACCTGGCCAAGCAGGTGTTCAAAAGATTCATGGTAATCGCTGTGGATCAGGCTCAGGAACGAATGGCCATAATAATCCTGAACTGACAATCCGGTGATGGTTTCAAAATTGCGTGACAGGTAGGTGCATGAATCGACGCTGAGCAGGCAGAGAATGTGCGTGCCATACTCGGCGAGGTATTCGTATTTTTCGGCCAGCGTGAGACCATCGTTAGAAGGGGCGAGTTTATAAAGTCCGTTTTTGGAATGATCAGAGGGGGAGTGGTGGGCGGGTACGGACCCGGAATCAGAAGTGAGTAAAGTTTTGGCCCCGGCTTTTGAGCGTTGTCTCCAGAAGGAATTCCAAAACTGTATGCTGTACACCCTGTATGCACCTCTGTTTTCTATTTAATTTCGTAACTATTTTAGAAGAACGTAAAATTTATCTAAAATATTATGCAATCTTTACACAAAATTCACCATTGCTGCACTAACTATATGTAGTGGTAGTAGTGTAAATTATTAGAAAACTTAGTGTTGTTGCTTAAATGCCACAGATGGGGCAATTTTTCAGGGTAAACAGCCTTTAACGGCAATGCTCACTTAGGTCAGCAACGCGTCCAGCTTTTTTGTGGCATCCAGCGCATATAAATCATCGCAGCCGCCGACATGCGTGCCATTGATAAAAATCTGCGGCACGGTTTTGCGGCCACCGGATTTTTGGGTCATTTCTTTTTGCAGCGCTTCGTCGCGGGTGATGTCGATTTCGCGGATATTGGCTTCCTGTCCTTTGCGCTTGAGCAGGTTTTTGGCCTTCACGCAATAGGGGCAGTAGTCTTTGGTGTAGATAATAATAGATGCCATGAATTAATTTTAATCCGCCGCCAGCGGCCTGTCACCTGTTATCTCAGAGAGCGCCCACCCCGCCATTTCCGCCACCAGCGGCGAGAAATCCTGCAATAACGGTGTAATCGTTGTTATAAGCGATGCATCGCCGCTATTGCCTGCGGCGACCAGCACATTGCGTACAAAACGGTTGCGGCCAATGCGTTTGACCGGGGATTTGGCGAATAATTTCCGGAAGGCGGCATCGTCCAGTTGCAGCAGGTCGCGCAGTAGCGGCGATTCCAGCGCCTTGCGCGGATGATAGGCCATCTCCTGCGAGGCCTGCGCGAATTTATTCCACGGGCAGACGGCAAGGCAGTCGTCGCAGCCGTAAATGCGGTTGCCGATGGCTTTGCGGAATTCCAGCGGTATCTGGCCTTTATGTTCAATGGTGAGGTAGGCGATGCATTTGCGCGCGTCGAGTTTTCCGCTTTCCAGAAATGCATGGGTGGGACAGATATCGAGGCATTTGGTGCAGGTGCCGCAGTGAGTGCCCTCACCCGCGCCTAAGGCGCTTCCCTCTCCCGCATGCGGGAGAGGGGGAGGGAGAGGGTTTATGGGGAGCGTCGTAAAAATACACCCCAGGAACAACCAACTCCCAAACTCGCGGCTGACTAAACAGGTATGCTTGCCCTGCCAGCCGATTCCAGACTGCGCGGCCAGCGCTTTTTCCATCACCGGTGCGGTATCGACAAATATTTTTACTTCGCAGGCGTAAGTGGTGGCAATCCAGCCCGCCATTTCCTTCAGGCGTTTTTTCATCACGTCGTGGTAATCGTCGTTAAGGGCGTAGGCTGAAATAGTGCCCCGGTCGCGGTGCGACAGTTTTTCCATCGGGTTGAAATCCGGCCCGTAATTATGCCCGACCATGATGATCGATTGTACCTCCGGCCACAGCGCTTTCGGGTCGGCGCGCTTGTCGGCATTGGCGGCCATCCATCCCATATCGCCATGATAGTCTCCGGCAAGAAAATCATGCAGCCCGGCCTGCGTTTCCGGTGCAAGGTCCGGCGATGCGAAGCCAACGGCGGAAAAGCCGAGGGAAAGGGCATGTTGTTGGATTTCCTGTTTCACGTGTAGGCACCAGACTCCGCAACCAGTGCGGGGTGACTAGAAATCAGGATCTTCATAATAAACGGGTGGCCTGACGCCGCGCACGCGCTCAATCAGGATATTACGCATGCTGGGGCGGGATTTCATCAGCGCATACCAGTTATGCGCCGGGGTGTTATAATCCCACGGCACGTCGCCCAGATAATCGAGCGCCGATAAATGCGAGGCAGCGGCAAGGTCGGCCAGCGTTAAATTATCCCCGGCGAGGAAATAACGCTCGCTGGCGAGATAGCCCACATAATCGAGATGGTAAAGCATATGGTTTTTGCCGGTGCGGATAACGGCGGAATTCGGTTCCCCCCCACCCATATAATTTTTAAATATTTTTTCAAATAATACCGGCTGGGTGACTTCGTAATCGAATTTATGGTCGAACCAGTCCACCAGCCTGCGCACTTCCGCCCGCTCATCGGCGGATGTGCCAAGCAGCGTGATTTCCGGATATTTTTCTTCCAGATATTCGCCGATGGCGTAGGCGCTGGAGATGATCGCCCCATCTTCTTCCACCAGCACCGGCACTTCGCCTGCGGGATTGAGCGCGAACAGATCCAGCTTGCGGTCCCACGGGTTGTCGCAGACCAGTTCAAATTCCAGCCCTTTTTCTTTCAGCAGCATGCGTATCTTGCGGCAGAAGGGCGAGAGGTGGGTATGGTAGAGTTGTCTCATTTGCGTTGCCAGTTGCTCGTTGCTCGTTGTTCGTAAGAAAACATATGCTTTACCATTATTAATTCCATAATTCGCAACTAGCAACGAGCAACTAGCAACGATTCTCCGCTTAGCGGCCACTCCAGCCTGCCCACCATTTCCCTGGGGCAGATTTGCCAGAATTCAGGCAATTCCCATTCCCAGCCGGAGAGGATGCTTTCTGCCCGCAGGGAAGATGTTTCCGCTAAGTGTTCGGTGAGCAGGTCACGTAATACCTGTTCCCAATGCTTGGATTCTACGCGTTGATAGACAACCGTATCGTTATTGACGTGTGCTTCAAAATTTTTATCAACATCGTAGACAAACGCCATACCCCCCGTCATGCCCGCGCCGAAATTATGGCCGACACTGCCGAGAATGATGCTTGTGCCGCCGGTCATGTATTCGCAGCCGTTGGAGCCGCAGCCTTCGACAACGGCCAGAGCGCCTGAGTTACGCACCGCGAAGCGTTCGCCCGCCTGCCCGGAGGCGAATAATTTTCCAGCTGTAGCGCCATACAGCACGGTGTTGCCGATGATGGTGTTGTCATGTGGGATTAGCGCGCTCGACGGGCGCGGGCGGATGATAATGGTAGCACCCGAGAGTCCCTTGCCGACATAATCGTTGGCATCGCCATACAGTTCGATTTTAAGGCCTCGCACCGCGAACGCGCCAAGCGATTGTCCAGCGGAGCCGCGTAATTTCAGGATGATGTGATCGGGCTGCAGCTCGGATGTGTTGAAGCGGCGTGTCATCATCGACGACAGACGGGTACCCACCGCCCGCATGGTATTTCGTACCGTATAGGCCAGCTGGATTTTTTCGCCGTGTTCAAGTGCGTGGTGCGCGTCTTTGAGCATTTGCGCGTCGAGCGTATCGGGTACTTCATTGCGGCCACTGAGGCTGAAATACCTTGGTTTCCCGCCACTATCGGCCTGCGCCAGCAAATTATTCAGATCGAGGTCAACTAAATCTTCGCTGCCGCGGCTGACCTGCGCCAGTAAATCGGAACGGCCAATAATATCGTTCAGGCTGGAAAAACCAAGTGACGCAAGGATCTCACGCGTTTCCTCGGCAACAAAGCTAAACAAATTCACGACTTTTGCCACCGTACCGTCAAATTTAGCGCGAAGCGCGGGATCCTGCGTGGTAATACCAACGGGACACGTATTCATGTGGCACTGGCGCACCAGCAGGCAGCCCATCGCGACCAGAGAAGCGGTACCCAGCGCGTATTCCTCCGCGCCGAGCATGGCGGCGATGACAATATCCCGCCCGGTTTTCAGGCCGCCATCGGTTTGCAGCTTGACGCGGTGACGCAGGCGGTTGAGCGTCAGTACCTGGTTGGCTTCGGCCAGACCCATTTCCCAAGGGATACCGGCATGCTTGATGCTGGACCATGGTGACGCGCCTGTGCCGCCGCTGTGCCCGGCGATGACGATTTTATCGGCCATGGCTTTGGCGACGCCGCTGGCAATGGTTCCGATGCCGGATTGGGCGACCAGTTTCACGGAAACAAACGCATCCGGGTTGATCTGTTTTAAATCATAAATAAGCTGCGCCAGATCTTCGATGGAATAAATATCGTGATGCGGTGGAGGGGAAATGAGCATCACCCCCGGTGTGGCATGGCGAAGCCGTGCGATTTCCGCCGTCACTTTAAAACCGGGTAACTGGCCACCTTCACCGGGTTTCGCGCCTTGTGCCACTTTGATCTGCAACTCGGTGGCGCTGTTTAAATATTCCGCCGTAACGCCAAAACGCGCCGAGGCTACCTGCTTGATGGTGGAATTGGGGTTGTCGCCATTGGGAAGGGGTTTATAGCGTTCCGGGCCTTCGCCGCCTTCACCGGAATTGCTGGCTGCGCCTATGCGGTTCATGGCGATGGCAAGCGTCTGGTGTGCCTCTGGCGACAATGCGCCTAGCGACATGGCCGGTGCAACAAAGCGCTTACGGATTTCGGTGATCGATTCCACCTGTTCAATCGGGATTGGTGCATTGGGCGAGCGGAAATCAAGCAGGTCGCGGATATGGAGCGGAGCATTGCGGCGCACCGCGTCGGAATATTGCCTGAATGTTTTATAAATACCGGTGCTGACTGCCGTTTGCAGCAGGTGTATCTGGCTGCCTTCCCACGCGTGTTTTTCGGCTCCGGCGCGGAAACGGTAAAAACCCCCTATGGGTAACGGCTCAACGTTGTCGCTGTCGAAGGCGCGGGCATGAATGGCTTTGACGCGTTGTTCTATACCCCCCAACCCTATACCGGATATCCGCGAGGGCAGGCCGGGGAAAAATTCTGTCACCAGTGCGCGCGACAGTCCAATCGCCTCAAAATTCAGTCCGCCGCGATAGGCGCTGATGATGGAAATGCCCATCTTTGACATGATTTTCAGCAAACCCTGGTTCATGGCTTCGCGGTAGCTGCTCAGTACATCGGGTAATTTTTTATTGGGAAACAGCCCGCGCCTGTGGCGATCAGCCAGCGTTTCTTCCGCGAGGTAGGGGTTGACTACGGTCGCTCCGACGCCGACCAGCACGGCACAGCAATGCACTTCGATACATTCAGACGTGCGGACTAAAATAGACGCTTTTTTACGCAGTTTATGTTTCACAAGATGCGTTTGCAGTGCCGATACGGCAAGGATCATCGGGATAGGGGCAAGATGGGCGTCCATGTGCTCATCGGTTAGCAGGATATAACTTTTGCCGTCGCGCATGGCCGCTTCCGCCTGTTGTAGCACGCGGTCAAGGCCTTTGCGCAGGCTATGCTCGCCTCTGGTTACATCGAACAAGGTATCGATTTCCGTCACGCGGTCGGAAAAATGGCGCTTGATAGTATCGAGTTCATGGGTGAGAAGTACCGGCGTTTCCACCAGCAGGATCTGGCTGTGTGAATTATCGAGCGCGAGGTAATTACCGTCATTGCCGAAGCGTGTATACAGACTCATGACCCGGCGTTCACGTAAGCTGTCAATGGGAGGGTTGGTAACCTGCGAAAAATTCTGGCGGAAGAAATGGTGGAAGGCACGATGATGCTCGGAGAGTATCGCCATCGGCGTGTCGTCACCCATGGAGCCTATCCCTTCCTTGCCGTCTTCGGCCATCGGATGCAGGATGCTTTCTATGTCCTCATGGGTAATGCTTGCGGCAAGCTGGAGCGCCAAAAGGCGCTCAGAAGTCAGATGGCAGAAATCAGAAGTCAGAAGGTTTTTTCCGATTTCCGATTTCTGATTTCCGTCATCTATAATATCGCGTAGCGATATTATATTTTGTACCCATTCCCCGTAGGGGTATTGCGCCGCCAGAAAATCCTTAAGTTCACGGTCGCGGTAAAGTTTTCCGGCGCGCATGTCGATGCCAAGGATATCGCCGGGGCCAAGGCGTCCGCGTTCAATGATCTGCGAATCGGAAACATTAACCATCCCTGATTCGGAACAGACCATGAGCAAGCCATCCTTGGTGATGCTGTAGCGCATGGGGCGCAGGCCATTGCGGTCCATACCGGCGATGATCCACTGCCCGTCGGTGGCGGCGATGGCGGCGGGGCCGTCCCATTGCTCGGAGACGCTGTTTAAGCTCGAGAACATATCCTTGTGCGCCTGCGGCATATCCGATTTGCCACCCCATGCGGGGGGTATAAGGATCAGCTTGGTCAGGGGCAGGGGACGCCCGGCGCGGGTCAGGATTTCCACCACGGAATCCAGCGCTCCGGTATCGGAGGTGTTGTCGGGAATGACGGGAACCAGGTCATGTTTGAAGCCTTCAAAACCCTCGCAGTGGAAAGTGGCTTCATGGCTGCGCATGAAATTGATGTTGCCTTTGACGGTGTTGATTTCGCCGTTATGGGCGATCATGCGGAAAGGTTGCGCCAGATGCCATGCCGGTGCGGTGTTAGTAGAAAAACGCTGATGGAAAATGGCGTAGGAGGAAATGAAACGCCCGTCAAGCAGGTCGGGGTAAAACGCCGTAAGCTGTTCGGCTTTGAACAGGCCTTTGTAAATCAGGCTGCGGCAGGAGAACGAACTGATGTAAAAATCGTTGATGGCTTTGGCGCGCACGGCATTTTCAATGCGTTTGCGGATGAAGTAGAGCTCCAGCTCAAACCGCGCTTCATCCATGTTCGGTTTTCCGGCGATCAGGATCTGTTCAATTTCCGGGCGGGAGTCGCCCGCGATTTCGCCAATGACCTCGGCTTTAACGGGAACCTGCCGCCAGCCGTAGATAGGGTAACCCAGTTTTAGTATCTCGCTTTCGACGATGGCGCGGCAGGTTTCCTGCGCGGAAAAATTTTTCTTGGGCAAAAACATCATGCCGACCGCGAGTTTATCGCCCCTGACTATTTGCCCGCTGCGCTCAATATGCGCTTTAAAAAAATCAAACGGGATCTGGATGTTGATGCCAGCGCCGTCGCCGGTTTTACCATCGGCATCGACAGCGCCGCGATGATAGACGGCTTTAAGCGCATCAATGCCAGCTTCGACGATACTCCGGCGGGGTTTACCGTCAATGGCGGCGATAAAGCCGACGCCACAGGCGTCATGCTCGCTGGCATGGTCGTACATGCCATGGCGTGCCAGCGTATCCGCCCGCTTATTCCAGCTTTCATCCCAGGACCACGCCATTTTTGACTCTATCTATGTATTGCTAATTGCTGTTAACGCAACGGCCCTGCGTATCCAGTACGTCATCCGGCATGAACAGCAGCGCATTGCTGATAAAATAATCGAACGTATATTTTTTTAGCTGATCCATACGGAGCATATACCCCCTGCCGCATGCCACCGAGTCGTTAGCGACTTTCTGGTATTTATCGACTGCATAGCCATTACCGTTGGTGAAAAGGCAGCCTATCGCATCATCCAGCACGGTCTGCACTTCTTTTGGCAGGACTTTAAATCGCCCGCAGACATTGTCACGCACCGACTTAAGGCATCCTTCCTGCCCGAAATATTTTCTGTTATTGGACAGGATCGGGACAAAAGCGGGATCGCAGTAGCCTTCCATAAAAGTTTTAACCGGTTTATCCTCGTCGCCCGCTGGAGGCGTAGGAGTATTCGCGGGCGCGGTTTCCAGTGTCGTTTCCCTGCGCATGATATCACTTTCGAACATATCCGGTTTGCGTTTTGGCACTACAATCGTTTGTCCTGACGAATTATCGTTTATCTGCGCAGCGACGGCACTGGAAAACAACAGTGTGCAGATACAGGCAAGAGCGCTGATTAAACTTTTATGGTTCATGCGGCATTCCTTTTAGATAATTGTTTTTCCGTCACATAACGATGCACAGCGGTTGCGGCGTCACGTCCATCCCTGATGGCCCAGACGACGAGCGAAGCACCGCGCACGATATCCCCGGCGGCAAACACGCCATCAATGCTGGTGGCAAAGTTTTTCTTGTTGATGTCAACGGTGCCGTATTGGCTTAAACGTAACGCAGGCGCCTTCAACAGGACGGGCAAGTCCTCCGCGTCAAAACCCAGCGCTTTGATGGCAAGGTCGCACTTTAAGGTAAATGTTTCTTCTTCCACTGGCGCCACCGACTGGCGGCCCCTTTCACCATTTTCCGGGGCGTCATGGGTGGTGAGGCGCATCTGCTGTACTAAAATCTGGTTGACGCTGCCGTTGCCGATAAAGGCTTTGGGCGCGGACAGGAACAGGAATTTGACCCCTTCTTCCAGCGCGTTTTTGACCTCGCGGGCGGAACCGGGCATATTGGCCTGATCGCGGCGGTAAAGGCAGGTGACGCTGGCCGCGCCCTGACGCACCGCCGTGCGGACACAGTCCATCGCCGTATCGCCGCCGCCAATGACGGCGACATCCTTGCCGCTCGCATCCAGTGTGCCATTGTCAAAACCGGGGACGGTATCGCCAAGTTCTTTGCGGTTGCTGGCAGTTAAATATTTAAGCGCAGGGATGATATTGCCGAGGCTGTATTCGGGAATCCGGATATCACGGGATTTATAGACGCCGGTGGCAATCAGCACGGCGTCATGTTTTTCCTGTAATGTGCCTAAATCCTTTACAGCATAATTCAGATGGAAATGGATGCCGCCCTCTTTGAGCAACTGGTGCCGACGAAGCACAATCGATTTTTCCAGCTTGAAATTGGGAATGCCATACATCAATAAACCGCCGACGCGGTCATAACGATCATAGACATGCACGTCATGCCCCTTGCGCCGCAACATATCGGCGGCAGCGAGGCCAGCCGGTCCGGAGCCAATGATGCCAACCGAAAGCCCGGATTCCTGAGCAACGCTGATCGGTTTGACCATGCCGCTGGCAAAAGCATTCTCAGTGATATATTTTTCAATCGAGCCGATGGTGACGGATTTAAAACCTTTTTCGATGACGCAATTGCCTTCGCATAAGCGGTCCTGCGGGCAGATGCGGCCGCAGATTTCCGGAAACGTGTTGGTGGCGCTGGAAATGGCGTAGGCTTCTTCAAGGCGGCCTTCGGCGGTGAGTTTCAGCCAGTCGGGAATATTGTTCGAAAGCGGGCAGTGGATCTGGCAGAACGGCACGCCGCATTGCGAGCAGCGCGAAGCCTGCGCCGCCGCCTGTATCTTGTCGAAATTGCCATAGATTTCCTCGAAGTCTTTTTTACGCGCTTCGGCGGGCTTGACTTCAGGGTAATGCTGCGGCGTACCGGGAAATGTCAACATTATGCCTCCAACCCCGGCGTATGCCGGGGTCCGGTTGTAGTGGTAAATATTGAATTCTTATATTTCATTTTATTACTCTTACACCAAACAATCTTATACCGGACCCCGCAATAAATGCGGGGATCTCACGCCACCTTTTTATGGAACCTTGCCAGGTATTCCGGCACGACCATATCCATCGCCGTCGGGCTGATGCCGAGCGCGGCGAAATGGTGGGTAGTGCTGCTGACGATATTATCGTACTTGAGTAATTTCACCTGGTCGCGGGTGAGCAGGGGTTGATTAGGAACAGGAAGCGCCGCTAAGAGGGAAAAAAGATCAAAGGGGATGGATAGGACCGGGGTCTCACAACAAAACCCTATAGCTGATGCAATAGGGGTGGGAAGTGACACCAGTAGCCGCTGTTTGCCAATAATCTGCATGACATGTTTCACTATATCACGGAAGGTGAGCACCTCCGGGCCGCCCAGCTCATAAAGCTGCCCCATGGTATCCGGGCGGTTAAGGCAGACTTCCACAGCTTTAGCGACATCGCCGACATAGACGGGCTGAAAACGTGTTTGCCCACTGTTGATCAATGGCAGGGCTGGCGATAGGCTCGCCATGCAGGCGAACAGGTTTAGGAAATTGTCTTCCGGGCCGAAAATAACGCTGGGACGCAGGATTGTTGCCTGCGGGAAGGCATCCAGCACGGCTTTTTCGCCCAGCATTTTGGAACGCGCGTAATGAGAACCAGACGCTTTGTCAACGCCCAGCGCCGAGACATGGATAAATCGCTTAACCCCGGCAGCCCTGGCCATCTGCGCCAGTTTTTCAACGCCGTGAGTATGCAGGGCGGCAAAGGTCTGCTTACCCGATTCGAACATAATGCCGACAAGGTTGATGACGGCGTAGGAACCTTCGATTTTCCCGTTAAGCGACTGAGGATCGCCAAGGTTGCCTTCCATAAGGACGATTTGTCCGACACTGCCAGAGGTTTTCAGGTGCAGCGCCATGTTGGGATGGCGCGAAATCACCCGGAGGGTATAGCCAGCGGCGGCCAATTGCTTCACCACATAGCGCCCGACGAACCCGGTGCCGCCAATAATTGTAACAACACGCTGTTCCATAATGTGAATACCTATTTTGATTACGCCACCCTATGATTTAAAACCTAATACGCTTAAAATTCAACTGTTTTAGCGAAGAAGTTTACGGTGGCTCAGGCGGCACAATGGGAATATAATCACGTTTTCATACATCATAAAAGCGGGGGATTGGCTATAGCAAGTCAGGTCAATGCTGCTGCAACACCTCTTCCATCTTCCTGTTGGTGACCGGGTATACTGTATCGACACCGTGCAAGACTGCCTCTTTCATTAAAGTAACTCCTTCCGCCTCATGGCCTTGCTCAGCACTGAGCAGTTGCCCAAGCATCCACATGGCAGGACGGTGGGCGGGTGCGACGGCCAGTATTTTGCGCAGGATCGCTTCCTGCTGCGCCTTGTCATCATGGGTAATAGCGGGCAGGTTGAGGAGGAACATTGTTTCAAAATCATCGCGCAGTGGCACCCTGCGGCACATTTCCAGCGCAACGTCGGGCATGGACAACACCGCCTTATGCCCCAGCTCGGCAAAAGAACGCCACCCCCCGAAATCAATCAGCAGTTTATATTGCATCCACAACTCCTGCGAGGCGACGCGGGGTCCCGTCTTTGGCGATACTGCGGCTATATGGGCTGCTTCCATCAGCAATCCATACCAGACGCGCTCATTGCCGCTGATGCTTTTTTTGTCGCCAAGCTGTGCAGCGTAGCCGATGGATGCCGACTGCAAACGGTCGCCGCCGCGTTTTAAATCGCTGACCAGCCAATCCAGCGTGTAGTCTGTAAAAGGTTTGTTTTCCTTCGTGGCGCTCACCAGTTTTTCACCGTAATCAATCGCTTCGGTTTGTTGCCATACGCTACACAGCATAGCGGTGCTGCAGGCAGCGATAGCGACGCAGAAAGGTTTCATAAATCGCGCCGGTCGTGGGGTGAAATGGCAGGTATTGCTGAGCGCCGCCAGCAGCAGTGCGTCATAGGCAAAGCATTGCGGCAGCTCGAACCAGAAATAGTACAGTGCCACCAGTCCCACCAGCATGGGCGCGCAACTCCAGAATAAATGCCGTGGCAAGGTCAGCAGGGCGATGACAGGGAAGGCAAACCACAGCAATAATCCGGGAAGGCCGAGCGACAAAAGGACTTCCAGCGGCTGGCTGTGGCTGTGGAAGGCGAAGCCTTCCAGCGCCGTCCAGTTAGGTTTGCGCACGCCATCCTTAAAAACATAGACCCCATCCACCAGCGCGTATTTGAAAATATCGTCGGTGAAGCGCCCCCAGCCTGCGCCAGCCAGCCAGCGAACCGGCTCATGCTGCATCGTGGATACGGCGACCTGGTTCAGCGCCACGCGTGAACCGATGCCGTCTTCCTTGTGCAGCACGGTGTCCATAAAACTGCCGCTGTTGTTGATCCCCACGGAACCGCCATACGCTACCGAAAATGCTATCCATCCCATCGGCAGGAAGCAGGCTGCCACCATCAACGCGCGCCATTTCTTTCCCACCTCAAAAAAACGCGCGGCAAAAGGGTGGTGCGATAAGGCCATTGCCGCGACACTGAACAGCATGGCGGCGGGTATCAGCACCATAGCCGATTTGTTATGCGATATCACCAGCACTACAGCGGTAAAGAGGATCAGCAGGGCGTAATGGATTTTATGTTTAACCGCTCCGCAGCTAGCCGCTGCAATCCACAGGTTGCCCACCATAAACGCCAGATAGGCGCCAAACGCCGAAGGAACCCATGAGCCGCAGGAATAGCCTTCGGGGGGAAGCGGATTGAGTATGTGCAAAAGGCATTGCAGGGCGATGTTCGCGGCTGCACACACTATGATGATGCGCCGGTACGATTCCATCTGCCACAGGGAGCAGGCGATCATGGTCAGCAGCAACAGCGCTACAGAGCGTCCCGCACCCTCGCCAGTTTCCGTCGGTCCGAACCATGAACGCCAGAACGACGGACTGTCAAACATCGTCACCACCACCTGCCATCCCACCCATAGCAGGAGGCAGAGCACTAATGGGCGGGGGTGGGTATAGGCAAGGTACTTGCGGGCAAGGCCAGACAAAATCCACAGGCTGTCAATAACGGCAAATATAAAAATAGCGTTTAAGGTTGGCTCGCCCTGGCACCACACCCCCACCTGAAACGGCGGGAGGCCAAAAATAAAAAGGCTGAACTGTGCCAGAAGGAGGATTAAGCCGCTACGCTGGTAAAGTGGGTGGCCTGCCTGTAGTTCAAACATAAACCATCCGATAGTTATAGCTGCTGTAGTTCGCTATCAGATTGCTGCGGTTTTATCAACAGCACAAAGCTAAACGGCTATTTATTGTCCGGGGTATCGGCGAGGCGCTCGGCGTTGGGGAATATTTCCGGGCAATAGCCCCATTCTTTGCATGAGCAACCGCTCAAGGCCAGGACGGCGCATACCATTAACAAAATGGATTTGATCATATTGTGTATTTTCATGCGGCAGTGGACATATCTTTCAGGGCGACCTTGCCCAGTTGTATCTTGCGGTTGGGCAATGTTTCAATCCAGGTGACCAATCTCTGTAATTCACTGGAAATGACATCAGGGTTGCGGGACGCCTTGGCCATGATGGTGGCGCCTTGCACGCCGGACATGATTGACGTGGCGAAGCGGCGGGCGTCGTTACTGTGACCGAGCTGGCGGAACTGGCGCTCCGCCCATGCCACGAATTCGGCAAATATCTGCGCCGCCATCTGCACGACATGGTCTTTTTCAACATCGGCATCGATGATAATTTTACCGACCGGGCAACCGTATTTTGTGTATTCGTCACGCACTTTTTCGAAATAACACACGGCCTCAATCAGGCGTTGGCGCGGGTCGTCAATATTTTCTTCAAGGAGTGCGTAACCGGCACTGAACTGTTCCTTGCGTTTGGCTACTGCTTCCAGCGCCAGTTCTTCCTTGGTCTTGAAATAATAATACACATTGCCAATCGGTATATCCGCATGCTTGGCGATATCCGCGAGCGAGGTGGCGTTCAGGCCGTTATGGTGAAACAGCAAGGCGGCGGATTCAATGAGTCTATCTCTTTTATTCAATATTGTCATGGCGTTGATGGTCTTTGTCAGTTAACTGGTATGCGCTAGGGTAAATTGTTTTTTTACTGTTTGCAAGCGCTGTTTCAGTGATCTGACTTAGTCAATGAAAAAATATTATTCGCCGACTAATAGTGCAAAAATATACAACAGGAATCCGAGGATGCTGGGAGCGCACACCAGCCACCACGACCAATCGATGAATTGCGTGATCTTGAACGCGACAAGCATCATGGTCATGAGATGCAGGCCAATATCATCAAAAATATCCGGCATTACCGAGTTTCCTACTATTTCTAGCCTAAATAAATATATGCCGATTGTTCTGCCATGACACCATCGTAAATAAGTGTTTCCATGTTATTTCAGCTTCCCGGTTCATTGACTGACAGTTACCGGAAACCTTGTATATTGTCCAGTATCTTCCGGTATCTTAATGAATAAGCTTTTCGATAGTGGCACTCAGTTCAGCATCGGTAACCGGGTAAACTTTTTCCACATGGGTGGTAATGGCTTTTTTCAGCATGCTGCGCCCCTGTTCTTCCCTGCCCGGCGTGGTCAGGTAAATTTTACCCAGTAGCCACAGCGCGCCCCGGTTATCGGGGGCTATGGCCAGTATCCGGGTCAGGATCTGTATTTCCCTCGCCACGTCGTTATGGACGTAGCTGGGCAGGTTCATCATGAAAAAGCTGATATAATCGTCACGCAGCGGCGCTTTAGCAGTCATACGGATCGCGGCGTCCTCGAAGGAGACGGTGGCTTCGTGGCGCAACTTGTCGAACAGGGCGTAATCAAAGCCTCCGAACAGGGAATAGAGCAGCCGTAATTCCATGGAAGCGATGCGCGCTCCAAGTTGCGGTGTTTGTGCTGCTTTGCGGGCGGTATGTATGAAATAGGTGTACCAGCCCAGCATGTTTTCACTGACATTTTCTTTTTTTGCCTTGTCCGGGGCATCCGTGGCATAGAACCGGGTGGTCGCCATCCACCTATCGCCGCCCCATGCCAGGTCTGCTGCGACCCATTCCTCGGTGTAATCGCCGTAGGGTTTGGTTAGCGCCGCATCATGGACGCGGTCGCCGTGCATCATCATGGTGTATTGCGCCACTGCACTCCATGCCATGGCGATAACGGTCACAATACAGGCAACCCCATACCACCAGCGACTAAACGTGAGCGTGGGCCCCAATTTTTTAGCGCATACGGAAACCAATACCGCCTCATAAAAAGCCTGGGCAGGAAAACATTGCGGCAACTGAAACCAGAAATGGCCGAGCCCGGTGAGCGCCACGATCATCGGCGCGCATGGCCAGAACCATCGCTTCGGAAACGTCCACAGGGCCAGCATGGGAAAAGCGTACCACAGTATGAGTCCGACCAGGCCCATCGATAATAATGCTTCCAGCGGCTGGTTGTGCGAATGGTGGGAAGTGCCCTCGACAAGGAACCAGTTTGGTTTGTGGACGCCATTAATGTAAGTGTAGACGCCATCCACCAGCCCGTATTTAAACAGGTCGTCGTTAAACCCGCCCCAGCCCGCGCCAATGAGCAGCCGTCCCGGTTCATGCTGCAACGTTGCCAGCCCAACCTGATCCAGCGCGAGGCGCGAGCCGATGCCATCGTTTATCCGGGAAAACAAAGCGATAATGCCGGTCGGGTCGCGGCTGGCATCCAGCATGGGGATGACGGGGCTGATAAATACCAGCGAGAACGGCAACACGCACGCCACTATCATTGTTTTCCTCCATACCGGCCCCGGGTAAAAAAAGCGGCGGAGGTTCCGTGATAATGGCACAAAAGGCACAAGCGTCGTCAGCAACAGCGCTACACCGAATAATCCATAGGCCGATTTGTTCAGGGATATCACCAGCAGTGCCACCATGGCTACCGCCAGCAGAGCGTAGCGTATTCTGTTGGTAATGTAACCGCCGCTAAAGGCGGCTACCCAGAAATAGCCACCGAGGAAAGGAAGGTATTCCGGCCATTGCGCCGGTACCCAGCGTTCGGGAATGTAATCGTCGGTCCGGGGGTAATATACATGCAGGGCGCATTGCACGAACAGGCTCACGGCAACGACTGACATGATGGCATGCCGGTAACGCGCTGCCTGCCACAGCGGACAGGCGAGCATGATGGTAAGGATCATGGCAATGGACATGCAGGTGCCATCGCCAGTTTGCGGCGGGCCGAACCATGAATGCCATGGCATGACGACAACAAAGGTCACCAGTATCTGCCACGCCGCCCACACCAGCAGGCACACTATCAGCGGAGGGAAGGCGGGTGAGGGGATGAGCCAGCGGCGCCATGTGCCTATGGTCAGCCACAGGCCGGTGAGCGCCGTGATGGTAAACATGACTAATACGGCGGGTTCGGTCTGTACCCAGATACCCCTCTGGAAAGGCGGCATCCCGGCGAGGAACAGGTTCAGCTCAATGAGCAGCAGGGCAAGGCCGGTGCAACGGTACAACGTGGTCTGTTCCGCGAAAGTAAACATGCTGGAAGATCAGGATAATCTTTAATTATACACTATTAAAACGTGTAGCACAGTGTCTTTGGAACATGCAAGGAATCTTCTGTAAGTTCTTCCCGGCTATGCTTATGACCGATCCCTTAACTTATTCCCCAGCTTTGTTTTCCCGCAGCGCCTCGATTTTCATCCATGACCCTGGTTGCCATGAGATGTATGAAATCAGTTGAATTTTCCGGTGGTGTGACACGGTTCATCATGCTCTCCATTTTAACTTTCGCAACCGCTTTGATGTTTTCTTTAATCAACTGGAGCATAATACTGCCATTCAGATGCAGGGGATCCACATATATCCATAAATGCCGTGTTGCATTTTCGTACCCGTCCATAGTGATTCTTGTTTCATTATTTAATGTTTTATTTCCAGCACCGCCCAGTCCTGCCACGACGGACATGGTAGTCCTGCTCCCTTTTGTTTCCTGAACCCGGTAGGCGTGATAATGTATGGAATTCATGGCGGGATTTAATAGCTTCTCAACTGTAGTGTTGAAATTATGCATCGGGAACCTGCGGATGTTTTGTGTAAGAGGGCCGTTTTTCCGCAGGTCTTCCGTAATACGGTCATGCGCCAGTTTCATGCCGAAAGGTTCCGTGGCCGTCATGGTATCACAAGGTATGCCCCTGATGAGCAGGCATGCCATAGCGGTCATTCCGTTGGATACACCCATGGAATAGCCGGTGACATGTGCGGTAATATCTTTCTCTTTCAGGTTATATTCATTTTCCACTTTTTTCAGTGTCTCATCTATAAAGTCGGGAACGGCGTGTACCTGGGGATTTAACTTTCCGCCCAATAATATTCCTATCGCTGCAGGCAATTCAAACTTTTCAAAACCGGGAAAAGCAAAGCGTAGAACCGGCTTCCCATGGGTTACTATCTTGCCGTCCTTACTGCGGCTTACAGGGGTGCCGTTTTCATTGGTTTCCAGCCATGCCGATGCCCGGAAGCCGTTGTTCCGGGCGCGCTTTACGTTGTGTTCTATAGAATCCTTCTGGCCTAAAACAGGTGGTCTGACTGGGTAATCGGCCATATTTACCCGTGTAAAATAGCGAAATCCCTGTTCATCGCCGGTATCAATGCGAATTTTTTGAATCGATTCAGCCGTGATGGCCTTAGGATTAATGATCCCAAAATTGTTTACTGATGGTTGATATCTGCCTGTGGGTATTTTGGTATATGGGTCAATAACCGCGAAGTTTATGTAGGGGACCTTTTCAATCAGTTTTGCCATTCCATGGTTTTCCAGAGCGGTCAAAGCCTTATCGACGATAAGTTCGCTCCGCTGAGCGACAGTCATGTTCATAGTCGTTGGAAGGGGAGGATTAACGGACGGAATCATGCACTTGTTGGTTAAGAAATATATTTATTAATTACCATATATTATCAAATAATATTAAGATTGTCTCCGTTTGATTGAGGCTAATATGCTGGTGGAACGCAAACATAATATGCAGGGAATAATCTGTAATATATTCTGTAAGAATAATAGACTTCTTTTGTTACTACCAAGCTAACCCCATGCTTCTTCTCCTCTCCCCTTGTGGGAGAGGACGGGTTGCCTTGGGCTTACGGAGTAAGCGCCTAGGCAAACCGAGGTGAGGGGTTACTTTCTTTTACCTACTCTATCGCACCATACCCCCTCCCTAACCCTCCCCCACAAGTGGGGAGGGGATATTTATACCTTACGCTGCCAGTAACAAAAAAAGTCTAATAAAATATCATTGTCATACAACTGTCACATTGATCTTCTTACAATCATCACAATTCCCATGTTACGGGAGTTCCAAACATCGTTTATAATCGAGCCGTTCTATCTCTTCCTTAAAATCCTTGTGTAAGGGTTTTGGAAAAGATTTCGGCTTGTCTTGAGAAAGGATGGCTTATGGAAATGTAACGCGGGCATGCTTGTCGCTTGTTCGTGTTTCGAAGGAAGGTTTTTTTTTACTTTTCGGAGGTTTTATGTCCGAGTCCAATCAGGGCGAACAGGGCGAAACTTCGCCCATCGGTGAGGAAGTTGCAGGCAAACCAGTGGTTGTGGTGTGCATTTTGGTCCTCTCTGAGGGCGATCTCTATATGAGCCTTGCGGATTTAGCCAAGACGGCGCTCGGTGCAGTGCCTCTTGAGCAAATTTTCGAAAGTTTCCTTGGGGACCTCGAAATGACCCCTCGATTCCGCAAGGACTTCGGCGGTGTCGAGGAGCCCGCGCTCCCCGAAGCCGACCCCGGCGGTTGCTGACTCCCCCGTAACAGTTGCCAGTCTGGCAGCGACGGGAATTGAGCGTTCGTAACAATGGCAGCTATGCCACTCTGAATTGAGAAAAATAGCAGGAAGCCCCGAGTCAAAGCCGCAAGGCCAAGACCCGGGGTTTCTTTTTTTGTATGATACAGTTTTCTACTTTTTGATGGTGCTTTTCCCCGGCACAGGGGCTTTTTTACCGGCGTTTTTGGGAAGTCCGGTAGCCGTCGGTTCTCCGTCAGGAAGATCCTCTTTGTGCGCTATGATAAGACGATCAGGTTTGGGAGTATCTTTGCCTTTGTTCGCCTCACGTTCTTTTTTAGCCGCTTCTATGTTCTCTTTATGCAGCTGGAGCATAATGGTTCCATTCAGATGCAGAGGATCCCAATTTATCAAGTCATTGTCTGTTGCGTTGACATACCCGTTCATATCGATTCCTGTTTCATTTTTCCCATGATCATTTTCTTTGGCTAACGTTTTATTCCGTTCTATAGCCAGCTTTGACAGGGTCCACCCTCCCAGAAAGTCCAGTTTCGGCAGGTTTGCCACTTTCGACAAGGTTACCGTCCTCCCATCTGCTGCTGTTTCCTGAGTTCGGTAGGCGTGGTAATGTTCCCAATCCCTGGCGGGGTCTAACAATGCCTTCTTGACCTGATCAAATTTAACCTGGTCAAAGTTTTCCCCCAGGAACCCGCGGATATTTTGCGTGAGCAGGCCGTTTGTTTTCAGGTCGTCCGTAATCTTGTCATGCGCCAGTTTCATGCTAAAAGGCTCACTGGCTGTCATGGTATCACAATGTATACCCCTTAGCAGCAGGCAGACCTGCGCCGCCATACCATTGGATGTACCCATGGAAGCGCTGGCGACGTGGGCGGTAATACCTTCAATATCTTCCTGTGTCAGTCCGTATTTTTCTTTTTCCTTTTCCAGTTTTTTCAGCGTATCGTCTATAAAGCCGGGAGCGCCATGTACCTGGGGATTAAATTTTCCTCCCAATAATATTTTTGTCGCTAAACCCAATTCATTTGCCGTTTCAAGGCCGGGAAAGGCAAAGCGCAGCACCGGCTTCCCCTTTTTTACGACCTTACCCTCCTTGTTGCGGCTTATTGCCTTGCCTTTTTCATCGGTTTCCAGCCATGCCGATGCCCTGAAGCCGCTGTCCTTTGCGCGCTGTACTGCTTCTGCGACGGTTGGATTTTTCTTTTCCGGGGCGGGTGTCAATTTCACTTTGTTATCTTCAACATTGACCCGCGTAAAATAACGGAAGCCCTGACCATCACCGGTATCAATGCGAACCTTCTCAATAGATTTTGCAGTAATGACATTGCGGTCAATGACTCCCTTATCGTCCACTGGTGGTTGATATACGTCTTTGGGCTCTTTTGTAACCGGATCAATAACGGTGCCGGTGTGGAAGTTTATGCAGGGAACCTTATTAAGCAGCCGTGCCATTGCCGGCTTTTCCAAAACCGTCAACGCCTCATCGATGATGAGTTCGCTGCGCTCAGCGACCGTCATTACATCCTTATCTTTAGTCAGCGGAGGGTTATCGGGGGGAGCCATATACTTTCCTTTTTGCTATATATCAGCGGTGTGCTTGCGATTGCTGTGCGACTTGCTGGTCCGGTATATCGAGTACATGAGCGATGTCTTCGGCCATGATAATGGATTGCCTCCATGCCTCTTTCATTTTGTTTTTTGATAGCCCTTTATCGCTGATTTCCTCTCCTTCTACTCTCACCAGTACGGTGCCTGGCGTATGTCTGTAATCAATATGCATTTTTTTCCCTGATAGCTTATTAATTTGCTCTCTGGCTATGTACATGATCGTGCTTTTCATTATTTTATTGTCGTTGTTCTGCCGCATCGCGATATCGGCATAAGGCGTAGACGGACCCCACCAATGCTGATTGGGCTTGGGGGCGGGAGTCACGGAAAGGCCAAGATCGCACTTTGTATACCTGTGGACGATTCTAAGCAGGTCGGCAGCGGCTCTCGCGTCTGGGAGCTCTGACATGTATATTTTGGTCTCCCGATAGGGAATGGTGATATGCAATACGCTGACGTTCCCATCTGTACCGGCACCATTGCCGGGCTGGCCTGTGATCGACTCCATGCACAATAGGGCATCGTGCAGGATCGGTTGGCGCAGGCTGTTGGGATTCATATCAAGTGCGCGTATCTCAAGAGTTTTTTTCATCTTAAGCCTGTCATGCGCATTCTTTATATCCGCATTGCGGCCCTGCAACGTTATACTGATCGCGCCAGGCGTTTTCCCGTCAGGATCTCCCCTGCTGACGTTGACATCGGTGAGCATTGTTTGCGACACATCAGGAAATTCGCGTTTTGAAAATACGAGTCTGGCTTTCTGACGGTCTGCATAATTTCGCCATGGAATCTCGCGGTTCTCCTCTAACGTTGTGTCCTTCATCTGGCCTTTCTTGTCATAAAAGTGAGTGACAACGCTTTCATGGTTTTGCATTAGTGTTTGTGATGCGACTTGCTGATATTTAACCTTCAGCCTCGGATCTATTATGGCCGGGTCTGTGGCTGGCTCTTTTAATTTCGGATGGAAATGCAACTCCTCTTCCCAAAGCCATTTATCCTTTGAAGCTCTGGCATGCTCGACGGTTTTAGTTCGCAACCTGCTGCCGACCTCATTGGATACCAGGTTGTTGGCTGACGTTTCAAATGCGCTGGTTATCGTCGCGTTCGGGGTGACAATGGTTTCACGATATTTTTTGCCGATGCCATGATTGCCGGACTTATACGTTTTGAGTGGGTTATCATCAGGTAGTTTTAAATCTTCGTGCTGCACTGCCAGCAAAAACGCCTCCAGTTCCTGGTATTTATTCTTTATTTTATCGGTTAGAAGTTCCTTTGTTGCAGCTTTATTTCCAAAGAACTGCTCGCAATTCATGTCATTAAAATTTGTCTTAAGAACCCCTTTTATAGCATTGAAGGCATCCTCCTTTTTGGCTCCCTTCTTTTTATCATCCTTATTCAATGCCAGAAATAATTCATCTACAAATTCACCTACTTGAGACTCAAAATTGACGTAATCACCCTGATAGACCTGATCCCGCTCTGTGCTGACGGTTTCTCCCCCATCATTGACGAATGCTCCCTCCCCATCAGGTTCATTTTTCTTCTTGTGATAGACTTTGCGTGAACTGATAACGCCATCTTCATAGTGGATATCGGATTTTACCCCGCCATCAGGATAGAAGCTTTGCTTGCGTTCCGGTTTGCCATTTTCGTCAAACTGGGTAAATGCATGAAGGTTACCCTTGATATTATATTCTTTCAGGGTTTCGATGGAACCGGTTGCACTGTAGGTCGACACGTGCCGGATGTATTCTTTCGGAAGCCTTTGGGGATTATATGGTGCCGCGTATTTTTTCATCTCCTCTTTACCTTTATATTCATAGGCAATATATTCCTCGACTTCCTTTTCCTCATCGCTGTTGGGGTAGAATTCAGCGATCCTTTTAAAACCCCCATTAGGAAAGATGTCAGTCTGTACCGTGCGATTTCCCTCTAAATCGTATTGGGTTATCTGTTTTTTTATGCCTTCTTCCCCAAGTTTAACTTTAGGATAGTAAAGGGTGTCAAGCACAGGCACGGCCTCATTATAATCGTTTCCCTTGTAGTTCACCTGCCTGTCTTCCTTCGCACCTCCTTCCTGGTGCCAATCATTCCATAGCAGGTTGAATTTTCCGTCATATCCATCAATCTTGTAGGGTTTTTCCACTTCATCGTTTTTATAGTATGAAACTTCGATTTTTACTCCATCCTCACTGCGTTCACGCTCCAGTGTTTGTTTTGCGATACATTTCCTTTTGTTCCAGACCAGCATTTTATAGCTATGGTCATCCGGAAATGTGCCATCGTCGGTGCGATAGACTTTAATCCGCGTGCCATCATCGGTTTTATTTTTATAGACGGGCATTTTAACTTTTAGCCTGTCGGGCAACATATCGTTTACGCGGGT
>Ga0207024_10061_pt1 | contig 33901 bp, 40 predicted proteins | sample Alteio_BWMinCont_44_FD_153470 | JGI IMG/M metagenome (GOLD analysis project Ga0207024, IMG submission 153470) | Enriched cells from forest soil in Barre Woods Harvard Forest LTER site, Petersham, Massachusetts, United States -... | ecosystem: Environmental > Terrestrial > Soil > Temperate forest >...
CCGCCGATTCTGGTCGGCGAAAGAGTGATGATTCCACTGCGGTTTGTCAGTGAATCGTTAGGAGCGGACGTCCGATGGGTGGCAAACACACAGACCGTGAACATTGAAAGCCGGACAGGCGGCGTGGATCTTCCCTATGCGCCTGGGCAGCATCCGACGCAAACGAGCGACGCTTTCCAACTGTACTTGACATCGCCACAGCCGGCTTCCGCTTTACACGGCCACTTTGATATCTCGGGAAACACCCAACCTTACGCGACGGTGAGCATCAGCGTCAATACTGACATGCCACGTCATGGCTTTCTCGGAATGAGCGGCGCTACGAATGCCGCCGTGTTGAACGACACGACACAAGCCGATTCAGCCGGAAACTTCACGTTTCATGTCGATAGCAGCACACTGCCGCATGGGGCGCATCTTGTAATAACGCTCGGTGCATCGAACACCGCGGGCGGTTCTTCAAATACACAACAAGTAGAGTATTCACGCGAGTAACGTTTTATTCTACAGAACTTATATCCGATGCCGACTCTTCGGAAGCGGCATCGGACTTTATTTTAGCAGGTTGAAGATGCTTGAATGCGGGTATACTATAGATAGAAAGTCCGCGGTCCTGAGATAACCTCTTCTCCCTTTCCGTCGCTTTGCTCACACATAAGCTATTCAAGGAGGAGGTTATGTTTTGGTTATTCACGATTTTTCTTCTCATCCTCTGGAGAGTCGCTCGGCTCTCCTTTCGTACAATTTTTGCCACTACAGTCATAGTGTTGCGCATACTATAACATTCAAATTTTAGAAAGAGGTGGATGATGGACGAGATCAAGATAGCAATTCAAAGGCTTGGATCGAGAAGTTTGTTTGTAAAAGTGAGTGGAGATGTCAACCTTGTTACCGCCTACAGTTTGGATGAACCGATGCGGCAGCTGGTGAGGAGAGGGCACCATCATTTGGTTGTTGATTTTGAAAATGTCAAATTCATGGATTCAAGCGGCGTCGGAGTCTTGATCGGACTTCACCGGCTGCTGAAAGAACTGAATGGCGAAATGAGCGTTGTTTGTTCAGATCCAAACATCATGAAACTTCTCGAAATAACTAACTTCTCAAAGCTTGTTAACGTTTATGGACAGCGTGAAAAGGCAATCGAAAGAGAACGCGCCCTTTCGTTTTAAGCGTTAGCGCCCATGGCGGCCGCCGCCCCAACCCCATCCTCTGCCCCCCCAGCCAATTCCAAAGCCGAAGACTGCGCTCGGATAACCATAGGGATAATAAGTGTAGGGATAGGTATAAGGATACGGGTAAGCATAGGGGTACGAGGGGTACGGATAAGGATTTGCCGGAGGCGCGGAAGCAATCTGATTTACAGAGTAATTGTTATAAGCTTGATTATAAGCAGGCGCTTGACCAGAAATTTGAATTGCGCTGGCGAAAAGCGTTCCATGAATGAGATGAGCCCGCACGTTGATTGGCGCGCCATACACCAGCTGTCCCTGGATACGGGTATGGCCTGTAATGCAAACATAATGCTGGAAGCCCTCGGACGTTTTCACCAGAAGGTGATCGCCTGAAGCGCCTGCCAAGACTCCATCCAGAGCCACTTGTTCCCAAGAACCAGAGGGAATAGCTCTATATTGGACGTAGACAACATTTCCGCCAGGAGAAGCTTGAACTGGAATTCCTTCCGCGGGGAAAGACATCATGGGTAACGTAGCAAGAAGAAATAATGATATCATCAAAAGATATTTTTTCATCCTAACACACTCCTTAATCTCTCTATACCCCGTTAGAGATGAGGGTTCCTTCGGCTGGGATTAAATCGCAGAAATAAAAAGAATCTCTCAGCACCACCTCACCGACGGAGAGTTCCACCGGTTTGTTAAAGATAGGGCCGTCAAAGACAAACGAATGAAATTCTCCGTTTTCCCCACAGGGATCAACGCTTGGGGGAAGATCGCGCAAAAACGCTTTATCGATAAATCTTCCGGTAAATTTCGCGTTAAATTGTTTTGGATCGACACAGCAAATCACCGCTTTAAACCCTAAGTCAATGAATTCTCTTATCAGTTGAGAAGTATCCCGCTTCCAGAGTGGAAAAATTCCGGTCATTCCAAGCTTCCCAAGATTTTTCTCACGGTAATCCTTAATGTCTTGCAAAAAAAGATCTCCGAACGCCATATTGTCGACGCCTTTCTTTTGATACTCGTGGAGAATCTTTTCCATATTGGCTTCATAAATATCATTGCTGGCCTTCTTAGGGATATACATTTTGACGAGAGGAAGTCCCAGTAATTCCGCTTGACGGTCCAACAAACTATTTCGTACCCCGTGCATGCTGATGCGTTCATAGGTTTCAGTGACGGTGGTTAAGAGTGCTGCGATTTCGTACTCTTTCGATTTTTGTAGTTCGAAAAGCATCATGGCGCTGTCTTTTCCGCCGCTCCAGGAGACGAGAATTTTTTTCATGTGCTTAGCTTCCGAAAGGCGTTCTGCGGCCCTTTCCAGGGAACAATCTCGGGATGAAAAAGATGCGCCAATAACTCGACTCCCTCGAAGATTCGTGGACCCGGACGGGCGAAATAGGCGTTGGCGTCGACCGCATAGATTTTTGTATTTTTTAATCCCGGACGATCTAAAAGTGGCGGAACGATGCGGAGTGCCTTTTCAAGATTGAAACCACACGGGGCAACAATCAAGATTTCTGGTTCGGAGTTCACCACCTCATCCCAAGGAAGTCGAACTGAATCCGCTCCTTTTCGTCCGAGAAGATCGATTCCGCTTGCCATCTCGATCATCTCCGGCACCCAATGACCGGCACAAAAGACCGGATCAATCCACTCCATAAAAAACACACGCGGACGAGACGAGCCTTGCAAAGTTTGGTTCAGTTTTTTCAAACGATTGCGGCCCGAAGCAATGAGTTTTTCGGCGTTAGCAAGAACCCCGGCGGCCTCGCCTAAAGCCCGTATGTTTTGTTCAATGTCCGCGACCGATTGCGGGGTCATCCACAGGATTTCCGGTTTTTTCTTCAAGGATTTCAAGAGTTCGCTAACTTCGTTGCCGGATGGCGCGCAAACTTGGCATAGATGTAGCGTAAGAATTAAATCCGGTTCAAGGTGTTGCAAAAGTGATTCGTCGATTTCGTAGAGACTTGCGCCATCCGAAATCCGCCGGCTGACCGCGGTGTCGATCTCAGAAAGACTCAATCCTTCCATACGAAGGGCACAACGGACCACAACAGGTTTTCCGGCGATGGCCGCGGGATAATCGCATTCTTCTGTAATCCCGACAAGCCGATCAGAAAGGCCTAGGGCGCAAACCATTTCGGTGGCGGCCGGAAGAAACGAGACGATTCTCTTGGCACTCACGGCAGGTTACGGTTTTAAGATCAAATCGGCTAAAACGTCGTTTTCAAGCTGCATCCCGTAAGTCATCGTCCCGGAAGAGTCAAAGGTCATGACCGTTGTTTTATCCGGTTCTTTGATTAAAGCGCTTAATCCCTGATGGGTTCGAATAAATTTAATCGATTGCCCCTGGACGACGAGCTCGCAAGATCCCGCAGGATCAAGCTTCTGAGACTCCTCATCCCATTCCAATATTCCGTTGGCATTCGGATTGGGTTCTACAATAACCCTTCCCTCACTGAGAGAATGGGGACTTTGAATCTTGATAACCGAATGATTGTACAGCTCAAGATAGGAAGCGCCGGGAGCTTCGGGGTTTGGAATTGTCATAGGCTTCACCTGCAAGGCTGTCCGGAAGGGATCCGTGGATGAAGCCGGCATTACAGATTGAGCTTCCAAAGCCGCCGCTTTGCAGCAAAATTCCTCATGGACTTTATTTTGCGCGGCCCTTATTTCGAGCCTCTCAATCTTGCGTTGAAACGCCTCTTCCCGGTCGGAATGGAAGGAATCAACGACCACGACCGCGCCTGCAAACCCAAGCCCGAGGTAAAGCGCGGCAGCGAGTCCTTTGGGGAAATTTAGGGGTGGGATCCGTTTCATCAACATGTGGGGTCTTCTAATCTTAGACGAATCTCCAAATTAATCCTTGAGTTCTTTGAGAATTGCTGCCAGGGTACCGGAGAAATCAGCGTTGAGTCCCGCATCAAATTGCGGCAGCCATTTTGCAAGGTAGGCTGCATCATAATCCGGATTTTTGATGAGGATTGATTTAATGTCTTCAAGATCTCGAGGACGGCCGGCAATAAGTTTGTGTATCATCAGATCTTCCATTGAAATAACACGGACTTGACAAACTCCGTGAAACGTGGCTCTCCATAAACGAGAATAGCTTGCCCGCCAATAACCATGTAGGGGATTTGGGATTGATTCAGTTTTTCCGAAATTCGCTTAAGAAGATCTTGGAATAGCATTTAACGCTTTTGCCATTTTGATTTTATGCTGAATCGTATGGGTATGATCCGCCGGATAATTCTTGAAGAAAAGGGAGGCTTCCAAATACATTTCATTAAAAATTTTTAGATTGCGTTCGAGATTGTTTTTTTCATTTTGAAGCCGTTGTTTTTCAAATTTTTTCCAATCCTCATTGTTTCTAAGCATGGAAATACTTTCTTGAAAGGGCAAGAAAAGCCTTTAGAATAATTCAATTCCAGGAGTTTACATGCGGCGCGAGAAGCCATGGTCATGAATAAGGCTTGGGAACGATACTGCGTTAAGCCCGATTCGAAGGTTCATCTGAAAGATTGGGATCCAGAAGACAAAAGCGCGTTTGATCTTACCAAGAAAAAAGCGCTGAAAGAACTTGCGGTGCTGGATGAGCAACTCGATGAACTTCAGGAGTTACTTTACGCAGAACACAAACACAAAATTCTTATTATTCTGCAAGCCATCGACACCGCGGGCAAAGACGGGATTATCCGGCACATTTTTCGCGGCGTTAATCCTCAAGGGGTGAAAGTCGCCGCGTTTAAACAGCCGACGCCGATTGAACTCGATCACGATTATCTTTGGCGAATTCATCCCCATGTTCCGGCAAACGGCGAGATCGCTATCTTCAACCGCAGCCATTATGAGGATGTTCTAGTAGCGCGCGTGCATGAACTGGTTTCCCGCGAGGTGTGGAAACGGCGATATGACGAGATTAATCATTTTGAAGAAATGCTTCATGCCGAGGGAACGACCATCCTGAAATTTTTCTTACACATCAGCAAGAAAGAACAGGAAGAGCGGTTAAAATCAAGACTGTCAGATCCCAAAAAACACTGGAAGTTCAGCGAAGCGGATGTGAAAGAACGGAAATTGTGGGGCGAGTATATGAAAGCTTACAAAGACGCCGTCGAGAAAACGAGTACGTCTTGGGCGCCCTGGTATATCATCCCTTCGGATTCGAAGTGGTACCGGAACCTCACGGTCGCTACCATTCTCGTCAAAACGCTGCAAAGTTTGAAAATGGAGTATCCTAAGTCCAACAAAGATCTCTTAAAGCGAATAAAAATTTAAGGGTTTTAGGGGAACTGCGGACCGGAATACGGGAAGAATTCGGGACCGGCCGAAATCCCGACATACTCCGTTAAGCTGCTGGCGCCGTGGTTGGCGACCCAAACGTTGCCGGAAGCATCAATTCCAGTTGCACCGGGGGCGGTTCCGGCTGAAAACGTTTTGAGGGTAACACCGGTGGGGCTTAATTCGGTAACTGTGGTGGCCCCACTGTTTGCAATCCAGAGAATCCCGTTGGCATCGATGGCGAGCTCTTGCGGTCCACTGCCCGCACTGAAGGTTCCTAATAGAGTGCCTGAAGCATTCAGTTCGGTCACGGTATTGTCAGCGCTATTGTCTATCCAGGCATTTCCATTTTGATCAAACGCAATACCAAAGGGTTGTCTCCCTGCATTAAATGTCCCTAAGGTTGTCCCGGAAGAACTTAATTTCGTTATCGAAACTCCCGTGCTTGAATCGGTGTTCGAGACCCAAGCGTTTCCATTGGCATCGATGGCAACAAACTGCGGGGCCGGACCTACTGTAAACGTGCCGATGACGGTTCCTGAGGAATTGAGTTCAGTCGCCGTATTACCGTTCCCGGTTCCCCAATTGGCTATCCAAATATTGCCGGATGCATCAATTGCGAGTCCTTGCGGTCCCGTTGAAACCGAGAAGGTGCCAAGCGTCGTTCCCGAAGAGCTTAACTCCGTCACCGAGTTGCTGCTGCGGTTGGTAACCCAGGCATTTCCACTTGAATCGATGGCAAGACCTAATGGAAGATTCCCTACATTGAATGTTCCAAGCGTTGCGCCAGTGCTTGTCAGTTTACTCACATTATGGCTGCTGGAATTAATGGTCCAGACATTCCCACTTGAGTCAAACGCAATCGTAAAAGGATTGGTTCCGACGGTGATTGTGTTCGTCGAGAAAGCAAGACCGGACGAAAACGAAAATCCGCCGGGCGGTGTGGGTGAAGAGAGCGAAAAACCGGTTTGGGCGCTCATCGGGTTTGAAAATTGAGTGTAAACGGGAGTCACATTCATCGATGTGTTTAAAATCATATTTAACCCGGATTCTAGAACGGACGCGGCTTGAAGGTTTGCGGCGGAAGGGGTTGTGTTAAAGAGTCCGTTGCAATTGCTCGAATTTTCTATGCACGCGGCAAAGGCGTTCGCCATTGCATAAAGAGCGTTCGTGACGCTCGTGGTTACATTTGAATTTGACGTATTCAACACAGCGGTTCCCTGGTTTGCGATCAAATTCGAATATTGTGTCATTAAATTCGTTGCGGTTTGAGTGTTTTTAAGTGTGTTTAATGTCACGGTTCCGTTGGCGTCGTTAATCACCCCGAAAAGATTGCCCACAGAGAGGCTGGCCGCGGTAGAAAGCTCATTGATGCTGATGGACGACGGCGCGCTTCCCGCCGGTCCTAGCATGGCCATCAGTTGAATTTGGTTGTTGGAGCCTTTTCCGGCGTTGCCGCCGATAGCCGTCAGGTATAAAAAACCACTTCCCGGGTTTGTATAATTCAGGGTGAATGAACCGCTGGACGTTGTCGTCGCACTGGCAATCGGGGTTGCGCTGCCTGAACCATAAAGGCTGACCGAAGCGCCAGAGACCGGTGAAAGCCCGCCATTGACGCTGCCGGTTAGATTGCCTGACACGTTTGACGGCGATGTGTTGCCTGTTAGTGCACCGCTTTTCGTGCACGAAATACAAACCCATGAGACAAAGAAAAAAAGTGTAAGGAATTTCCCGGTCATAACAATAATTTTACTTAAAAATTAAAAAAACCTTTTGTGTGCTTAAAGTGGGTATAATGAACAACATAATGAAGCGAAATTTCTTGTTGGGAATTCTCATAACGCTTTTATTCATGCAGGGTGCAAGGCTGTATTCCGCCCAGCGGCGTGCTTCCGCTTCTATCCTCGATCGGCAAGGGAAAGTGATTGGGAATGCTTACTTCACGCAGATGGATGGAGGAGTACGTATCTCGGTCAATGTTCATGGACTTCCTCCGGGATTGCACGGGATTCATATCCATGAAACGGGCCAATGCGATCCGCCTAGTTTTAAATCGGCCGGGGGGCATTTTAATCCGCTCGGTAAAAAGCACGGACTTAAAAATCCGGACGGGGCTCACGAGGGCGACCTTCCTAATCTCAGTGTTAACTCACAGGGAGACGGATCATTATACGCCGTGATAAAACAAGCCAATTTCAGTAATAATAGTCTGACTTCTTTATTGACGGCTTCGGGGACATCGTTGGTTATCCATACTAAACCGGATGACGGGATGAGTCCACCTTCAGGCGGTTCCGACGGCAGAATCGCCTGTGGCGTTATTCGAATGAGCCGCTAACCCTCCTCGTCAAGGGGAACATTAGGCGTCAGCGAATCTAAAAATCATGGTTGGGGTCTTTTTAAAATTTCTTTTCTTGGCCTTTAGCGCACTTTTGCCGGTCGTCAATCCCATCGGTTCCGCGGTCATCTTTTTAGAGTTTGCTGCCGGGGCGGATCATCAAACACGGAAGATTGTGGCAAGAAAAATCGCTATTAATTCGGTCTTTTATCTCCTCGTCATTCAATTTGCCGGAACTCATGTCTTATCTTTTTTCGGCATTACGCTTCCTATTGTGCAAGTGGCGGGAGGTTTTGTGTTGGCAATGATGGGATGGGCATTCTTGAATCAGGTGAAGACCGGTGATGGTTCGGCTTCGGAAAATTGTGAAACCGGTGCTCAATTGATTTCAAAAGCGTTTTACCCGCTGACCTTTCCCATCACCGTCGGTCCCGGTTGCATGGTGATTATGCTGACGCTCAGCGCCCATGATGAGTATCCTCTTGTCCTTCAAAGCATTGCCGCGGAAACCGGATTGGTTGCCGGGGTTCTGCTTATGTGTCTTGTGGTTTACTTCTGCTATCTCTACTCGGATCGCTTATTGGCGAAAGTGTCACAATCCGCGGCGGAAGGAATTTTGAAAATTATTTCGTTTATCTTGTTGTGTATCGGAGTACAAATTATGTGGCACGGCATTCAAAGTTTAGTGCCGGCCTTAAGGAGTTCTTAATCATGGATTCAACTTACTATGAAGCGAGTGAGAGAATCTCGAACATTTATGTTCGGGATTACGAACGAGCGAATGGACGGCGGACTTCACGAAGGAGTTTGGTGAAGCCGTGAAGTCGCCGTATCTTTTGTTGGTAACCTTTGCAACCCCGGAGTTTCGTTCCTATACGCCCGCCATGAATGACCTGCTGCAAGGGTCACCGTATCAGGGTGCGGCGGTGCCTTTGGTCAGCGCCTATGATGTCGACTCGCATACCGAGTCGGAATTTCAGGGCGTGGTTACGCAATTCCAAAAACATCCGGGGAAACAACTTTGGCCCTGGATTTTTATCAATCGAATCGTCGGAACCGATCCCGCAAGGCCGAGCCAGGATCCGGGAAGCCCTTCGAACAAATCTTATTTTGAAGCGATTCACGGCATGGATTTAAGTAATAAAACCGGCGCATTGCACGATTTTTGCCAGCTTTACCGGTTCTCGCTCTCGATTGCGAAAACATTGAATTCGCCCGGGATTATTATTGATCCGGAAGTGTACAACAATTACAATTTGTACGGCACCTCCAATCTTGCGACCGCGATGGGGCAAACCGTTGCCGAGACGGAAGCGCTGCTTGCCGCGCTGGGATCTAAGTTGACCGATATCGCCAACGCCGAGTATCCGGAGGCGACCATTTGGTGGCTGTTCACCGGATTGGGCGAATCGGGACCGAATCAAGTGATCAATCCGGCATCACGAACGGTTACGCGAATCGCGTTAGGAATGCTCGATCGGGCCAAGGCGACGCAATCGAAATTAAAATTTGTAACCGGCGGTGAAGTGGACGCCGGATATTGCTATTTGTCCCTGGATGACATGAAGCAACGGCTGACGTTGCGTCAGCAAAATTATACGACGGTTCTTGCGCAGTATCCCGAGTTATCGTTGGGGGTTACGATTTCTCCTTGGGATGGAAGTTCCCCGCGGCAAGGCTGGATGACCCAGGATATTTGCGGACAATCTCCGATTCAAAATCTCGACGGCTTTAAGCCACTCTTCACGTACATGATAGAAACTTATAATCATGTCTGGGTTTACGCCGACCCGAATGCGCCGTACAATCCGTATGAGGCTTCGGCATCGTCCTACAACGTCGCCTTATCCGACAGCTTCCAAGGCATCGCCTAGAAAATAGGGACACACCACTAATATTTACAATTTAGTAACATAAATTGATACGAATTGTAAATATTAGTGGTGTGTCCCCAATTAGCTAGAAGCTTTCGGCGCTGTAGCGGGCGATGAGGCCGGTGCGGACGGCGTGACGGTAAATCCAAGTGAAAAAGCCGCAGGCCAGCGCAATGTAGAGCACTGCCAAGGTGGCGCCCCAGAAAAGTCCGTGCCAGGAGGCGCTACCTTGTAAAATAATCGAGCGCATTCCCTCAAAGACGTAAGAGGGCGGTAGTAGATACGAAATTCGTTGCATCCAAATGGGAAGTGTTGAAAGCGGATAAAAGACGCCGACAAACGGGGAGAGAAGCGCCGGAATCGGCCAGATAAACCATTCCGCCGATGGCCCGAGACGAAGAACCATGGCGCTGGCGAAAATGCCAAGTCCAATTCCGAAGAGAAACAAAACCAGAAGAAAGGGAACCAGCATCATCCCGTAGGCAAAATACGAAAATCCAAAAAATGCGGAGGTTACGCTGATCATCAGCATTAATCCGAGAAAACTTGTCACAATGCTCCAGATGACAAGGCCGCATAAGTATTCCGGAATAAGGAGCGGTGTTGAGAAAAAATTGATGAAGTTGCGCGACCAGACATCCTCAAAAAAACCGGTCGTGACCCCTTGCATAACACGGACAAAAAAATCCCACATCAAAACAGCTCCCAGCAGTGTGGGAACAAAATTGACCCCCGATTTGCTGACGGTGTTTAAATATTTGGTAATGAATCCCCAGAGAACCATGTCGACCGCCACCCAAACAAAAGGGGATATAACCCGTGAAAAACTTCCCCGGATAAGGCAGAACTGGCGGTATACGATGGCGGCAATGCGATTCATTTTCATTATAAGTCCAAGGTGAGCGGTTCACGCGCCACGGTAATGAAAAGTTCTTCAAGGTTTTCTTTTCCATGTTCCCCCGGGAGTGTTTTGGGATTTCCTTCAAGCAAAATTTTTCCGCGGGAGAGGAAAAGAACCCGGTCGCAAACTTCCTCTACTTCCAGCATGTTATGCGATGTCCACAGGACTCCTCCGGTTCCTTCAAGAGCAAACTCCCGCAATTTTACGCGGTTTTCACGTGCGGTGGCGGGATCAAGCGAGGCGGTGGGTTCATCCAAAAGAAGTAATTGAGGGCGATTTAACATCGCTTTCGCCAGACACGCCCGCGTTTGCTCGCCGGAGGAAAGAATACCGCATTTTTCATTTCGAAATTTTTCCAAATCAAATTGATGCAAAAGAGCCGCTATCCGTTCGGTTAAGTTTTTTACGCTGTAAAGCATACCGAAAATTCGTAGATTTTCAGCGACGGTTAAATTGCCGGGGAGGGGAGCGTAAACGGCGGCGAAATTTGTCATCGAGAGGGCTTTTGACCGTTGTTTTGCAATATCGATCCCTTCGATTAGAATGGTTCCGGAATTCGGGGTCAGCAACCCGAGAACCATGTTAATGGTGGTCGTTTTTCCCGCGCCGTTGGGGCCCAAAAGGCCAACAATTTCGTTTTTTCGGACCTCAAATGAAATACCATCTACGGCGATGGTTTCGCCATAATTTTTCCGTAATTCCGAGAGAGAAAGGACGCTGACCACTTGATTCTTCAGATGATTTGTGATACTGTATTTTTAACCTATGATGCGCATTCATCCTTTTTCGAATTCCAAAACGACTCCCTTGACTGAAAATCAGCGACGACGCGGCGATTTTCAAATTATTCGTCATGTCGTTCGAAGAGCCGGATAACGTTTTTGAAAAATCCAGGGGAAATCATGGGAGGCGATGAAATCGATCAACCATCTGAAAGACGACTACCGAACGACCTTGTACGACGATTACGTGGAAAGCCATTTGGCGCCTCGGTATGAGATTTCGCCCGAAAGTTTAAAAAGTCAGCGGCCTGTTTTCCGAAACTTACTTTCGCGTTTTCTGCCTGTATCAAAAGAGGCGGCAATTCTGGACGCCGGGTGTGGACATGGCGCTCTTCTCTCGTACTTGCAATCCGAGGGTTACCGAAATGCAGTGGGAATCGACGGCTCGAAAACACAGGTCGATCTCGCTAAGAAACTTGGGGTTTCCGGCGTCGATGAGTGGAATTTATTTCCGTATCTCACGATGCATTCCGGTCAATTTGATTTGATTACGGCGTTTGATGTCATTGAGCACCTCAAGAAAAATGAGGTTTTAGAATTTTTGAAGCTTGCGTTTCAGGCTTTAAAATCCGGAGGAAGACTGATTGTTCGAACCCCCAATGGCGCAAGCCCCTTCAGCGGCGCCTATCGATACGGAGATTTTACACATGAACTTTCGTTTACCCGCACCAGCATTCAGCAAATTTTCACGAATGCCGGATTTCGGAGTATCGAAATTTTTCCGGTGGAACCGGTCGTGCATGGTTTGGCCAGCGCGGCGCGATATGGTTTATGGAAAGTCATTTCCTGGATGCTTCGCTTTTATCTGCTGGTCGAAACGGGAGAAGCCAACGGCGAAATTCTAACCCAAAACTTGCTGGCTACCGCCGAAAAATAGGGACACACCACTTATTTCCAAATTGTTAATATTAGTGGTGTGTCCCTATTTTTTACAGGCGATAATTTCGTTGGCGCTTTCCACGGTGGCGCCATTAAGCGGCTCTAGTTTATAATCCAGTGCCTTTAAGAGTTCGCAGCAGTGACGGTGGTCGTTCGGATTGTCCAGCGCTAGAAAAATGATCGGAGATGCACGGGAAAGCAGCGCTTTTGCGCCCAACAAAACTTGCAATTCCGCTCCTTCGACATCGATTTTCATGCAGTCTGGAAGAGGAAGTTTTTCTTTTTCGATCAGGTCGTCGAGCGTCCGGGTGGTCACCTCGATTTGGCCGTTGGAGGTCAGCTTTCCCTCAGAGCGGCTTGGTCCGCGGTCAAATCTCGCAATTCCATTGTTATCCGAAAGCGCATCCTCGCAAACGGTGACGTTGGTCAGGCCATTCAATTCAATATGGCTTTTAAGGAAAGATAAATTTTCTTGGAGCGGCTCAAAGGCGAAGATTTTCCCCTGGGATCCTGCTTGCTGTGAAGCCAACAGGGTATAGTAACCCACATTGGCGCCGATATCGAAAACCGTAGCTCCGGGACGAATCGAATCTTTAAATCGGGAGGCTTTTTTGTTTTCATAAGCGCCGAGCCAACATCCGTGAACACCGGAGCCGACAATCCATTTTTTTCCTTGAAGTGGGCCTTTTAAAATTGGCATAACCATCGTTGTGGGAATCATTTTGAGCGGGAGGCGCAAAATTTTTCCGAGGAGGGTTTTGCCGGAAATATTGAAAGATTGCATGAGGAATGATTCGTAACGCTTATGATGAACCTCCTGTTTGATTTTGACCACACCCTCGGCATCGACAATCGCCTCGAAGAGCGCGTCATGATGGAATTGGCGAAGAAACATTGCCAAACTATTCCCGAAAAAGAACATATTTTAGAGGCGATTGGCCGGTTTCGCGCCGGAGAAGAAAATCTTGGAAACGTGATCGAGGATGCGTTTTCTGGATGGAACTGCTCACGCTCGGATCGCCGAAGTTTTTTCGAGGAGTTTGAGGAGAGGTCGCTGGCGTTGGTGAAGGCTCATGTCAGGCCGCTTCCCGGCGCGGTTGAGACCCTTTCGAAATTGCATGATGCATTCGTACCGATGGCGATTCTATCGAACGGTTGGACAAAGCTTCAACACGCAAAAGCGAAGGCGATCGGTTTTCCCGGTCCCGTGATTGCTTCCGAAGAAATCGGTGCTTGGAAACCCGACCAGCGGGCGTTTCTGTTGGCGCTTGACCAATTGAAATTTCGTATTGACGAAACGGTTTATATCGGCGATTCTCCTGAAGTCGATATCGTGGGGGCGAAACATGCCGGACTGCGCGCGGTTTGGGTGAACCTCGAGGGGAAAATTTACCCTCCGGATTTGATTGCGCCTGATTGGACGGTTACGTCGCTTCGTTCACTTCTTGAGCTCCCGTTCGATCAAGTCGAGCATTAGCGAGACTTTTTTCAATTCGGGATCGATGTGGTTGTGGCGGCCAATCAAGCTGTCGATCATTTTGTGCGCGACGATGAGTCGAGAATAAATTGCGTCCGTTCTTTCTAGATACCATCCCTTGTTGAGGCATGATTTCGAGCAATATTTTGCCTTTCCAGATTTGGCCAGGAACGGCTCTTTGCAATAGACGCAAAAAGCGGTGCGCTCATAAGTTCTGGCTTTGACACCTAATTGTGAGAACTTTCTTGCAAAATTTTTTGAGTGAGGTTCCATTTTAAGATTATAACAGGTTACTACTTTTTCGTCAAAATCTTTCCGGCAAGTAATAACCTGTTATAATCTTAAATCGAAACCCCACACTGTTTTTTTCTATCTCAAGATCTGATTTCGATTGTTAATCGATCGATTTCAGCATGCTTTTCGCGTAACCAATTTTCAAAACCTTGAACGTTAGTACCTATTTTACCGCCAGTCTCCTGACGGAATTGGGGAAATTGCTCCATTAACTCAACTGTCACGACATCTCTGTACAAGTTTGCCGCGAGGCGCTGGGTTGCCTCTTGCGCGGCGCGTACATAACGATCGCATAGGTCCGCAACGATTTGCACAATTCCGCCCAATAATCCCCGGCGTCAGCCGGTTTATGGTCAATATCTAATGGAAAGACATTTCTCCGGGTTTCTTCGCGGGCGGTTTTTTCATGAAGAGCAACAGCGGCACCAACAGGAAGAACGAGGCCCCCAAGAACCAGAAGGCGTCGAGGAACGTCAGCATCTGCGATTGTCTTGCCAGAAATCCGCCGAGCATTCCCCAGGCTTGGTGAGAGGCTTGTATTTGGGTCGAACCGTGATAAACTCCCATTGCCGTTGCGCGATTTAGAAATGTTTGCACCTCCGGATTATACGGAGTTATCCGGCTGGAAAGAATCGATTGATGAAACTGTGCGCGGCGCGCAAGGATGGTGGTCGCAATGGAGATACCGGTGCTTCCGCCGATGTTTCGCGCCAAATTAATCAAGCTGGTGGCGGCATTTGATTTGTCTTTGGGCACAAACGCAAACGCGGCGACGTTAATCGGAATAAAGAGAAAGGCAAGACCGAAGGCTTGAATCATCCGCGCCGTCACGGCGGTCATGTAATTAATGTTCAAATCAAAATGCGCCATTTTGTAAAGCGAAAAACAGGCGGTAACGACGCCGATGATCACGAGCCACTTGGCGTCCCATTTCCCCAACAGAAGGCCGACGATCGGCATCATCACAATCGTCACGAATCCTCCGGGTGAAAGGACCATCCCGCTCAAGGTGGCGGAATACCCCATCAGTGTCTGCAAATACAACGGCAAAAGCACGGTCGACCCGAAAAGCGCGAATCCGAGCAGCAGCATCGTGAGATTGGCGATCGTGAAATTTCGATCTTTGTACAAACTGAGTTCGATCACCGGATTTTTGACCTTAGTTTCCCACAAGATTGCGGACAAAATTGAAAGACCGGAAATGGCCGCGCAAATCATAATAAAAGTGGAGGAGAACCAGTCGTCGCGTTCGCCGCGGTCGAGCATAATCTGTAGAAAACCCATGCCGAAGGTGAGTAAGATAATTCCGAAATAATCAATTTTAAATCCTTTGTCCGGACGTTTAATGTAGGGCGGATCTTCTACAATATGATAGGTGAGCAAAAGCGAAAGAATCCCGACCGGAATGTTGATGAAGAAGATCCAGCGCCAACTAAAGTTGTCGGTAATCCAACCGCCGAGGGTCGGGCCGATGATCGGGGCGCAAACCACCGCGACCCCATAAACAGCCATGCCCATGCCGCGCTTTTCAGGGGGAAACGTGTCGACGAGAATGGCTTGCTCGCTCGGCTGCAAACCGCCGCCGCCCAATCCTTGGATGATACGGGAAGTAACCAGCATCGCCAAGGACGGCGCGAAACCGCACAACGCCGAGGCCGCCGTGAAGAGCGCTACACACATCATGTAAAACTTTTTGCGGCCAATGAGCATCATCACCCAGCCGCTCACCGGCAAAACGATGGCGTTTGAAACCAAGTAACTGGTTAGAATCCAAGCCGCCTCATCGGTAGTGGCGGAAAGGTTGCCGGCGATGTGGGGAAGGGAGACGTTGGTCACGGTTGTGTCCAGCACTTCCATGAACGTCGCCAACGTCACCGTGATCGCAATGATCCACGGATTAAACTTGGGCTTCCAGGGGGAAAAATTAGGGACTGTCCCGCTTTCCGGGACTGTCCCTAATTTTTCCTGTTCGTCACTCATTTTGTTGTAATCACGGGAACAACCGACATTCCGGGAGCGAGCATGGAGCTCTCATTCGGATCATCAAATATAATTTTGACCGGAACGCGCTGGACCACTTTCACATAGTTTCCGGTTGCATTTTCGGGGGGAAGAAGACTGAAGACAGCGCCCGTTCCCGACTGAATACTGTCGATATGGCCTTTTATTGTTTTTCCGGTCGCGTCCACATGGATGTCGACCGGTTGACCGATCTTGATGCGTTTCAGTTGCGTCTCTTTTAAATTGGCTATCACCCAAAGATCGCGCGTGACTAACGCCAGAAGCGCTTCCCCAGGCTGCACGAAATTTCCGGGAAAGACTGTTTTGCTGGTCACACGGCCGTCTTCCGAGGCGTAAATCTTGGTGTAGGAAAGGTTTAATGCCGCTTCTTTCACTTGCGCCGCCGCTAACCGGCGCTGCGATTCGCTCATGCGGATTTGATCTTGCACCACGTCCGCTTTTTTAAACTGATTGGAGGCTACATCGACTTGAGCCATGGCTGAGTTCAAATCGGCTTTCGCTTTGACCTCATCCGCTTCGGCTTGATCGACTTGCTGTTTGGATACCTCATCTTTTTTGAGGAGATCTTGATATCGTGCCAGATTCTTTTCGGTGAGATCGACTTGTGCTTGCGCCGCGAGGACCCCGGCTTCTGCGGCGCGAACGGCGTAATACTGCTGTTCTTTTTCGGCCGGCATCGTAACGGTGGTCATCTTCGCATTGACCTTCGAACCCGAGAGTGAAGCGCGGGCTTGTCGAAGGCGAGCATCATAATCACGAGGATCGATTTCTAAAAGAAGATCGCCTTTTTTCACTCTTTGATTGTCTTGGACATAGACGTTTGTCACCTGTCCCGAGACGCGCGGGCTTACCTGAACAATGGTGCCGCTGATAAAGGCGTCGTCGGTGCTTTCATGACTCGACGAATAAAAAATATAATGCAGCAAAAACGCCAAGGCAAGAATAAAAATGATGATAAATACGGGAAGAAATCTTTTTACCATTGAAATGCACGCGCCTTTCCTAGGGCTCCGGCTAAATTGATCCGGGCAATTGTGTAATCCGCCATCGCTCCAATTTCAGCATTCTGACTGTTTTCTAAAGATGTCTGAGCGTTCACCACTTCCAGGTTGTCCGTCAAACCGTCTTTGAAGCGGTCCTCGGATAATTTCAGTTCCTGACGGGCAAGGCGCAGCGATTCTTCCGCCGAAGCCAATGCGGTTCTGCGTGTCGACAGCGTGTCGAGCGCCAACCGAACATCTTCTTCGATTTGCAATTTTGTATCGTGATAGGTCAACCGGGCTTGCTCTTCCTTACTTTTTGCTTCGAGGATTCGTCCACGGGTGAGGCCACCGTTAAAAATAGGCAAGTCCATCTCCAACATAAAAACACGAACCGGAAGCGAAAGCTGTCCGGGCGTGTTTCCGCTTTCGCCATAATTACCTGTAAATGCAAACGACGGAATCCCTTCGCCTTCCGCCGATTCGCGCTCTGCTTTATTCGCGCCTATTTCTTGGTCGGCGATTTGGCTTTCGTAACGGTCGGTCAAGGCTTGCGGGATAGCGGTTTGGGCGGAGGGAAAAATTTCGGCTCCAGCCTGCATCCTGTCTGCAAAGTTCACGTGGAGGTCAAGCGGAAGTCCAACCGCTCGCTTGAACTCAATCCTGGTTTGAATGGCGGACGTTTTGGCGTCCGAGAGCTTGGTTTCTTCGTCGGAAAGCCGTGTGGCGGCCCGGGCCACATCGACGCCGGTAGCAAGGCCGGCCGTATGCTGGTCTTCCGCCAGTTTTAGAAGGGATCGAGCGAGCTCCACATTGGCCTGATTCGCTTCAACATTACGTTCTGCTCGAAGGCAATTCACGTAGGAAACCGCCGTGAATTGCGCGATCTGTTCCTCGGCTAACTGTTCCCGCAAACCCGCTACTTTTTCTTCCAGCGCTTTGGAGCGATAGGCCCGTGACTCAGAAAGATTGAAGACATTTTGGACCAGTTGGATTCGCGCGTCAAACGTATTGTACGGGCCGATGAGGGGCGGAATCGGGAAAAGGTTCGATGGAAAACCGAAAGCCGCGAGATTTTGTGTACTGTTGGCCTGAGAGGCTTTCACCGAAAGATTCGGCATCAGCGGGGCCTGCGCTTCGATTTTCTGGCCTTGCGCTTCCCGCTCTTTTTCGGCTGCCAATAAAACCGAGACGTTTTTTTGGATCGCCATTGCCATCGCCTCTTTCAAATGAACCGATACCGGCGCCTCTTGTGCGAAGGCCAACGAGAAAAGCAAAAGGAGGGACAGACCCCATTTCATCATCGGATGACTCCATCAAATAAAACGGTGAGGATGAAATCGCATACTTCAGAAATCGATGTTTTCTTTTCGGCCACCAGCTCTTCATAATCGGTGCTACGGACTTGAGCGAAGAAAAGCTCGACAAAAAGTTCGGTGGGAACCGATCGCCGGATACCGCCCTCTTTTTTTGCCGCGTCGACTAAATTGGAAAGCGCTGTAAATAAATCTTGATATTGGGCTTTGGCTTTCGGGTGACTTCGGATGAGCGGAGAGAGCGCGGGTCGGGCGGCTCTCAACCCCGGGATTCCTCCGAGTCTTCCTTCCAAAATCACACGAAATGCTTTTTTCAAGCGCATCAATGGGGAAAGCGCGGGATCGAGTTGTTCAATGGAAGACTCGGCGTTTTTCATGCAGCGGGTGATCATGTGGACCACGAGATCTTCCTTGGAGAGGAAATGTTGATATAAGGTAGCCTTGGAGATGCCCACCTTGACGGCGACGTCATCCATGGTGACCGAGGCGAAATCCTGTTTGGATAATAATTCTTCGGCGGCGCTTAAAATAGCGTCTTCGCGAACCTCTTTTTGCCGCGTTCGAAATGATTTCGGGTCTTGGGCCAAACTGCTGGGTGTAGTCATTGAACTATCTAGTTTTTATACAATACTGTAAAGTATTCCTTCTTGGTCCTCGCAAGGGAAATACCGTCCTTCGGGCAATACTAGGTCATGCTTGCGGCACTTAAAGTGCTTGAGGTTTTTATTTTACCCACGATTTTTACCTTTGTGTTTCTTGTTGCCGGTTTTGGTCTTCGGATCCGTTGGGCGATGGGACTGGGCCTTATTTTCTTATATCTTTTTTCGATTACCCCCGTTTCCAAAGGTCTTCTTTTGCCTTTGGAAAGACCCTATCAACCGGCGACTGTCCAAAAGCCGTGTGTTTCGGATACAGCGGTGCTTTTGTTGGGTGGGTTTGAGGAAGATGTCACGCGCGCGGCGGGTGTCCTCGAACTATCCACGGCGTGCGGAGCGCCGTTTCACGTCATCATTTCGGGAACCGATCCGCTCCTTAAGGAAAGCCCTGAAGCCCGTGAGGTTAGGGACTTGCTCATTTCCGAAGGCCTGAGGCCAAGAGCGATACTCTTGGAAGAGCGCTCAAGAACCACGCTGGAAAGCGCTAAAAATCTTGCGGAAAGTTTGGGGAGAAAGCCGTTTTATTTAGTGACGTCGGCGTATCACATGACCCGCTCGCTTTATGCTTTTCATCAGTTCGGGATGAACCCGGTTCCCCTGGCGGGCCCTTATCGAATGCCACGCTGTTGCACGCTTTTCGACTTTATTCCGTCGTCGACCAATCTGCTAAAGTCCGATGAAGCCTTCCATGAATACGCCGGCCTCCTCTTCTACCGAAAAATGGGGACACACCACTAATATTTACAATTTGGCAACAATCATTGATACGAATTGTTAATATTAGTGGTGTGTCCCCATTTTCTCCAGGAAGGTTTTGTGAGGATACGCCGAATCGTTGAAAAATGAAAAATCGCCTATTTTTAAGCTTGCTTCTGTTGCTGGCCGCATGGATGTGCCAACCTGCGGCGGCTGAAAAAATTTCAGCGAACCTGAACACTGCGTTTCAAATGGATTTGGTCACCTTTGTTGTGCCGGAGGGAAGGGTGCTGGTGTATCTACCGGGAGATATCGCCCCCGGAGATCAAATTTCGGGGAACGTGATCGTAATCCCTAAAGGGTCGACAGTTTCCGAAAAAAAAGCCAATTTAAGACGGTTGATGCGAGAAAAAGTAGTTTTCGAAAACAACAATATGTGGGTGAAGCAAGGTTCTTTCCTATGGAAAATCCCCGCTGAGGGTTCCTCCTCTTCGTCTCCACTCATTTTAATAAACAGCCAAAATATTGAAGTAACGAGACTGGCGATTCCTTTGCTGGAAAAACCCGGAACGCCGGATGAAAGGATGGACATTCCTACGGTGGGTCAAGCGGGAAGACCGTTGTTAATTCGCGGGAAATTTGACGGAGACTTCAGCACCACGATGGTGAAGATCGATCAACAGTCAATCCCGCTGATTGCGGAATCTCCGCGGCAGGCCCTGGCGTACCCGCCGAACGGGCTTTTGGGCTCGACAGACATTTCGATTGAAAAAAACGGCATCACCGCTTCCGCCGAATATCGAAGCGTCGGCGTTCTGTTTTCGGCGGGAAAAATGACGCTTTACAAAGGGGAAAAAACAAAGGTCAAGATGCTGGTCAAGGGATTAAAAGGAATCGAAAAACCGCTTCAAATTGACGTGACCAACTTGACCCCCGATATCGTCACCGCCAAACCAGTCAATTTTGTTGTTATGCCGAAATCCGTTTCCGAATCGGGAAACGTGATGGTTGCCATGACACTTGAAAGCATTAAAACCGGCACCTTTAATTTGTCCGCTTCGGTGAATGTGTTAAAATGGGATTGTCCGGATGGATGCGCCAAAGAGGGCATCGTCGATTCACGGCAATCCGAGATGATTCTTATACCGCTGGGGGCCGAACAAAATACCGTGGGACCCTATCCGGTTACGGAGTGGCCTTCAAAATTCTTAAGCGAAATTCACGATCGGTTCCCGGCGGAAAAGCCCGGCTTCACGGTGCGGGTTCGAGCCGCTTGTCGTCAGTGCGAGCGTGCCACCTGTAAAAACGGCGCTAGTAAGCTGGAGTGGAATGCGCGTCAGTCGGACTGGATCAATGCTTTCGATTTAACGACTTTGGATGAGAATGGCGGTTTGGTCAACAAGACGCAAGAGTTAAACCTAGAGGAAATCAAGCAAAAGGCGGAAGAAACGGTCAGCGAAGCGAAATGTCCGTGATGACGGGGGCCCGTAGCTCAATGGACAGAGCAACTGCCTTCTAAGCAGTGGGTTGAAGGTTCGATTCCTTTCGGGCCCGCCACAAGGACAAGCGCTCTCCAGGTCAAACTAATAACTTAGCATGACACCGAGAAACGATCAAAGTTACAAAGGTTACCATTGGATTGTCACGAATCCGGAAATCTTTGCCGGAAAACCGATTATACGCGGGACCCGTTTTTCCGTAGCATTTCTTTTAGGATGTCTTGCGGAAGGGATGACAGCCGATGAGGTGCAGAAGACTTACGGTACTTTCCCCAAAGAAAGCATTTCCGAAATTTTACATTTCGCTGAAAAATTAGCGGACCATCCTATCGATCCAGGTAATGTGGCTGCTTGACGTCAACCTGCCGATAGCATTGACCACAACACTCAAAGATTTGGGTGTTGCCGCTCAAACCACAGAAAGCCGGGGCTGGAGAGAGCTCGAAAATGGAAAGCTTGTTTCAGTTGCTTCGGCGGCAGGTTTCAAGGCAATTTTAACTCGAGATCATGAATTTGGATTCTCGGCCGCCAAGGCGATGAAAGAGTTCCCTCAATTCGCTGTGGTAATCATGAAGCTCCCTCAGCGTAAAGAGAAATTTTACATCTCTCGATTTATCGAAGAGTGGACAAAGTCTCCGATAGCGCCTTTGCCAGGACGAGTATTTTTGGGGCCGAAAGAGTTATGAACTGACTTATAATGTCTCTTAACCATCCAAAATCGCAAGGCCCGAATCAAACGCTCTCCATTGTTGCGATCATCCTTTTGACTTTTGCTCTTATGTTTTGTCTTTTTTTGCTCATCCGTAATCCTAACAACACAACCCATTCAACTTTCCATGAGAGTGCTCTTCAAAGAATTGAACGAACCGGCGTATTGCGCGCCGGTTATGCCGGTTTTCCACCTTATATCATTGTGAATCCCAAAGAATCCGATCCCAATAAACGCGTGATTGGATTTGATGTCGATATGGTAAACGAGATCGCCAAACGTCATCAGCCGCCGTTGAAAGTCGAATGGTACAATGCTAATTGGGATACCCTCAAGGCTGACATGTTGTCTAATCGATTCGATTTCTTGGCTGAACCCGTCTATGAGACCGTTCCAAGAGCCGCTGAAATTGCCTACTGTGAACCCTATTCCTATTTTGGTATTGCCGTGGCGGTGGTGAGAAAAAATGACAATCGCTTCAAGGTTTGGAAAGACTTGGATCGGCCCGATATCACGATCTCTTATGCTCAAGGGTATGTGTCGGGAGAATACGCAAAACAACATTTAACAAAACCTAAATTTAAGTCCATTACCGTCGGGAAAGATGCCTTTGTGCAACTGGACGATGTCTTATTCAATCATTCGGATGTAGGTTTGCAAGATGTTCCCACCGTCGTTCAATACGTTAAAGCTCACCGGGACAAGGTGAAAGCGCTTTGGTTGGAAAAGCCGCCCTCGACGGTTGCCGCGTCCTTTATCACTCGAATGGAGGATCGCGATTTGCGTGATTTTCTTTCAGCCTGTATTCGCATCATGAGAGTGGATGGAACCTTGAGCCGACTGGATAAAAAGTGGAAATCGTTAGGCCATTTCGAGAGAATCGAGCTTGTTCCCGGTGAAGGGATTCGCGAACTCTCGGCCAAGTCAAAGTAAGCCTCAATTGACCGGCGTATATGCATTACGACTGGAACTTTAAAATCTTTTTGCCTTACACCCACGCATTCATGCGTGGCTTGGCTGTTACCTTAGAGCTTTCGATTGTCTCTTCTCTTGTGGGTACAGTCATTGGTTTTGTTCTAGGAATTCTGTTTCGGATCAAGTGGATCGCTCGCATCCTTATTCCCATCAATGACATTGTTCGAGCCGTTCCAATGTTGGTGTTAATGTTTTTCTTTTATTACTTTCCGTATCAAGAACTTTTTCCGTGGATGAAGCCTTTATCCGCCTTTGGTTCGGCCATGATGGCGCTTACTGTGGCTCAAGCCGCTTTTACCGCAGAAATTGTTCGCGCCGCGGTAGACGGCGTTTCTCAAAAACTGATCTTGGGTGGACGTGCTTTAGGATTGCGGGAATCGACAATTTGGCAATACATCATTATTCCGGATGTGATGCGCCAAATTATGCCGAGTCTCATCGCCTTCTATATCGGAAACATCAAGCTGTCCAGCATTGCTTCGGTGATTGGCGCTGAAGATGTCGTGTTTGTCGCTCGGGAAGCGGCCAGCAATACCTTTCGTTCGTTGGAAGTTTGGGTTATCGTAGCATTGATTTATGCATTACTTGTTCTTCCACTCAGTTATCTGTCAAGAAAATTTGAACGGTCAGCCTGGTTAACCAATCGAACATGAACATTCGACTTCAAGCTGAAAAACTTTCCCTCACCTTCGGAAGCCATCGAGTTTTAAATGGCGTCAATGTCTCTGTCGAGCGAGGCAAGACGTTGGCAATTTTGGGCCGCAGCGGCTGTGGAAAAAGTTCGTTGCTGCGTGCTTTGAGCACTTTGGATCCCATACAAGATGGAAATGCTTATCTGGATGGCCAGCAATATTTAAACGATGGTGCGCTGCTCTTTGAGCCGTGGGAGATTCGACAGAACATCGCCATGGTTTTCCAGGAATTCAATCTCTTTCCGAATCTCACCGTTCTTCGAAATATCACGTTGGCGCTTGAAAAAACTAAGCACATGCCCACTGAGGAAGCCAATGGGTTGGCTGTTCAGATCGCTAAAAATCTCCATATTGACGATTTGCTGAAGCGTTATCCGAATACCATCTCCGGTGGCCAAGCACAGCGTGTAGCTTTAGCCAGAGCGATGGTTTTACGACCCAAAGTGCTTCTGTTGGATGAGATAACTTCAGCGCTTGATCCGGAAACAATTCTAAATGTGGTGGCCGCCATTCGAGAACTTCGAGAAAGCGACACCAATCACGAATTAAGCATTATCTTAGTCACTCACCTCATGAAATTCGCGGCAGAATTCGCGGACAGGATTGCCTTCATGCATGAAGGGGTTTTTCTTGAAGAGCTTCCGGCGAAAGAATTCTCACTAAAGTGCACGCATCCTCAAACGAAAGAGTTCGTGGCCGCACACAGCCTGCCGCTCTAAATTCTATTAGACTTTTAACAATTCAGAGCCGATCGTATTCGTTTCAGAAAGATTTTCTGATGCTCCATGGAACTAATCTTCCATGGGGAAACGGAGAAACGAAGTTATTCTTTGGACTTACGTCCTTACGACTAGCTTGATTGGCCTTCCTTTATTAGGTTATTTCTGTTCCCGGATTTCCCCAATCTCGCCCGCGGATATTCCTAAACTCTTCTTATTTACCGGATTAGTTTGGTTGTTTTGGGTTCTCAATCTGGAAATGATAGTTAGTGGTTTCGTTTCCCCGCTTGATACAACCTCGTGGTTTATTTTAACGCTTTTTCTTTTGCAGGGGCCGACACTTGCGTTTGTCGCGTATTTCCTAGGAACCTTCTTTTACAGCCTCTTCTTCCCGAGAGCGCCTATCGCGAAGCTTTCAACGATCACGGATATCGGCCTCTCCTATGGAATTTCTTTCTTTTTAATCAAACGATTTTGGCCGTTGGATTTTCAACATCCGATGACCGTGATTTTGGGGTGCACACTCATCATTGTTATGGCGTTACTGATTTATTTGACCAGCAGCGCTTTTTTCCATTCCTTTAGGGATAAGATTAGTTTTAAAGAAAGTTTTTCGGCCGGTTTAAATAATGCTTTCATTTTGGGAATTTACGCCCTTGTTTTCCCGGGACTGAGTTATATAACGGTGGTCTTTTGGAATGCTCATTTTTATGCGGAAGCCATTTTGCTCTTTATTCCTTTCTTACTGTTGAGAAAAGCGATGCAGAGCGTTTTGAAGGCCGTAGAAGAAATCCTCAACACCATTGAAGCGATGGTGATTGTTGTTGAAGCTAAAGACCCCTATACACATTATCATTGCAATCGGGTCGCGCTCTACGCGATGGCCATCGCCAGGTTTTGCGGTTTAGGCGATGGCGCCGCGGAACGAATTGGAAGGGCTGCTCGAATCCACGATGTCGGCAAAATCCTCTTAAAAGATCGGGTGCTTAAGAAAGACGGCCGCCTGACGGAAGAGGAGTACGATCACATCAAACTTCATTCAGATCCGGATAAAACTTTGATGAATCAAATACCGGATGATGTTCCTCTTAAGGAATTTCTTGAAATCGGGCGCCATCATCACGAACGTTTTGACGGTAAAGGCTACCCGGATCACATTAAAGGGGAAGCGATTCCTATTGAGGTCAGAGTGATTTCCATGGCGGATGCCTGGGACGCCATGACCTCCGATCGCGTTTATCGCAAAGGATTGAGTGACGAAACTGCCATCAACGAAATAGAAAAGTTTAAAGGCCAACAGTGGGATCCTCTTGTGGTTGAAGCTTTTCGGGACGCCCATCGTCAGGGTGTTATCAAAGAAGTGATCGCCAATCCCGATGTTTTACGTTATCCGCAGCCGACCTGGAAAATTTCACCCAAACCGCTGGTGAGCATGCCCAATAAAATATTTGAGAAACCCCATGGGATGAAGGCTTTCTTCGGACGCTACCGTGCCATGATTGTTCCTTTGATGATCTTTCTTTTTTTCTTTTTACTTTATTGTGTTAAATTTTCGCCTTTTTATGAAAATCGATTGGCGATTTTTGCGGGTTTTGCCGCCCTTCTGGAACTGTGGGAAATGAAGTTTTTAAAATTTCCCCGTTTTTCCCCGGTCGATTCCGTTTATCTTGCGCTTCTTTTTTTTCTTCCGATAAGCTCTCTTTTAACGTTCATCGGGGTGATTTTTCTTATCAGGGTTTTCTATGATCGCAAGGTTGAATATTCGAAGGTTGTGCAACTGCTTCACCGCGTCGTTCTGTTTGGCTTATCGCCGCTCTTATTTAGATGGATCGGTTTTTCGTCCCACGGCAATCTCTGGATATCCCCTTTGTACTTTAAAAATCCTGTTCAATTTATTCTTTTGACGCTTGTTTGTGTGGCATGGAGCTCTCTGTATGTGCTGGGGAATTTTTTATTGACGGGAATGGAGACGATGATTCGGCGAAAACTGTGGAAAATTTCGTGGTATCTTCCAACTCTTAAGCGGTCTGTGTTCTTTGAAATTGGGTTGGTAACACCCCTTTCGCTTTTGTTTCTATCGTTCGCCTCCTTAGGAGTGGTACAATTTCCGTATCTTTGTTTTTCATTCACGCTCTTTTTAGCGACGTCTTCTCCGCTTCTTGAATACTTCCGGAAAGTGATTGAAGGAAACGCAAAGACGCTTGAAGCCTTAGCGCACGCTGCTGACAGCCGGTTTCCGTTTTATGCGAAACATACGGAAGACGTGGCCAAGCTTTCCCAAGAGATAGGCGTATCACTTGGGTTAAGCGATGAAGAACTGGAAAGTCTTCGATTAGCAACCCGGATTTTCGGTTTAGGGAATGTCGGGATTCCGGATGAGCTTTTCAGCAAACCAGACAAATTAAGCGAGGAAGAACGACGACTGATGCAGCAGCATGTTGAGATTAGCGGTCAGATTGCGGCTCAATACTCGTTTTATAAAGAGGAAGTTCCAGTCATCTGGAGCCATCATGAGTGGTGGGACGGCTCCGGATATCCCTCGAAGATAGCGGGAGAAGCCATTCCCATCGGCGCTCGAATTCTGACTGTAGCTGACAGCTTTTGTGCTATGCTCGCCGACCGACCCTACAGGAAGGCTTTTTCGTTCCACGATGCATTCGAAGAAATCAAAGGTCGTACCGGCACTCAGTTTGATCCTCAAGTAGTTCAGGCGTTCCGCAGAATCATCTAAATTCTAAACAACAAAAGAACCGTCTATGAAAGACAGTTCTTTTGTCATTAAGATATTCTTAGTGGTGAAAGCCGCAAGAATGATGGAAACAAGAATGATGCAATGGACCATCTGGCGCTATTCTGTTTTCCAATTCTTGACACGAGACAATCTTGATGAGTTTCTTTTCAGTTTCTTTTTCTTTGTTTTTCTTATCCATGTTGAACCCCTCCCTATGTATTAATAATACCACAATTGAAGGCGTAAATAATGAAGACTCTGTTAACAAATGATGAACCTTTTTAAGGGTTTCTTTACAATTGTTTCCGGGGCAAGAGACTATCGTTCTTTCGGATAGTTTGAAACCAAGGGAAAACATTCAAATCGGAGAACGGATACGTGTGTCGATTCTAGACCTCCTTGAATCAAAGCCGAGTTTCATCCGGCAATTTTGGGAAGTCCCTCCGTTTAAAGGAGAGCCAGACTGCCACCTTCATCGCATTTCATTCATGACTTCCCCCAAGGAACTTGCCATGGCTTATGGAGCAGCGCTTGATCCGGAACGGGCGGTCATTGGCTGCTTGGGAGAAGCGGTGGAGCGATATAGCGGTTGTCATCCTGATTTACGAAAAGTGCGGATTGCCGCTTGGAAAGACTTTAAAGAAGAAGCGCTTCATCCTGATCAAATCGCCGGATATTGCAAGAGCCAATATCGACAGCTCTCAAAATGGGTTGCCCCATTTACGGAAAAAATAAAAGTCGGTTGGGTAAAGGGGAAGTATGTGAACAGTGGGCAACCCGTGTGGGTTCCTTCGCAGTGCGTTTATCTTGGACGCATCCCCGGAGAAACTATAGTTTTAGAAAGAGGAAGCACAGGCCTTGCTGCAGGTTCTTCCATGGAACAGGCCATTTTGCACGGTTTACTTGAAGTTGTCGAGCACGATGCGTTCACGATTGCGTGGCTTAACCGCTTGTCACCGCCAATCGTGGAATTGGAAAAGCATTCTTATTTGCAATCCGTTTTTCAGGAACAGCTGGCCCGGCCACATTTAAATTATAAAATTGTCGATATCACCACCGATTTGGGAATTCCCTCTTATGTTGTGATCATCAGGCAGAAATCGGGGTGGCCATGTTTAAGAACAGCCACGTGCACCCGACTTGACGCCCCGGAGGCCATTATAAAAGCGGCGATTGAGGGCCTTGTCAGCCGGACCATCATTCTTTATCAGCGGTCTTACTACGAAAACGTTACCAAAGGAAAATCGGTGACGCAAGTTTTTAAAGAAACCGCTCAGGATAATCATGGGGATACGTATGCCGATCCTCGATTTTTTCGCTATGCAGAGTTCTTGGGAAGTTCGAAACGGCGAATTCAGGAACGTGAACTGCCGAATTATTCGCAAAAGGATACCAAGAAAGACTTGGCTTTTTGTCTTGCAAAACTCAAGTCCAAGGGATTTGAGCCAATCGTCGTTGACATTACCCCCAACGAAGTCCGCCGTTACGGTTTGAAGGCGGTCAAGGTCATTGTGCCCGGGCTTCAACCCCTCCATTTTGGATTACATTTCGCCCGATTAAAAAATCGAAGATTATACGAAGCTCCGGTTGCCATGGGTTACAAAAAGCGGCCGACGACGATGAAGGAAATCTATCGGATTCCGCATCCCTTGATGTAATTTTGAGATATTTCAAGGATTTTTGCTTGACCAGGGCGAAAATAACAAGTTATTCAGGCTTTTTATGGCAAAACAGAAGGTTGTCTCCCAAATCACGAAGTATAAACTGCCGCAAGGCCAGTCCTTTTTGCTGGAAAGCAAGGATTTGGAGGCCTGTTTGTCCGGCCGCAGCAAAAAGGATACGATTTACCTTGATTTAGTCTTTCAGGACCGCCTCTTAACCAACAAAAAGCTTCGGGATCGCCTCGAAACGCAAGGCCACTATCAACTCCTAAAATTCCGTTATGACCCTGAAAACAAGGGAATGACCGAGTGGCAGCATGAAAATGGTCCCTGGAAAGGGGCGAAAAAGCCTATTATCGTCGAAGGGTGGATTTACGATCTTTCCAAAGATTTAACCTCAAAAACGGGCGTGAACGGCAAAAAAATCCAAAAAATTCTGACGGTTCAACTCAACAAACTGCTTAAGAAAGGCCTTCCCAGCAAGGCTTGGAAGCTAAGTCTTCTTCTTTCCTCAAAGGATAAGACGGTTGAATGCAGTTCGGTCACATGGAACGGCCACGGCGAAGAAGCCGAAGCTAAACAAATCGTCTCCCTCGACAAGGTTTAAGACGAGGACACACATCAATTCATTTTAGCCAATATTTATAAGCCCCGTAAGAGGGTGTTCCCTTGAGCGCTTGAGCATTGAGCGAAATGATTTAATGTGTGTCCTGAGAAAAAGAGAATGGACCGCGAAGGTCCATTCTCATCTCGCGCAAGGCCAATTTACGTTCATAAGGTGGCTCGCTTGCGCCGGATCTGCCAGACGGCAGATCATCCTAATGTTATCGTTCCTCATCGTCTACTAATAATATACCACAGTTTAGAACTTTTTATTCGTGTCAAGGTAATGACCTAAACTATCTTTTGATTATTGAAAGTTCCAAACGGTGAAGTTCCCGACGACGGCTGGAGTGCTGGAAGAGGCTTGGCCGATGGGAATGCTTGAAAGCGATTGATCATAGTGAATGGTCGTGCCGCCGCTATCCGTGATGCTGTTGCCAATTAAAGAGCCGTAGATCGTGCCGCCGTTACTGAGTGTGATATTCGAGTTCGGCGCGTAGAGGACCAAGGCGGTCGACGTTCCTCCCGCGAAATCATCGTTGCAGCGTCCTCCATTGCAAGAGGTGGCGGTGCTCAAATCGTAAATTTGAAACTGGCTTGGGACCTGGACGCCTCCTTGGGTGTTGGTAATCGCTCCGTTTGAAAAATCGACGGGTGTGGTTTTCGCGCCATCCGCGAAATTGCCCGACGAAGAGTTTCCGGCGACGTAAAACTTTGCCGTCCCGCTGCTGGAGGGGCAATTAATAATAACGGTTGAACCTCCGTTGACATTAATGCTGTTCATGTAGTAATTGCCGCAGCCGAAGGTCACCGTCGAACCATTCCCGATTTGAACATTATTAAAGGTGTAGTTCGTATTGTTTCCCGCATTGATGCTGCCAATGAAGCCGCCGTTGGTGGTTAAATTGCCGTAATTTTGATCACCACCTGTCGCTAGCGCAGGGCTGCATGTATTCGACCAGTTACAGGTTACGGTCGTGCTGCTTGAACCCGGCGAGCTCATTCCTGAGGGGGCGGTTACCGTCGGCATGCTGACGCTTGATGAAAGAACGGCGGCTGAAGAGTAGGATGATCCGCCGATGTTGGAAATGGTTGGCGAACCCGCGGTGCCTCCCGGGCCCACGTTCACGGTTCCACTAATGGTTGATCCCCCACTGATGGAAATCGTTGCATTCGCATCGGCGTTGGAACCGATATTTCCTTTCGTTCCTACGTTTGATCCCCCGTACGCGCCGTTGGCGGAGTTGTAGCTGTTGATGCTCGCGCCGTTACTAACCGTGATCGTGCTTGCCGCGAATGCGCCGTAGTTGAAGTCGACTGACGGCGTACCTGAGGTTCCCGGGGTAACAGGAACCATGACATTAGAAACCTTGGTCCTCCCTTGAGAGGTCCCTTTGGAGGTAATGTAAACCTTTCCGGGCGGGACAAGGGTGCCATCCGGTGCCGTGGCGTTTGTACCACAACCCGAAGAGGGCGCGGAATTATCGGTAATCGTGATCGAATAGGAAGAGTTATTAGGAAAAGTGGCGGGTAAAGTTATCCCCTGAAGAGATGACAGCCTGACCGCGCCGGCCGGAAGCGAAGAATCTGATGAAACGATATTGGTCGAGGCGCCGCTCCCCCCACTTCCGCCGCAGTAATTGATTGGAAGGTTCGCATCACTTTGCTGCTCTGCTTCGATAGCCAGCATAATGCCGGATTGAGCCGCATAGTATGCCATGGTTTGCTGTCTTGAAATATAGACCTGTTGCAAGCCCACTGTCCCGCGGGCTCCCAGTGCAAAGCCGAGGACACTAAGTACAAACAGAATGACAAGAACCATCGCCAGGGCTAGTCCGCGTTTCTTTCGATAGTCTCGCGTCATGGGTTAATCACCTGGGCTTCTACCCAATTGCCGCTGCTCGTACACGAAGAAATGCCTGAGCAACTCGATATAGCGCTTGTTAAATAACCGGGGTTGAAGTTAGTTAATTGTCCTTTGTATTTCACAGTGGCAATCACTTGAATATAATAGGGGGAGTGAAGCAGTGATCCCGAGTCGCAATCACAGTCTTGAACTTGAAAGGTGGAAATGTCGGCCGCAATGGTCGATTGTCCGTTTAAACTTTGGAACTGAGTCTGCCAGTTGCCGGGAGGGACTTGGTCGGAAGTGCTGGGAAGTCCTCCGAAAATGGAACTGGATTCCTTACGAATCAGGATATAATAGGAGCCGTTTGGATCTGTGGAGGTAGCGTAGTAAACCCACTTTTGCCAGTTCGGCGCTCCGTTGCTCGTTTGAAAACTTCCACTGGAGCTCCGGGCGGAAATAAAAACCAACGCATCATGCGTCGATGAAAATTGAACAGAGCCGGCGTCGGTTTCCTGGAGTTCTGCCGTTAACCGCCGAACCGCAATTTGGGATTCGGACAAGGTATTGATCTTTCCCGCGGAAACAAAATAATATCCATTGGCTAGGGAGAAAAAGTTGACGGTCACGGTCAGGATCAGGCCCAGAATAGCCATGGTGGAAAGAAGCTCCGAAATGGTCATGCCTTTTCGTTTATTCATGGGGTCTGCCATCCTGAAATAATTAAGGTGTCAAGCCTCACGTATTCCACCGAGGCACTTGACCAACCCTTCGGTTGCCAAGTCACAAAGGCTTCCACGCGTTCCGCGATTTCCGGATTTACCCCGCATGGAGGGGAAGCGCCATTGCTGCAGAGAGGCGTATGCGTGACCTGGCATGTCAAGTTCCACGTTTGAGTGATTCCATTGGATAGATCCGTATAGACGAGCGTGTCGCTCTCCAGGGTCGTTGCGGAAGGTTGTATCACGGAATAACCTTGTTGAACCCAATACTCCAGTTTTTCTCGGGCAAGTTCTGTCGCGGAATACGTATTCCGTGCGGTCGTCACCGCATTCGCGGCCGTTGGAAACATTCCGTAAACAGAAAGTACGCCGACTAAAAGAATAAAGACCGCAACAATGGCTTCAATTAAAGTAAAGCCACGTCTTTTTTGCGATCGTGGACACATTGGGATACCCTCCCCTATGCCTCTAGTGTAGCATTGAATCAGGTTTCAAATCAAGTCAAAAAGTATCGAATGGAGTAGTTCAATGGAAGGTTTTTTGCCGTATCGCGGAAGAAAAACGTTGTGGCGACGCGGGATCAAACCCCAAAAAGAGATCGGGCTCGATGAGCTCCAGCTCCATCAACATTAGGGTTCCGTGGACCGAAACGCCGTCCACTCGCGCATAAACACAGGGGAATTCAAGCGCGTCAATGATTTTTTGTGCTTGATACAGAATCTCGGCTGGAGGAGTTTCCAAGGTTGTGGTGCCGCCAAACCGGGGTTGTACCCTGAATTCTCCTTCCGCAGGGCGCTTTATCACAGCGTGGCTAAACTTTCCTCCAAAAAAAATCAAGGCCCATTCTCCTTGAGTCGTAATCTCCTTCAAGTATTCTTGCAGCATCCATGCTCCGGAAAGTGGGACACGTACAATTTCGTGAAAAGGTTTCTCAAGGATACGGTTATGGTGTCCGCCGGCGGCAATGGTCGGCTTTAGCACGGCTTTTTCCCAAGGAAGATTCACGGTTTCACCGGCATCGAGGAAAAGGGTGGGGGGGAGAGTGCAGCCTTTTTTCTCCAAATCTAACAAATAATGTTTGTCCATGTTCCAGGTTAAGGTGGAATAGGGATTAGACATCGGGATTTTTTGCTCGTTTAGGCGCGCGAGCCATCCCTTGAAATTGTCGATTTTTTGGACATAGTCCCAAACGGTGCGAATGAGGACTCGATCGTAGGCTTTCCAATCAACCTCCGGATCGTCCCAAACCAAGGGAGTCGCCTCAATTCCATAGGACTTCAAGAGCTCGGGAAGACCTTGCTCGCTTTCAATTAAGTTTGGAAACTTTTCGCACGTGGCGATCGCTATTTTTTTCATCAAGGACATTCCTCCGCATCACAGAAGGTTTTCTCCATGAATATCTTAGGTCTTTCTTTTTTTTATCATGACGCCGCGGCCGCGCTTTTGCAGGATGGTCTTCCTGTCGCCATGGCGGAGGAAGAACGTTTTTCCCGAAAAAAACATGACTTTGAGTACCCGGAGTTCGCCGTTCAGTATTGCTTGCGGGAAGGGAAAATTGACGCCCGTCACCTTGACTATGTTGTTTTTTATGAGAAACCGTTTCTGAAGCTCGAGCGAATTTTTAAAACATCGCTTTCAACGTATCCAATCGCGCCGTTGGTTTTTCAGCAATCGATTAAAAACTTATTTACGAGTCGGCTTTGGATTCGCGAATTAATCAGCAAGAAACTCTCGCTGGATCCTAAAAAGGTGTTATTTGCCGAGCATCATTTATCCCACGCCGCATCGGCTTTTTATTGTTCTCCCTACGAGAAGTCGGCGATCTTGACGATTGACGGGGTGGGCGAGTGGGCGGCCACCACGCTTGGCGTGGGCGAGGGGAATTCGCTTTCACTCTTTAAAGAGATTCACTTTCCGCATTCTCTCGGGCTCTTATACTCCGCATTCACGGCATTTCTCGGTTTCGAAGTCAACGAGGGCGAGTACAAGGTGATGGGCATGGCCCCCTACGGAAAACCGAAATATGCCGATGAGGTGAAGCAGGTTATTCGGCTTCATCCGGACGGATCG
>Ga0207024_10062_pt1 | contig 33872 bp, 18 predicted proteins | sample Alteio_BWMinCont_44_FD_153470 | JGI IMG/M metagenome (GOLD analysis project Ga0207024, IMG submission 153470) | Enriched cells from forest soil in Barre Woods Harvard Forest LTER site, Petersham, Massachusetts, United States -... | ecosystem: Environmental > Terrestrial > Soil > Temperate forest >...
ATGAACCGGCGCCTTTAGTCTATGAAAACGGCGGCATCTTTAACTATGAATGGCCTATTTGCTTAGGCAATCAAACTTTAACGGACGATGGTGTCATTGGTTATTATTCAGAGCAAATCGCACAAACCTATTATTATTTTAACTGTGTGCATTTACCAGGCGATGCTAAAAGCGATTATCTCAAAAAAATAGACGCCGGTAATTACATCAATTTAAAATTTACCGATGATAGCGTCGACACGCTCAGTCCAGCTGACAAACAAATTGCTTATGTCACTTTATTAGTCGATCCCCGCGGCAGTTGTCATGCTTTTTCGGGTTTGTTGCCGGTCTACAGTAAACTTATTCCAAATGAATTTGTGCAACCTGCTTTAGAAAAACTCTGCTATTTATTTCGTACCGGGCCCATTATTACACCGCCCGCTGAAATTTCTATTCCACAACCCGCAGAAGATCAAGGTGAATGGTCTTGGTATGACAATACCAGTAAAAAAAATACGCTGTTACAAAATAATGCTAGTGAAGTGCGATTTGTCACACCCACACCGTTAATAAAACAAGGTTGGCTGAAATTTACCCCTGATATTAAGCCCAAGGAGGGAGCATGACGAAAATCTTATATTGGAATGTTAATAAATTTTCTTTAAATAAAATTCAAGGTGGCTCGCGTCCACAGCAAAGCGCATCACGCTCAGACTATATTTTACAGAACATCTTTGCAGCAAATATGCCGGATATTTTTGTGATTGTAGAAGTAACAGCACCTAATGCTGATGTCGCTTGGGAAGGCATTTTGAGTCATGGTGGCGGCGGCATTGGCGCAGGAGAATTATTAACCCGAATTCGTAATCTTCCTATTCCTGGTGTAGATATGAGGAGCTGGTGTTTAGTTCCACCTTTATGTACCGGCTTTAAAGGTTGTCGGGAAATGATTGCTGTGTATTACAATTCCGCTCGTTTACAATTTGTCGGCCCTTATATCTGGGCTGAAATTCCAGAGCACGTGGTAGCAAATCCTATTCTTCTGTACCAGTCACGTCCGCCGGTTCCGGAAGAAGCCATGGTGCCAACCTATTATCCTTCTACATACGATGAACCATGGAATCTTTGTTTACCTGACCGACGTATTCCTGACCGTCCGGATTTGCCTTTTGTGGTCCCCAATACTGGCTTAAATGAAAATGAAGTCGCAGGGAAATGGTGGTGGAAAGAAATAGGAGGTGCTGATTTCCCCGATGAGTACGTTGAATATAATGGCATGAATTTTCCTAATCCCGATAATCGTAAACCGCTGCTAACGCAATTTCTTGATTTAGAAGAAAACCGAATGATTCGGGTTTATTCGCTACATACTTCGCCTGCTTCGGCTGTCAGAGCCGTTAAAAAATTAACCTATTTAGAAGGAATTGACAGTACAGTAGCAATGACCGATGCACAAAGGAATGCTAACAATTATACAGTGGATGTGATAGTGGGAGATTTTAATGTCGATACTTTTAATGCTTTCGTACAATTACCCGATAATAACGCTTATTATAATTTAATCCACCGTAATCATTTTATTATGCAATTTCCTCCTTATCAAAATAATAACTATCAAGTCGATCTCACTTTACAACCGGTGCGACTCACGCATTTTCTGCCGCTCAGACGTGCCACGCCCTTTAATGCAACAGGAACCACGACTAATGATCCGACTGCCAATGTGTATCCTCGTTTTGGTTATATGGGTAGTACAGGGGGACGAGGGTTTCAACAGACAACTAATACGGCAGCAATCGATAATATTTTGACTCGCTATGGTGAACAATGTGTGCCACCTGCACAATATAATCCTACGATTGTTAATACCGTTGTGGGCAGTCCCTATGGCGCAGTGCCAGTCAATTTCACTTACCCGGTACAAATGGCCAATCCGGTTCCGTGCCCACCGCCTCAACCCGGAGGATATTCGCGAACAGCGGCTAATGCACCTCTTATGAGTGATAATTTTCAAAACATTTGGAATAACTTTAAAAGAACGTATAGTACTAGTGATCATATGGCGCTTGTTATTGACGTATAAGGAAAGGAGCCGCAAGAATGAATTCAGCATTGCTCACTTTACAAGCTACTTTTGAAGAGCAACTTAAGCTCTATGGTTATATCATTGTTTCCACGACAGCTTTAAACGAGCCTGATTTAAATTTTGCTGCTGATTTTGATGCACTGTTAACAAACTATTTACTGCTAAATCCGCCTCCCTTAACAGTGACAACCACAACTATTCCTGCACCCATCGACAATACCTTGACTATCACCGGTACAGCGAATTTTTTAAATCAAGAAAATATTTTTGTCACGTTAAGCTTTACGGTTAATGAAAACAATATTATTAATCTTTTATTGAGTACTGACTTAGCGACTGATTGGTCTTTCACCGATAACTTTCCTTCCTTAATGGGTTATCCGGTTAATATTCTACAATTTAGTGCCGCTAGTTATTTATTTACCACACAGCTTATAGAGAATTATGCTTGGCAAAGCAATTCATTAAGCTTACAAAAAGGCTTGAGTTTTGCCTCTTACCTTATTTTAACGGAACCTTTTCAAACTATTAATTATTTTTTAGAGCCGGATTTCAGTGTCGGTTTAACGCTATTTTTTGCGGGTTTTATTGATCCCACCGCCATGCAAGATCCTGAAATTTTGTATCCTGATATCAATTTATTGGGCACCTTGCCGGGCGCTGTAGAAATCCCTTATTTTGAAACTAAAAATCCTTGTATTAGTTTTATAGTGAGTCAAGAAACCGATCCTGATGATCCGACTCTACCGAGTTTTGAAGCATGGCTATATTTCCTGGTAGATTTAAAAATTGGTGAAACCGATAACACGGATTGGTTTGGGTTTAGAGCGACTCTGTCAGAAAATAGTCGTAATTATACTTTCGCATTAGTGCCGGCTGTTAGTAAAGCTATCACCGTTACCAGTGTGACTAACTTAATAAACTCAGATTTTACCGCGGCTATCCCGAGTACTTTAGAAGATTTATTTGATAATTTTGGCTTACGAGGATTTACCACTGTTTTTTATTTGGATGCTAATAATATTCCTGTTATTAATAGTTTAGATATTACGGTGGGTGCAACTGCACCCTGGGAAATCGGCGGTTTAACCATTGAAGATATCAGCTTACGTTATAATTTAATCGATCCATTTAATGCTCCCTATACCACCAGCATGGCATTTTTTAACGCGCAATTTCAATTTTATGCTGATACACCAAAAGAAGATCCTTTATTTCCCGGCTATTTTGCAATTGAAATTTTAGAAGAAGGAAGCGATCAATTAAACGTAACAGCTGCTTATTCTGGCGATACTGATTTAAAGAAATTGATTACGACTTTATCAGGTGGTTTAGCAGTGCCCGATGAATTAAGCGATATGAGTTTTTCAGATTTTGGAGTGAGTTTTCTGAGCCAGGGAAGTACTAATAGTTATAGTTTCTACGCCAGCGCTACTGTGGAATTTCCGTTGCAATTATTAGGCGCTGACAATATCAGCTCTGATTTTCAAGTAAATGTAAATTGGGAAGCACAAAATAGTGAAAGCTATGAACAACAATTGCAAAAAAGTAGCGCGACTTATACTTTAAATGGCGGCCTCACTTTAGGCAACTCTTACTTTACAGCAGAGCTAAATTGGAGCGATAGCGCACAAATTTTAAATGCCGATTGGCAAGCTTTAAATGAAGATTATTTGGGCATTAATGATTTAGTAACCGCGTTAGGCTTTGAACCCTTTGCCATTCCAGACAAATTAGATTTGAATCTTAAAGAAGCTCATTTCTCGTATGATTTCTTAAATTCCATCATGTTGCTTGAAGCCCAATCAGCTACCTATGGCAGCGTATTGTTGATGTCACAAAAAATTTCTGGTAAGTACGAATATATCGTTATTTATCAATTAAGTAATCCTGAAAATACTTCGTCTGATAGTGAGCCCAATACGATAAAAATTACCTCTATCCCTTTATTTGGTGATCTACCCGAAGGCCAGCAAATTATTTTAAAAACCCTGCAAATTAATTGTGCCTCTGGTGTGATTGACTCTGTGCAAATGAAACAATGGCAAATCTTATTAGATGCAGCCGATTTGCAAGTCGATTTTGATTTACCGCCGAGCGTTGATTATCCCGGCGCATCTATTACCGCGACGGTTATTTTAGGCACTTTACCCTGTGATTTATTTTTAGCCTTGAGTACCGCTGAACCTGCACAATCAGTTAACCAGCAATTGATGCTGTCTGATACCGAAAATACTCCTCCAATGAATGCACTCACGGTTTGGATCAAAGCGCAAAATTCATTGGGACCTATTTATCTTAATCGCATTGGCTTTGCTTATCAAAATGAAAAATTTTATATTCTCTTAGATGCGGCGCTGGAATTAACCAGCCTGCGTTTAGAAGCAATGAGTTTAGGATTAGGCGTTGCCTTAACGGATTTAACGGCATTAGATTTTACCATCTCCGGTTTGGGCATTGATTTTCAACAAGCGCCCACGCAAATCAGCGGGGGCCTATTACGAACTTCACCCACTGCATGGGATTTTGAAGGCGAAGCCATTCTGACCTTAGGCACTTTAAAAGTATTAGGGTTAGGGGCTTATAGCACCTTAGACAATGGCGAGGCTTCACTGTTTGTGTTTGCTTTGCTAAATCAAATGTTAGGTGGCACCCCCTATTTTTATGTGACCGGTCTTTCCGCAGGTTTTGGTTATAACCGTGCTTTACGCATCCCCGTGCAAAGTGAAGTACAAGATTTTCCGCTGGTTGCTGGTTTATCCGATCCTAATGGAGCATTTGGTACCGCTAATCCCACCCCGGATCAAGTATTAGCTAGCTTAGGAGATTGGACACCACCGCAACAAGGTCAATATTGGTTTGCGCTTGGCGTACAAGGTACAACGTTTGAAGTCATTAATACCAACGCTTTATTCGTGGTTGAATTTGGTAAGCAAACTATTATTTCTATTATTGGCGCCTCAACCTTAAAGCAGCCGCAAAAGGGCACACCTTTTACCTACGCTGTATTGGATATCGTCGCCAGCTTTTTACCCGACGAGGGCGAAGTCACGATTGCTGCACAGCTCGCGCCTGGTGCTTATATATTAACAAAAGATGCGCGTCTAAAAGGCGGCTTTGCGTTTTATTCTTGGTTTGGTAGCAATCCACATGCAGGAGAATTTGTCTTTACTATCGGTGGTTATGGTAATAATTTTACCCCGCCGGATTATTATCCTAAAGTTGCACCCGTTGAAATTGATTGGAAGGTAGCCGATGGCATTATCTTTACGGGCAGCGCTTATTTTGCCATTCTTCCCGCCATGATGCTGGCTGGTACTGATTTAGAACTTAGCTATCACATCGGCGCATTAAAAGCTTGGCTAAAAGCGAAAACGGATATTGAATTATATTGGAAACCTTTTTATTTTGTTGCGGATGTCTCGGTGAGTGTGGGGGTTTCGCTGCGTTTGAAACTCCTCTTCGTTACCACTACCATCTCCGCTGAAGTGGGATCGGATTTACATTTGTGGGGCCCGGCGATGGGCGGTAAGGTGTATGTAGATTGGTGTATTTTAGCCTTTACTATTGGTTTTGGTGCCAGCAAAAAATCTCCTTCCAGTAGTATTGATTGGGATGAATTTGCCGCGCTGCTTCCGAGTAAGACGATGACAGCAACACCGGATGATCCCGAGCAAGTTTTTGTTTATATCGACGTGAATGAAGGTTTGATAAGTCAGGTGACCTTAGATGAAGATCCACATTGGTTAGTGCGTGCTGAACAATTGCAATTTACAGCAAGTTGTGCGCTCCCAGCGACTAAAATCACTGTCAATAGCAATGAGCCGCTCGAGGGACCTGCAGTCGGTATGTGTCGTCTGGAAGGGGGGATTACATCTGATGAATATCATTGTGAACAAACCATCACGATTTCCAGTGGTTCAACACTGATTGATTTAAGCGCTTGGAATATTGTAAAGGTCGAAAAAAGTTTACCGCGCGCCATGTGGAATGAAACCGGCTCGCCACCTAAATTAGATAAAACCACTCACAACTGTGAGCAAAGTTTGATTGCAACGGTAGGTGTGCAAATTAATCCTTTGCCATCAACTCCTGCTAATGGTACGCCCGCGATGATCATTGCGGAAGTCTTTAAATTTAAAGTCATCAATGAAACTGACGAAAACGCTTTATCACTTAATCCACAGACCAGTGAACAAAGCATTAACTCAACAGAAGCGAATAATAGTTTTGCCATTATTGCAGAGATTAATTCCAGTGATGTGACCACTGCACGCACCACGGTGTATGATAATTTAGTTAAATTAGGCTTTAACGATTTAGCCAATAAATCTTTAGCAGCCATGGCAAATGATCCTGGCGCTGCCTTTGTAGATGAACCTCGTTTAGGAACCACGTTATAATTTTTTTAGGAGAGAAAAATGACTGACACATTACAGCAATCAAATTCCCCACTGCGCTTGGCTTACGCCATTATTGCCAATCCTAATCCTATTTTGGCGAGCACTTCCGAAACCAATCCCAGCTTAGTGAGTTTACAAGTTATTATTTCTGATGTCAGCCATGGTGTTACCCTAAAACAAATTGATATTGTCATTCCTATTGGCGCTACGGCGACAGATTTATCAACTGATGCGTTGCCACAGCCTACCGATGTGACACCCGCGAACGTTTCGGCCACGCTCAATACCACGATCAATACAATTGGCAATACCATCACTATCGTTGCAAACAATGAAGATCCTACCAATACGGATATTATACTGCAAGGTACCAGCATTCAATTTTATCTCAATAATATTGAGGTAAATGATTTAGTGGGTGTTGTATACGTTGCTATTACTGAAACAACTGCCGCGGCTTCTGTTACCGATAACAGCGCGGCGCGTTTAGTGAAACAAGATACCGATATTCCCATTACTAATTTTTGGGCCAGTAATAATGTTATTTATGCTTACGATCAAACGGTGACTTTATTTTGGACCTGTGATGTGCAAGGTAACAGTGATTATTATATGCTGTCTTCATCCGATGGCTGGATAGACCCTACACAATATGATGACACCGATGGATCCACCACCGGTGTAACTTCGCCAACGTTGTCGCAGACCACGGTTTTTTATTTACAAGCTTTCCATGCTTCCGGTGAAAAAGTAGGGACAGCCGTTGATCTGACCGTACATGTATTGCCGCCCGCACTTTATAATGAACAGTGTCTTTATAATACAGCAGGTCTTCCTCCCCGCGTAGTACTGCTGAAATGGAGCTCCACTTATGTTTCCTATTGTGCAATCGAAATAAACGGCAGTATCTTTGTGAGTAATGCACCTGCTAGCGCACCCGAGGGTTATCCTTTATTTATTACTAGCAATGGAGAGATTAATATTCGACTGATTGCTTATGGTTTAACTGATACCGCAAATCCAACGCCTGCCAAGACAGATTATCTTTTTAATTCTTTCTCTGTCACGCCTTACCAACAACATGCGCTGAGTTATGCAACGCCCTATATTGGTGAAATGACTTATTTAGGGCCCATAGCAAATCAGGCGAATACGTATGGAATCGGGATTACTCCTGATGGCAGATATGCCTATATTATGGGGTATAAACAGACCAGTCAGCAAATCAGCCCTTACGATCCTTCTTTGAAGATAAATGAATTTGCAGCTTATATGAATAAAATTGACTTAAACAATAATTGTTCGTGCAAGGCTCTTTCACTCACCGGTGCTAATTACATACTACGCATGACCAACAGTGCCACTAACAGTCAATTTACCTATACTGTCGTCAGTTTTTCACAAAGCAATGATGCAATCTATGGGTGTTTAAAAAGAATCAATGTAAGCAATGATAAAGTAGATAGTTTCGATAATTTTCCTTGTGTAGTGGGTCCTGCACTGACCCCCGATAATCAATTTTTGTTAGCGGTGCAATCTGCAGGCGGCAATTTAACGACGCCGCCCGGCAGTGTGGCTATCACTATCAATGCGAGTAATGCTGCAACGACTAACCTTAATTTAGGGCAAAAATATGGTTATCAAACCGCGGTGACGCCCAATGGACAAATTGGATTTGTCACTAATAAAGCCAGTAATACGGTTTCAATGTTAGATATTAGTCAAATAGCCAGTGGCGTGATAACGGTTATTGCCACTCTGAATGTAGGAGCCGCGCCAACTACCACGACGGTCACGCCGGATGGAACCTTAGCCCTCGTAACTAATAGTGGCAGTAATAATATCAGTGTAATTAATATCACTACTCAATCAGTAGAACCCAATAGTATCAACGGATTGTCAGGACCTTTTGGCTTGGCTATTACTAACGATAGTAAATATGCCTATGTAGCAAATTACAGTAATGGCAGCATCAGCGTCATCGATATTGCGCGCCGCAGTGTGGTTTATAATCCTATCACTATGGGTGGCCACCCGGTTGCGGTTGCTATTACACCTGATCAGCAAAAAGTATTAGTGATCCAAGAAAATAGTAATGTGTTGACAGTGATAACTAACTAAGGAGTTTTATATGACACAAGCATTGCCAGATGATTATCCCTTTTTAGCCTACGCTTTTATTCCTAGTGAAGAGCCTATTATGGTAGGGGACACAATTGATTTGGACGTGATCATTACCAATCCTTATAAAGACGAAGAGGGTAACGTAAAACCGGTTACTATCCAAAAAATTGATATTATAATTCTGACAGGAGGAGAAACGACTAAGTATTTATCCAGCGCGAAAACTTATACTGATATTGTATATAATGATTCGACTATCAGGGTCACCACAAACCCACAGAACGGGAGCGATATTCTCGTGAAACCTCCTACAGGAAGTAGCTCTTTTACAATATCCAATCATTCTATTACCTTTTCTCTTAACAATATTACTGTGAATAAAGCTATGGGTACGGTAGAAATTGGAATTAGCCAATACACGGTATTAGAGGGAAATAAAGTGGTTTGCAATACCAATGCCGATGATCAAGATAATGATGCTTATAAATTAGTGAAGCTTTAACGTTGTTAAGTGAACTAACCAGCATTAATAACTGCTAAAAAAGCATCGCTATAGGTTTCTAACTTTTTCTGTCCGACGCCATTAACCTCGAGAAATTCACGTTTATTTTTGGGCAGTTTGCTGGCCATTTCTCTCAGTGATACATCACTAAACACCACAAATGAAGGCACACCAGCTGCATGTGCCAATTCCTTGCGTAAGTTTCGCAGTTTTTCAAACAAGATGCTATCGTAAGAGACTTCATTTGATAGTAGTTTTTTCTTGGAGGTTTTGATAATTTCTTCTTTAACGCGAGCTTTTGCAAGGGTAATGATTTTTTTACCACGCAATACAGATCGGGCGTCTTCAGTCAGTTTGATAATGGAATAACGAGCAATATCCTGTTCGAGGAGACCAAGATGAATGAGTTGTCGAAAAATACTATGCCATTCTTCCTGCGTTAAATGTTGGCCAATGCCATAAGTAGATAATTTATCATGTCCCAATTGTTTGATACGTTGAAGAGATTTTCCTCTTAACACATCAATTACATAATTGGCCCCATAATTCTGTTGTAGCCGATAAACACAAGAAAGTGCTTTTTGTGCGTCAATGGTGCCATCATAAGTTTCCGGTGGGTTGCGACAAATATCACAATTGCCGCAATCTTCACTAAGTTGCTCATTAAAATAGTTGAGTAAAACTTGACGACGACAAGTTTGCGCTTCAGCAAAAGCAATCATGCAATTTAATTTATGCAGTTCAATTCGCTGTTGTTCTGCATCAGCTATTTTTTCAATAAAGCCTTTGATAAGAATGCTATCGCCTAAGCCATAAAATAAAATAGCTTGTGCAGGCAAGCCATCACGACCGGCGCGTCCCGTTTCTTGATAATATCCTTCAATATTTTTTGGCAAATCATAATGCACCACAAAACGTACATTAGGTTTATCAATCCCCATGCCAAAAGCCACGGTTGCGACAATAATATTAATATCATCGCGTTTAAATGCATCTTGGCTTTGCTGTCGTTGTTGAGATGATAAGCCGGCATGATAAGGTAGCGCAGCATAGCCTGCTTCAGTTAATCTAGCAGCAACTTCTTCTACTTTTTTGCGGCTTAAACAATAAATGATGCCAGATTTTTCTGTGCATTGTTTTAAAAAATGGAGTAGCTGATCAAACGGTTTATGTTTGGTAATAATAGTGTAGCCAATGTTGGCACGATTAAAACTCGCAATATGGACATGAGCTTTACTCAAATTCAAGCGCTGTAAAATATCATGGCGAGTTTGTTTATCAGCAGTTGCAGTAAGAGCAATAATAGGAGTAGTAGGAAAATGGCTACGTAACTCTCCCAGCCGTAAATATTCGGGACGAAAATCATGCCCCCATTGTGAAACACAATGCGCTTCGTCAATTGCGAAAAGTGAAATATTTATATCGAAAAGACGCGCTAAAAAAGTTTCGTTTAATAAGCGTTCAGGAGCCACATATAATAATTTTAATTCACCATTATAAAATTGTGCCAGAGTTTTTCTGGCATCAATTTCATTAAGTGAAGAATTGTAAAATGCGGCGGCTACGCCATTGGCTTGTAATGTTTGCACTTGATCTTGCATCAACGAAATTAACGGAGAAATAACAATAGCCGTGCCTGTACGAATGAGGGCAGGAATTTGATAACACAGAGATTTACCACCGCCAGTTGGCATTAACACAAAATTATCTTCGCCTTTTATCAGGCTTTGAATAATGTTTTCTTGCCCAGGTCTAAACTGAGAGTAACCAAAAATAGTATCGAGTGTAGTTAATGTTTTATTTTCCATATTATATAATAAAAATGGTTTGTAACCAACCCTGCCAAAATAATTTTGCTTGTTTTGTTAGTTGCGAACCTAATTTTTGGGTATCTTGTCGCAGCTGCTTAATAGTCATTGATTGAGTCCGCGCTAATTCTACGGCATGGCCAATATACCAATGTTCCATTTTTTCCGGCAAAACTTCGGGATGAAATTGTAAGGCTAAAGCATTGTTGCCATAGGAAAATGCTTGGTTAGCATAGAGCTCAGTAGAGGCAAGTAAATTTGCGTTGTGTGGCAAATCAAAGGTATCGCCATGCCAATGTAATACCGAAGTTTTTTTCGCTGCAAGATGAGTAAAATAATTTTCTTTAGCAATAGGCTTAAGCGTTAATGGCGACCAACCAATTTCCTTAAATTTACCAGGATAAACTTTCGCGCCTAAAGCCGCTGCCATTAATTGAGCGCCTAAGCAAATGCCTAAAGTAGGTAAATCGTTTGTGAGCCGTGCTTGTAAAAGTGCGATTTCATCTTTTAAAAAAGGATAATTATCAGTTTCATAAACCCCAATTGGCGCACCTAAAATGATGAGTAAATCCGCTTGTAAAGGATCAATACTTGATAAATCATCAATTCCTGCCTCAAGATACTGAATTTTAAAATCGTTCTCTGTTAAAATTTCGGCAAGCGAGCCTAAATCTTCAAAATGAACGTGGCGAATAGCGATGGCATGTTTCATGAATTTGTGTCTCCGCGAATATATTTTATTTATTATAACGCAGAACTCAATAATCTTTATACAACGGACATCTTAGCCAATTTTTTTAATTGAGATTTCCAATAATTACGCCAGGCTTCAACGATTCTAAAAACTATGATAGAATACCCAGAAACTGGGTATTTATCTATGAAATTAATTAATAAAACCAAATATGCTATTTTAGGGGTGCTGCTTGCAGGTCCGAGCACAGGCTATGAAATCAAATCATTGATGAACCGTTCGACGGTTTATTTTTGGCGTGAGTCTGATTCAACTCTTTACCCGATGCTAAAAGTGTTGGCAAAAGAAGGCAAAGTGTCATCTGAAATTGTTTATAGTGGTAAGAAAAAGAAAGAAATTTTTTCTATTACCGAAGCGGGAAGAGCTGAATTTTCCACATGGCTCGAAAGCCCCACTGGCTTAGAAATTCCGCGCAATGAATTTTTGCTCAAACTTTTTTTCCTCACCGAACCTGTCGACATGGTGCGTTTGTTTCAAGAAAGATTGCAACATATGGAAAAGATTTACACCGACTACCAGAAAATTGCTACTCGACTTGAAAGTTTAGCTGTGTCTCCTAGCCAAACAGTGCGTCTTAAAACATTAAGATACGGTATAACGCATCTTAACTTAGAAATAAATTGGTTGAAAGAAAATATTGCGGAAAATATAAATGGTTAAACAGTTTGTTTGTACTTCTCCTAACTGTCAGTTGCCGACAACGCTTCAATCAGACAGCATTATTATCCATGGTGCTCAAGAACACAATTTAAAAAATATTTGTTTTGCTATTCCTAAAAAGAAAGTGGTGGCATTAACAGGATTATCTGGCTCTGGTAAATCTTCGATTGCTTTTGGCATCCTAGGGCAAGAATGTGTCAGGCAATATTTAGAATCACTCGGCATGACTACCGATCATGTCCCTAAAGCCAAGGTGGGGCATATTTTAGGATTATCACCTTCCATTTGTATTTCGCAGCGCGTGACTGATTTTAACCCACGCTCTACAGTTGGCACCAAAACGGGAATTTTAACCATTTTAAGAAATATGTTTGCCGCATTGGGGCAACAACTTTGTCAGCACTGCGGACAAAAAGTGAAACAACCTTTGCAAGATTCGCATAAATTAACAACTGTTATAGTTGAGGAAAAATCGGCAAAAGGTTCTAGCACCAAACAAAAAGAAAAAAATTATTTTACTTGCCCGAAATGTGGAGAGCTATTGGAAAAATTGAAAATGGAACATTTTTCATTGAATGCGTTAGCAGGGAACTGTGCAGAATGTAAAGGTGAGGGCGATGTGCTTTCTGTCGATATAGCTTCTTTGTTTGATGAAACAAAATTATTAAGTGAAGGCGGAGTTAAAGCTTGGGATGCCTCTCTTGCAGCCTACAAGCAGAATGTTATCATGATGGCGAGTCGTTATTATCAATTTCCATTTGCTGTGAATTTACCTCTCGGCGCTTACACGCCAACGCAAAAAGATTTTTTACTCTACGGCATTCAGAGTGTTACTTTCAGCAAAAAATATGCGGGAATAAAACCACCTAAAAAAGTCAGCGAAGGGAACTATGAAGGTCTGGTTCCTTATCTTTTGGAGCTACATAAAATTGATCCCGATAAAACCTCAGCTTATATTATCCATCAGCCGTGTTTTACCTGTGAGAGTACGGGCCTGGGAAAATTAGGGCGAACTGTTACCATTGCTGGCAGCACGATTGCGGAAGTGACCAACTTAAGCTTAAGTGAATTTATAAGATGGACTCAAAGTTTAGAGCAGTATATGACAGCTGATGAATTAACTGTGTTGGCTGGGTTTTCTCATGCATTGGAAGAACGCACAGCCAATTTAATAGAAGTAGGATTAAATTACCTCACTTTGAATAGAAGCATTCCTTCTTTATCGGGTGGAGAATCGCAACGACTTAAACTCGCCGCGGCATTAAGTTGCGGACTCACTGGCGTAGTATATATTTTAGATGAACCTACTACGGGCTTGCATCCTCACGATACCGCCAAATTATTAAACACACTGCATAAACTCAAAGCCGCCGACAATACTGTTTTAGTGATTGAACACGATTTAGATGTAATTAAACAAGCAGATTATATTATCGATGTCGGCCCTGGCCGAGGTACTAAAGGTGGTGAAATCGTAGTTGCGGGTACGCCTACTGAAATCATGGCGTGTAAAAACTCTATGACCAGTTACTGTTTGGCAAAATCAAGGAAAATCGAATCAGAATTTCAAACAAAACCATACAGTAAAGCCATTATAATTCGGGGAGCCGCAGAACATAATTTAAAAAATATCGATGTCAATATTCCGCTTAATCACTTTGTAGTCATGACCGGCGTGTCAGGTTCAGGCAAATCTACTTTAGTATTTGATATCTTGGATAAAGTGGCTCGAAAACAAATTAATCATGCTCGGATAACACCAGGCAAGCATACTTCAGTTATAGGTTTAGAGTATGTCGAGCGTCTTGTTACTGTTGATCAAACCACTATCGGAAAAACTAAATCATCGCGTTCAAATGTGGCCACCTATACCAAGTTGTTTGATGCAATAAGAGATTTGTTTGCAACTTTACCTGCAGCTAAAACGCATGGTTTTACAGCCAATACATTTTCTTTTAATACTTCTGAAGAACGCTGCGGCAATTGCAATGGGGCAGGTACGATAGAAATGGATTTAGCTTTTATGCCGGAAATAGCAATGGAGTGCCCTCTCTGCAATGGTATGCGCTTTACCGAAAATTTATTATCCATCAAATGGCAAGGGCTTAATATCGCAGAAATTTTAATGCTAACAGTTAGCGATGCCATTCCTTTTTTTGTGAACAATAAGAAAATTCGTAAACTATTAGAATTAATGGTGCGTGTGGGATTAGAGCATTTGACACTTGGACAATCTACGACAACCTTATCGGGTGGTGAAGCACAACGCATTAAATTGGCTTCTGAATTAACCAAGTCTAGCAGTGCAAATACTTTATATTTATTAGATGAACCGACCACTGGCTTACACACGCAGGAAATCGATATGTTGCTAGTTATCTTAAAAGAGTTAGTAGCCAAAGGCAACACAGTAGTCGTGATTGAACATAACTTAGAAGTTATTGCTCAAGCCGATACTATCATTGATTTTGGCCCAGGGGGTGGAATGGCCGGAGGTAGGATTATGGTAACCGGTACGCCACAAGAAGTGATGGCGAGTAACGATTCCTTAACCGCGCAATACTTGCAAGCATATTTGGAAGGCTAGATTGTTTGATATCTCTTGTAACGATTTTGAGATATTTATTTTAATCTTATTATATAAAGTTTAGTTATATATTTAAGGAATATTGTAAACAGTTTGTTTTTATCCTATAATATACAATATGAATACACTAAATAAGACGAAAATAAACCATGTGATGACACATTTACCTTCAAGCAAGGTGCTAACTTCTGCATGGCTTTTCACAGAAGGCGTTACTCCCCAATTGAACCGCTGGTATGTGCAATCAGGATGGTTCAAAAGAATAGGGCAAGGCGCTTATAGCGTTGTGGGTCAGTCGGTTTCTTATTTTGATGCGCTTTGTGCTTTACAACAACAGCTTAAGTCGCCTGTTCATGTGGGAGGTAAGACAGCTTTGCAGTTGCTAAACATGAGTCATTTTGTTCCGCTGGGAGGATTGCGGGAAATATTATTATTTGGTGAAGGTGTTAAAGAGCTGCCGCGTTGGTTAACAACGTCAAAACAATGGCCAGTGCGATTTACTTTGTGTCGCTCAAAATTATTTCATGAAACAGTTGATCTTAGCACCTTGATTCAGCGTGATTTTGAAAGTGTTCCTGTGCAATTATCCTGTCCAGAACGCGCCATAATGGAATTATTAGAACATGTGCCTCAAAAAGAAGCTTTGGAAGAAGCTTTATTATTGATGGAAAATCTGGTTTTCTTACGATCAACGATAGTACAATCTCTCTTAGAGAATTGCACTTCTATAAAGGTAAAACGTTTATTTCTTTATTTGGCAAAACGTTGCCAGCATACGTGGTTTAACGATTTAGATCTTTCTTCAGTTGAGCTTGGTAAAGGTAAACGTGTTATAGGGCAGGGTGGCCATTACAATGCAGAATATAAAATTTCTTTATCGCATTTAAGTCGAGATGATGATGAACAGTTACCAGCCGTATGAAGCACAAGTTAAATTATTGTTAGATATATTGCCTGTGGTGGAGCAAGCGGGAGGTTTTGCTTTAAAAGGGGGAACCGCAATTAATTTGTTTTTACAGAACATGCCTCGCTATTCTGTCGATATTGATTTAACCTATATGTTGGTTGAGCCGCGTGCTATTTTTCTCTCGCATCTTACTGAAAAACTCAATGAGCTAAGTACTAAAATTAAAGCAGCTTATCCAAGGCTTCACACACAAAAGCATTATACACAAGCGGATAAACAACTTTATCGTTTATCAGTATCAAATGATGAGGTAACTATAAAAATTGAGCCTAATCTTACCTTGAGAGGGACATTATTTGATACCCAGACGGTGCCTCTTTGTAAAGTAGCACAAGAAAAATTTTTGCAGGGAATGACTGTTAGATTACTATCAACAGGTGAAATTTACGCCGGAAAATTGTGTGCAGCTTTAGATCGCCAACATCCACGCGATTTATTTGATGTCAAAATTTTGTTAGATGAGCAGGGTATAACACCAGATATTACCAAAGCTTTTGTTGTTTACCTGGCAAGTAGCCCGCGGCCTATGCATGAGTTACTTAACCCTAATAGAAAATTAGACCAGAAATCTTTATTTGAAAAGCAATTTGCAGGCATGACAACTGTACCAATCACGTATCCTGAACTAGAAAAAGCTCGAGAAAAATTATTTGAAGTGCTGCATAATACGCTAACCAATGAAGAACGACAATTTCTCATTTCAGTTAAACAAGGGGAGCCGAATTGGGTGCTATTAGATTTAGATGAAAAAAATTTTAATGGTTGGCCAGCTATTTTATGGAAAGTGCAAAATATAAAGAAAATGGATCAAAAAAAACATCAGCTTATGTTGGATGAATTAAAGAAAGTGCTGGATTTTTAAATATTCTTATACGTACAAATTGATTCCTTTTAGAAATAATTCTTCTCTCAATTCTTCTAGAAATTTTGATTCATGCGATACCGAAAGTTCTATTCTTGTGATAACACCTGATTTTATAGCTGACTCAAACCTAAACGGAAATTTGATCAAATCAGGAAAATTAAACACTGTATTATCTGGTAAAATATATTGTCCAAATCCTGGGACGAATAATGTACTCCTAAACTCATTTTCTGAGGAATATTTACAATCTTTGAGATAAGAATATTGAATAGGGTTAAGGTATCTAGTGTTTATTAAAGAGTCTTTTTCTAGATTTATATACTCAACTAGACCATGGTTCAAAAGGAAAAAATTTTCCAGAGCCGAATAAATTTTTGAATTATCATATGTTGTGTTTAAAAACGTAATAAATTTTTCAGCATCAAAAACTAAACATACTGCGTTTTTATCAACCGTTCCGTTATATTTACTATATTCATTCCATATATAAGGGGTATTTTGAGTTGAAAAACAGGCTGCGTACGTTCTTGCTCGTGTAGCGTGATAATAATCTTCTGCTGTTTTATTAGGCGCTTTTTCAAACTTTGAAGTTTTAGAAATTTGTTTATCTTTATTTGTTTGATCAGAATCTCTTAAATCATCTTTGTAAGTATCAACTCTTCGAAAATAAAGACAACCATCTTTTAACATGTCGATGAAATGTCTAAAAAGCACTATTTTATATAATAGGGTTCCTTGTTCAGGTTTTGTTAGTAAAGGGGCGTGAGGTTCGATTAATGACTTATACATACAGGGAGAACATTATACGCGAGAAATCAAGGTATGTGAAAATGGGGTGACCGATGGGGCTCGAACCCACGACAACCTGAGTCACAGTCAGGCACTCTACCAGCTGAGCTACGGCCACCATTGAAAAGAAAGTAATTCCAATATCAATTGCTCATTTATGACATGCGATTAATACCGGCAGGAATTATACCTGATAACTAAAAATAAATCATCATAGAGAATAACCCGCATGGAACTAGTGTTCTATTTATCGCTTAATTATAAAACGAACACTAACGCAAAATATTTGTGCTAGTGTTCGTTTTAAAGTATTGATTTGCTCTTTGATCGAACTGCTGTTGTGACGTTAACCGATTTATTTAAGTAGTGGGCGTATTAGTGTTCATTTTATCATTTATTGATTTTATTGATTAAATTGGCGCGCCCGGCAGGATTCGAACCTGCTACCCTCGGCTTAGAAGGCCGATGCTCTATCCAAATGAGCTACGGGCGCAGGCTGAGTTCCGCCCAGCAGAATAAATGGTCGGGGTAGAGGGATTTGAACTCTCGACACCCTGCTCCCAAAGCAGGTGCGCTACCAGGCTGCGCTATACCCCGAACGAGCCGCAATGATACTAGCCTATAGAGATTTCGTCAATTGCTTTCCGGCTAAATTTTTTTGACAAGTGGCAGAAAGCACGTATAATTTTATCTATGTACAAAACCCATCTTACACTTCTTATTACAGCATCGGCTAATTTCCCTAATATTTCTCCTCATTAATAATTTTTAACGCGAGAAAAAATTCACAAAATCGTTCAATTATAGGAGACATACATGTCTAATTGGTCAATACAACAAGCACGGGAACTTTATAATATTACTGAATGGAGCGATGGTTTTTTTGATATTGATGAATTAGGCGATGTGGTAGCTTACCCCAAAGGCCGTAGTTCGACCGCGATTAATCTTCCTAAGCTAATCAAAGAAATTCAACAATCAGGTTTAAGAGTGCCGACCTTAATTCGGTTTACCGATATTTTGCACGAGCGGGTTAAACGTATCACGAATGCTTTTAATAAAGCCATTCAAGAACAAGCTTATCAAGGGCAATACACGGTAGTTTACCCCATCAAAGTAAATCAACAGCGCAGTGTGGTGGAAGAAATTGTTCGCCATGGTGGTGAATTTGTGGGCTTAGAAGCAGGGAGTAAACCCGAGTTAATGGGAGTATTAGGCTCAACCACGCATCCTAATTCAATTATTATTTGTAATGGTTATAAAGATCGAGAATATATTCGTTTAGCCCTCATTGGGCAACAGTTGGGCCATCGTGTCTATGTGATTATTGAACAATTATCTGAAGTGCGATTAGTGATTGAAGAAGCCGGCAAATTAGGCATCAAACCGCAATTAGGTATTCGTATTCGTTTAGCTTCAACGGGCCAAGGCAAATGGAAAAACAGTGCTGGTGAAAAATCGAAATTTGGTTTATCGGGTGCACAATTATTGTCGGCGATTGAACAATTAAAACATCATGACATGCTAGATCAATTCAAAGCCATTCACTTTCATTTAGGTTCTCAGCTGGCCAATATTCGCGATATTCATCGTGCAATGCGCGAGTGCGCACGGTTTTATGCGGAGTTACATGCTATTGGCATCAAAATTAAAATTGTCGATGTCGGTGGTGGTTTAGCAGTAGATTATGATGGTACGCATTCTCGCAGCGATAGCTCCATGAATTACAGTGTGCAAGAATATGCCAATAATATTGTCTATGCCTTACGTGATATTTGTGTAGAAAATGATTTACCGCATCCTGATATCATTACCGAATCAGGACGGGCATTAACGGCGCACCATGCCGTATTAGTAACCGATGTCATTGACATTGAATCGATCGAAGTGCCTAAAAAATTAACCGCACCAACGGAAAATGATCCGGCCATTTTGCATGATTTATGGCAAGGTTATTTAAACATTGCTCCACGTTCTGCCTTGGAAGCCTATCATGATGCGTCTTATTGGATCAGTGAAGTCTATAGCATGTATACGCATGGCGTGTTAAATATGTTAGAACGTGCGCGGGCGGAACAAATTTATCATGCAACTTGTTTTAAAGTGCGCGATTTACTCGATCACACTGTGCATGCGCATCATGAAGTGTTACATGAATTAAATGAAAAATTGGCCGATAAATATTTCTGTAATTTTTCCTTATTCCAATCCTTGCCTGATTCATGGGCAATTGATCAAGTTTTTCCTATTTTGCCTTTGTCTGATTTACAGAAAACTCCCAATAAGCGGATCATCTTAGAAGATTTAACCTGTGATTCCGATGGCCGGGTCGATTGGTACGTCGATGGCCAAGGTTTAGAAACAACTTTACCAGTTGCAGAGTTTGATAAAAATGAACCGTATTTTTTTGGTATGTTTTTAGTCGGCGCCTATCAAGAAATTTTAGGGGATATGCACAATTTATTTGGTGACACGGATTCAGTTTATGTTGAATGTTTGGCAAATGGTAGCTATCATTTAATCAAGCCTGAACAAGGCGATACCGTGGCAGAAGTATTACGTTATGTGCATTTTGCCCCCGAAGATTTATTGAAGTCGTATCAAGAACAGTTGAAGAAAAGTAATTTGAATGCCGCTCAACGGGAAGAATATTTGGCTGATTTAACTGTTGGTTTAGAAGGTTATACGTATTTTGAGGAATAGGGATGACCGTCGTCCTCGCGAATGCGGGGACCCAGCATTAAAGCCTGTCATCCTCGCCAGGAGCGTCACGCGACGCCAGCGGGGATCCAAGGTGTTAATAGGATTTAGTTTAGCAATAAAATAGCAGCAAACCAAAAAACCTTGGATTCCCAGCCTCGCAAGCTCGGCTGAGAATGACAGTGGAATTTTTTAAGTACATAGAGAAAATTATGAAAAATACAAATCAAGCGATTATGAATCCTGAATCCTGTATCCTGAATCCTGTATTACCCCCCGAATGGGCACCGCAAAGTGGCATCATGCTAACCTGGCCGCATCAACATGGCATTTGGGTTAATTTAGTTAAACAAGCTGATATCACTTTTACTGAAATAGCGAAGCAAATTGCCTTGCGCCAATTGTTATTAATTAGTTATTACGATGTTACCCATAAACAACATATTGTAAAATTATTTGAGCAAGCGCAAGTAAACTTTGCCAATATCAAATTAGTGGAAGCAAAATCCAATGATATTTGGGTGCGGGATCATGGACCGATTACCGTGATAGAAAATAACCAACCGAAAGTATTAGATTTTTCTTTTAATGCCTGGGGCGGTAAATATAAATTTGAGCATGATGATGCTTTAATTAAGGCGATTGCCAAACAAGGAGTATTTGGTAAGACGCCAGTGGAATCGATTAATTTTGTGTTAGAAGGCGGTGGTATTGAAGTTGATGGTAAAGGCACGATGTTAACTACGGAAAGCGTATTACTCACCAATACGCGCAACCATACCACACGCGAAGAAGTAGAAAAGCATTTCAAGCAATGGTTTGGTATTGAGCGAACTTTATGGCTAACTCGAGGGCATTTGCAAGGCGATGATACCGATGGTCATATTGATACATTGGCACGTTTTGTCGATGCTGAAACAATTTGTTACGTGAGCTGTTCTAATCCTGATGATGAACATTATGAACCATTAATGGCCATGTATGAAGAATTAAAAAGCTTCAAAAATTATGCTGGCAAACCGTATAAATTAATTGCCTTGCCATTGCCCGTTGCGCAATTTTCACCAAGAGGCGAGCGTTTGCCAGCAACCTATGCTAATTTTTTAATGCTGAATAAAGCCGTGCTATTGCCGATTTATGGCGATAAAGAAAATGATATTATTGCGCAAGATGTGTTACGTGCTTGTTTCCCAAATCATGAAATTGTGCCAATTAATTGTCGTACTTTGATCAATTTTTATGGCAGTTTACATTGTGCCACCATGCAATTGCCGGTGGGGGTATTGAGTTAAAAATGGGCCGTCATTCCCGCGCAGGCGGGAATCCAGGCCGTTTAAAAGCTGGGTCCCCGCATTCGCGAGGACGACGGTAGAATGTAGAATAAAGAGCCGAAAGAAGAGGAATAATGATGAACAAAACCTTAAAAGTCGCAGCGATTCAACAACGCTGCGGTAATGATCGCGAAAAAAATTTAACCGATTCTTGCAACTACATTCGTGAAGCGGCGGCCAAAGGCGCGCAATTAATTTTATTGCAAGAGCTGCATAATGGTGTCTATTTTTGCAAAAATGAAGAACATAAATTTTTTGATTGGGCAGAATCAATTCCAGGGCCCACTACCGATACATTAGCTGCCTTAGCCAAAGAATTAAAAGTCGTGATAGTTTCTTCTATTTTTGAACGGCGTGCGGCCGGGGTTTACCATAACACCGCCGTAGTGTTAGAAAATGATGGCAGCATTGCTGGCAAATACCGCAAAATGCATATCCCAGATGATCCAGGGTTTTATGAAAAATTTTATTTCACCCCTGGCGATTTAGGCTTTACCCCCATTCAAACTTCAGTCGGTAAATTAGGCGTGTTAGTTTGTTGGGATCAATGGTACCCGGAAGCCGCGCGTTTAATGGCGTTGGCAGGAGCCGATTTATTGTTATACCCCACCGCAATTGGTTGGGTAGCAAATGAAGTGGAAGCAGAAAATAAACGTCAGCGTGATGCCTGGGTGATAAGCCAGCGTGCGCATGCGGTGGCAAATGGTTTGCCGGTGATTGTCGCCAATCGTATTGGTTATGAAGAAAATGACTTATTCCCAGGTAAAGGTTTAAACTTTTGGGGCACCAGTTTTATTGCTGGCCCGCAAGGTGAATTTTTAGCCGAAGCCAGCATTGATAAGCCAGAAATTTTAATCGCAGAAATTGATATGAGCCGTAGTGAAAGAGTACGGCGATATTGGCCATTTTTGCGCGATCGGCGGATTGATGAATATGGCGATTTAATTAAACGTTATCGGGATTAATATTAACTGTCATGCCAGCGTAGGCTGGCATCCAGAGCAGAAGCCGACAAATTAACCAGAGATTTTTTAGATGCCCAGCTTGTTAAATCCGTGGATTCTATAAAAATTTACTGTGCTGGCATGACAACTTACTACGTAAGTTGAAAAATAGAGAGGATTAACTATGGAATTACTACTTGGTGGAATCTGCATCTTAATCGGCGTTGCTATTGGTTTTTGGCTGGCGCGTTATTTATATAATGTTAGCTCTGAAAAACAGAGCGAATTAAACCAACAGACTATGCAGTTGCAAGAGCGTTTATTAGCGGCGGAAAGACAAAATTTTGAAAGTCTCGCGCATAAAATTTTAGAAGTTAATGCTAATAAATTTTCTGAACAATCTCATAAAAATTTATCTAACTTACTCGATCCATTAAAAGAAAAGTTAGTTAACTTTGAAAAAAAAGTTACGGATACTTTTAGTGAAGAAGCGAGGCAACGTTACACCTTGAAAGGTGAAATCGATCGCATCATTGAAGCCAATAATAAAATTCACAGTCAAGCGGAAAATTTAGCCAAGGCTTTAAAAGGCGAGAGTAAAATTCAAGGTGATTGGGGCGAAATGATCTTAGAGAAAATTCTCGAAGACTCAGGCCTACGCAAAGATCTAGATTATATTCCTCAAGCGCGGGAAATGGATTTGCGTGGCATCGATGGTCAATTATTAAAACCTGATTACATCATTAAACTGCCGGAAAATAAGCATATTATTGTCGATTCAAAAGCCTCTATTAAAGCTTATGCAGATTATTGTAATAATACTGTAGAAACCGAAAAATTAATTTGTCAAAAACAACTCATTGATTCAATTCGAAATCACGTGAAAAATTTGGCATCTAAACGTTATCAAGAAACCAATGGCTTAGGCACGCCCGATTTTGTCTTAATGTTTATTCCCATTGAAGGCGCTTATAATTTAGCGCTACAACAAGATAAAGATTTACATACCTTCGCTTGGAATCTAAAAGTTGCCATCGTGTGTCCCTCCACTTTATTTGTGACCTTACGCACCATTGCTTCACTGTGGCGCATTGATTTGCAAAATAAACACGCGTTAAAAATTGCGGAAGAGAGTGGGGCGTTGTACGATAAATTTGTCGGATTTGTCGATGATATGCAAACTATCGGTAAAAGCCTAGATACAACTCGTATCGTTTATGATAGCGCACTAAATAAATTGAGCACAGGTCGGGGTAATGTTGTGAAGCGTTTAGAAGAAATTAAAAAATTGGGGGCTAAAGCCAGCAAGAGTTTACCTGATAAATTGTTAAGTATTAGCGATAATGAAAATCAATTATCGTAAAAGATATTAAGTCTATACTTTGTTTAAATTTAACACAACTTTAAAGATCTTTGTAAAAATATGTGCCATAATTCCTCGACATTTAATTACAAAGACGCGTTTTACTTAATATTGGCTTAATAATAATAGTGCACAATAGTGGCATCATAAATTTGGAACCAGGTATGGAATATAAAAGAGTTGGAATAGTCATTTGCTGTTTAGCCCTTGCTAGCGCTGCATTTGCTGACGACTCCGTACTAGGTGCAAATACTCCAAGCAAAACTGGCTTTCAATGGCATCCAATTATTGGCATCAATCTAGGCGCTGGCATGGCGCAAGTGGGATCTGAAAGCCAAGATTTTGTTTCAGGCAGCGGCCAGTATAATCTTTCTTATGAAAATGCGGCGGCTTTTGAAATGAACGGAGCCTATGGGGCTTTTGTGGGTATTGAATTTCCATTAACGGCTTATAACAGCTGGACTTTACAAACTAATTTAGTTTATAACGCGATCACGCCTTTTAATGTGAAAGGGGTTAATACCGTAGCGCATGTTGAGAGCCAAAATGAAGAAGAATTTGATTATTATGATTATCAATATTCGGTGCAAAGCCAACAGTTACTTGCGCAAATTAAATTAATGATGACAGTATGGGGTTATTTTCATCCTTACATAAGTTTAGCAGCGGGCGCGGCGATGAATAGTACCAGTGGTTATCAAGCTCAATTAGCAGAACCGCCTGCATTTCCTGCCAATAATACCCCTACGTTTGCTAATGCTCAAACGATGGGTTTGGCATATGGCGGTGGTTTTGGGGTTGATTTTGATGTATTCAAATCATTGCGTTTAGGTTTAGGTTATCAATTTATTAGCTTAGGTGAAGCGGAAACGGGTAATGCAGCAATCGAAGGAAGCACTATTACCACTTCCGGAAAAATAACCCAAAGCAGTTTATATGAACACGAAGTTTTAGCTCAATTAACGTATATTTTTTAACAGGACATGACTATGAAAAATTTTAAACAATTACTTTTAATCATTTTTACTAGCATTTTATTAAGCTTATGCGCCAATAGCTATGCTGGGTTTGTAAAAGTGACGCCAAGTCCAACTAATCCTGTGCAAGTGGTAAAAGGTCGCATGGTTTATTTAATGTTTAACATTCAAAATACTTCACCCACTGCTACGTTAAGAAATCAAAAGCTGAGTTATACAGGTGGTGTTAGTGCCGCTACTGATAGCTGTGGTTCTACTTTATTGCCCTCTACGAATTGCAATGTTGAAGTTGCGGTAACAGACAATGGAAGTTTTGCTTTAAAAGATTCTGATGGCATGGGTATTACTTATCCTGTCGCTATTCAACAAGTAGAGAATGATACAGAATTGTCGGCGTTGACGGTTGCTTCTACCATTGAAATGCAAGCTAATGGACATGCCTCTCTTCAAGTTACTAACAATTCTTCAACGCCCATGGGTAATGTCACTGTTGTTGCAGTGAATGGGGGCGAATCCAAATTAACGTGGAGCATAAATCCTACTTCAGTTAATAATTGCCGCTATTTAGCGCCCAGTTCAGTTTGTACTATTGATTTAAATTTAGGTGACGTTAATCCAAATGATTTTTCTGCTAGCGTAGTTATTGCGGGTGGCAACACGAAAGCGGCTACTGTTTCAGTAGTGATGCCGCAAGAAGGGTTGATTCAAGCAAATGCTGTCACTTTTAATCAACCTGGTGAGCAAAATTTAATTTTTACTAATAATTCTCTCTATAGAGCTAAAATTAAAGATATTATTCCGCCTCAACCTAATCCGGTGAATGGCGTAACAGGCATTGCTGATTTCACAGCAGGAGGGTGTGATGATATTGCATCCGGCGGTACCTGTTCAGTAACATTAACTGCAGCTAAGAGTGCTTATGGACAGGCTAGTTATAAAGTTATCTATCAAATTGCAAATTTTAAAGAGCAAAGTTTGAATGTGCTTATTACTGTTGCTAAGGTAAATTTAGCGTTTACAAATAATCCAATAAATTTATATCCCAACCAACCTGACCAACCAACGACTATCACTATTTCTTCAGGTTTTGCTTTATTAAACCCAAGCATTAGTTTTGACGGTACACCTATAAATTATGCTCCTGATACTTGTACGACTGGTGCGGTTAATAATTGTTCAATTATTCTAGACACCACTAATTTTAATGAACAAGGTTCTATTATAAAAATTTCTGCTGCCAATGCGAATGATCCAGCTACAGCAGATGTTAAAATAATAAATGGTTTAAGTGCTGAAGATGTACAAATAAATCCTTCAAATTTAAAAGGTACATTAACTCTTAATAGTAATGGTAATGAAGCGACTATTACTTCAATTGTTTTCGAAGATAATGAAGGTAAAATAAGCGAAGCAGCGGAACAGCCTGAGAATAAATGTAAAATTAATACACCATTTTCAGGTAGGTGTGAAATAGTATGGCAAGCTGCTAATGATACAATAAATGATCATATAGCTAAAATTTATTATTCCACCTCAGCAGGGCAAGCAATCCAGCCATTAGTAGTAAAGATTCATCCTAATAATAAATTAAAATTATTTTTTGATAGTCAAGAGCTAGGCACAATTCGTTTACCCGCCAATTCAGCGAACACTAGAGCTGTCACTATAAAATATGAAGCAGACATAAATAATGGACATAGTGCTTTCCCCTGGCTTAAGCCGGAATTTGATTTTAAAGTTGATTCGCCTTTGCAACAAACTATAGTTCCTACTAATTTTCTGGATTATAGTAACTGCGAGGGAAATGTAATGGATAGAGATTGTAAAATAACATTCAATACTTCAGAGATTACTGAGAATTTAACCGGCACATTAACCGTTTCTGGAACCAATGTTGTGCCTGCAGCATCTGTTAAAATTTATGTTGAAAAAGCTTTGGTAGTGAATGATTTGACTATAAATGCTCCAGGTACAATCGATTTTCCTATAACAAATGGTGGAGTGCTACCAGTTACTATTACAGAAATTAAGTTGCCTACTACAGCTGTTACGGGAGTTACAAAAGTTAATCCTAACGATTGTGTGCAAGAATTAGACCCTAAGGAAACTTGTAATGTTAAGTTAACAGTCGATAGTAGTGCAAAAGGCGAAGATGCTATTGCTATAAGATATACTCAAAATAATGGTATTGGTTTAAGCCTATTTCCAAATTTAAAAGTTACTAAAACAGCTATTAAAATTAATAACGAGCAAGCTCTTAACCTGTTGCCCGGGCAATCTATTACTGTACCTATTGAAAATACCGGTAAGTTTGATTTAACTTGGAATCCTGCCGCCGATATAAAAATAGTTGGTACGCAGGAAGTGACTATTCAGCAGGCTAGCGAAAAACCTTGTTCAGCGCCGAGCTTATCAATAGGTGATAAATGCAATATCGTTTTAACCGCTTCGCCTACGGTGACCCAAGACCCCAGTATTAACTTACAAATATCAGGTCCTGGTATTAATTTGGATCAAGTCACCAAACCTATTAGTATTTATTTGCCGCACTTAATGATTTTAGGGCAAACTACAGGCGGTTATACCTATGTATTGTTTGATAATAATGGTAGCTGGTCAGCGATTAAATTAGCCAATACTTTTAATCCCCGCTTTATGGCAGGTGGCAATAATATTTATTTAGCTATTGGTAGTAACAGCCATGTTTATCGTTCTAGTAATGGTGTGACATGGGCTGATCAAGGCATGATAGAGCAAATACAAACTTTATCAAATGCTTTAACCTATGCCAATGGCAAATTTATTGTGTTAGGTAAAGATGCTCAAAAAGAATGGGTAAGCGCAAGTAGTGTTGACGGCAATAAGAATTGGCGGATTAGCAGTTTCAATATCACAACAGGTACCTTGAGCGATGTGGTTTGGGGTAATGATGAATATTTAGCGGTAGGCACTGAAGATAGCACGAAGGGTAGCATATATAAAGCCAATTCTGCCGATCTTTCGTGGAATAAAGATTTACCAAATAACATGCCATTTACCGCAGTTGCTTATGGCAAAGATAGATTCATTGTGGTAGGTAAAACGAATGCCAATATAGGTCAAAGTTTAACTAAGATTAATTCACAAGCTTGGCAAACAACGCCTGCTAAAATTGATGAAGGTTTTACTCCGCGAGAAATTGTTTATGGGGGTGGCACTGACAAATTATTTGTAGTGATAGGTAATTTAACAAATGGTGCGGGTGCAATTTATACTAGTGCGGATGGAGCTGCGTGGGCAGCTGCTACCCCGCAACCAGAAGGCATTAACTTTGGTATCAATTCAATTGTTTGGGATGGTAGTCAGTTTATTGCGGTAGCTAAGCAAGGTAGTAAAGGTGTTATTTTAACTTCTGCTAATGGAAAAGTTTGGACTATAGTTGATCCAACTTCCTTATCTCAAGGCGTGGAATTTAATAAATTAATAGTGGCTGAAAACGTTAGTGATGATATTGAAAATAACCCTGCATTTGCAGCGCAATATAAACAGCAAGTGAAAAAACGTCGTCACTTTTGGGACTTTTTAAAAATCAAATAAAACGCTAAATAAGTAAGAGAACTTTACTATGTTAAAAAAACTTTTTTTTATACTCATCTTAAGCAGTGTGTTAACGATAACAAGTTATGCTGCTAAGATTGCAAAAGATGACCCTCCTGATCCTGAGCTTCCTCAGTTGTTAGTAGAAGATGTAGTATTTGATAATCCAGGAACGAAAAGCTTAGTATTTATTAATCGTTCTGATGAAGTAGTTCATATTACCGGCATTGAAAATAGTGGATCTGGGACGGGTATTAGTGATATCCAAAACTTTGATCAATGTAGAAATATTGCGAAGGGTGGTGGTATGTGTAGTATTCCTATCACAGCCACGTCAAATGCTGTAGGTGAAAAAACTTACACTGTTAGTTTTCAAATTGGCAGCAGGGAGGGGGATAAGCTTCCTGCCACAGCCAGTATTGCTAAGCTTAAACTTATTGTTAATGAGGGTAAAACAATTAATTTGTCCGCTAATAGGAATAACCAACAAGTTGATGTTACTTTTAATTCGGGATTTGGTTGGCATGGAGGCGGTTTACAGTGGGATGGACTAGCTCCTGCTATTAATAAGGTATTAAAATGTAGTGATGATAATAAGGAGTTAACTCTCGATGGCATTTATTCACCTTGCAAAATTACTTTTGATACCACCGATTTAGATAGGGGGGAAGGTAAATTAAAATTTATAGGAAATAATATTGCATCGCCATTAAACCCTATAACGGTTCGAATTACTAAATCTATAGTAGCAGAAGATGCCATTATTCATTCGGCTGATGTTGCGGTCCCATTTATTATAACCAATGTGGGCGCTAGTGAAATGCATATTATTTCAGTTACTCCGCCTACAAATGTGCAGGGCGTCGAAGTAACAGATGCGTGTTCAGGAGCTTCCTTAGCAGCTTCCGGTGGAAATTGTGAAGTGACTTTTAAAGCAGACAAATCAGCCACTGGAGCGGGTGACATAAACATTCAATATTATAATGATGACGAGGACGACACTTATCCCGCTAGATTAGTTATTGATAATACTTTAACGGCTATTATTAATGACGGCAATCCCATTAAAATGGCTGTAGGTCAAGCCAGTAAAGTGGTAAATATTAAATTCAGCCCTAACTCACATTTTAAAATAACTAATTTGAATGTCGTAATTGATTCAGAAACTAAAGGCGAATTAACTGACACCTCCAACAATTGCCATAATGCAGGAATTGATACCAATACAGGATGTGAAATTACCCTAAATGCTTCTGCAGTAACAGCAAATGTCAGCACAAAGTTAAGTGTCTCAGCTGATAATATGGAACCGGCTAGTCAGCCTATTGATGTCATTACGGGTATGACTGCAGAGAATAAAAATATTACAGAACCAGGTGAAAATAGTTTGAAGATAACTAACCCAGGGCAATTTAGGGTTAAGCTTAAATCCTTTGCAGTGGATGCTGCTTTATCAGGTGTGACAGTGGAAAATGGAACCTGTATTGATGGATATGTGCCTGCAGAAGGTGACTGCGACTTAGCCTTAAAAATAGCCTCTAACGCCCAAGGCACGGGCGCTGTCATGATTACTTATGAACCTCCAGCCGGAGGTGAGGACGCTACTTTGATTTCTACGGTGACGATAGCAAAAACTGTAGTCGAAATTAATAACAAGGCCGATATCACTTTGACTCCTGGCTTAAGTGCGATACCGATTGCGATTAAAAATACCGGAAAATTTGCGTTAAATTGGGCGACTGATAAACCACCTATTAGCTTAATGAATGACGCTAACTTAGAACTCACCGATGTAAGCAATTGTACAAATACAGTGTTAGCCCCAGAACACAGCTGTAATGTGAAGTTAGCTGCAAAAGCAACGGCTTCTAATAGTGACAATAGCACTTTAAATGTGAATGCCACTAACTTAGCTGCAACAGTGTCACAATCCATTAAGATTGCTTCAGCAGGGTTAGTTTTGGCCTATAAAGATGCGTCAGGCGTATATTCTATTTCCAGCCAAGATGCGATGAATTGGACCAGCGCACCAGCACAGATTTTAGCAAGCCCTACACCACCAACTTATATGCAGTTAGCTTGGGGTAATGACAAATACATGGCGATTGATAGTAATGCCAATTTTTATGAATCGAATACCGGCATGGCGTGGACTCGTTTAAGCGCCTCTCCCATCAATGCGGGTATTACCCCTATCACTTTAAATTTTGTAGATGGCAAATTTTTAATTACAGGTACAAAAACGGTTGGTGGTGGAAAAGAGGCTTATAGCCAAAAAATAGGCGATACCAATGCAAGTTTGATTGCAGCAGATGTCGTAATTAATGCGTTTAGTTTTGATAAGGTGGATGACAAACTCCAAATGTTAGCGGCAGGTACCTATAAAAATGGTGCCGCATTTTCTAGCAGTAAGGTAGATAACGAGAGTTGGGAAATTCATTCTGATCCAACAGATGCGCCGATTAATATTATCGCGATTACCCATGGAAAAGTGTATGGTGTCGATAAGTTTGTCAAGCTGGGTAAAGACACTAACACGAATAAAGCCCAAGTGCTGGTATCAAGCGTTGCCAAAGAACAATGGTTTGTTTACGATATATTGCCCCCTAAAAGTACTCAAATTTATACGCCTTATGCAATTGCGTTTAAGTCGAATGATGAAAATAATGGTGGAATTTTTGTGACAGTAGGAGAGGTCAATGGCGTGGCCGCTATTTATACTAGCCATACTGCACAAGGTCCCGCGACTTGGACTTTACGGTCTACCCCTATAAGCGCTTCCAGCGTTTTGAAAGCTGTTATTTGGGATGCGACGCTCAAGAAATTTATAGTGTTAGGAAATGAAGGTAATAATATTGTTGAGTTAACTTCTTCTGACGGTATTACGTGGGATAAAAATGCGAATTTAACTGTAGCAGGCACTTTTTTAGCACTGACTGCCAAAGAAGGGTCAACAACAGGATTGCAAAGAAAAAGGCTTCACGCACCAAGAATTTATAAAATATAGAGCTAACTAAATAGGATATAGAATTATGATTAATAATAAAATTGGGATCAAAATCATAGTGGTCAGTCTGTTACTGCTGGGTGTTTCCATGCAAAGCGAAGCGAGTATCTGTGCTGATAGTTCCGATCGCAATAGTGAAAATTCTTTCATTATTCCCGCCGCACCGCAAACGACGACTAATTTAAGTTTTCCCACGCAATTAGAATTTAGATTATGCCCACCCGTGACAGCAGATGTTGCTAGTGAAAAAGTGAGTGAAAAGGTGGGAGTCAATTTTACTCTTAAGATTAATGGCGCAGAGATTAGTCCAAGTGAGAAAACCCAAGCCGAGATTCTGCCGCATAATTGTGGTAGATTATTAACCGAAGATGGCTGCCCTATAACAGTGCAAATTAATCAGCTGGATGTTTCAAGCACAGCTTATCAAATCAGTTTAAAAGAAAACTCTACTAATACGAAGGAAGCGGTAAGCCAGTTAACGGTGATTCAATTTCCGAAGCCAACAGTAGAGGGGCCTCGCACAGTTTATGAAGTAGGTGATAGTGAGGCTTTAACGCAAATGCCTTTAGGAGGCACTGTCAGTGCGAATTATAAGTTGACAGGAAATGCCAGTTCGAGTTTAGATGGCGTAAGCTTTGCAATGACTGCGAAGGGCACAGGCGATGCGGTTCCTCTGACGATAACTCCAGGTAGTTGTAATCAAACCATTCCCGCACAAAAGCAAACATGCAATTTATCAGCAACATTTACTCCTACTGAGTTGGTGCCCTATAACTTAACGTTTACCGCGAAGAAAGGTGAGATAGGTGTCGCAAATTCTTCGGCAGCTATTAACGTATATAATCCCATGAGTGTATTCGCGGATGATAAGATTTCAGGAAAAGTGCTAGCACCAGATGTCTATCAAATAAATGAAGCAGAATCAGGTCGACTTTATTCCATTTATTATAAGTTAACAAATAAGACAGATTGGACATTCGGTGAATTTGGCGTGAAAGATGGCTATTATGGTCCGCCTGATTATCCTGAGGCCGTGACCATTAAATATAACCCGGCTGACCCGGGAAATACTTGCAAGTCAGGGGGATCACTTGGGTCGCATACAGAGTGCACCTTAGCGTTGCAGTTTTATATTAATAGTAAAGATTTGCCAAATGGCTCAGAGCTGAGTTTTCCGATAGGCTTTCAAGTCTGGCAAACGGCGAAACAAGCTATTGGTACTACCAAACTATTAAAATTGAAGATAGTCACTGTCGCGGACAATCGCTCAGCGATTCAAGCGACCGTAACCCCTATGGCTTTGCAGCAAAATATGCCATTGATATGGCAAGTATTCCCCGGTCGTACATATTCTTTTCAATTAACTATTACCCGCAGCAATCAGTTAGGGAGTGAAGTGAATGTGTCACCCATTGCTGATCCCGAAGATTTAGCGGCTAAAGGTTTGCAATTAATTTCTGGAAGTAATAAGTGTAAAGACAAGTCTTTAACGGGGAATGATCCTAGTTGCACCATGGACTTTATTTATACGCCGGTGGCGAATACTACTCAAATGACGTCTGCCACAGTGGTAGCATTTGATATTCCCTATAAGTTGAGTAATAACGCTCCTGTCGTTCCGTATGAGGCGAGGTTTAGTACCGAAATATATACTCTTAATAAATGGCAGGCATTAGGAAAATTGCCTGGTGGTATTGAATCGATGGTGACCTATCAAGGGCATTTGTTGGCTATATCAGGATGCAAGATTTATCGTTTAGATAATGATAATCATAATAATTTTGTGTGGAGAGAGTTTCCTACTCCTATGCAGTCTGACGGCACAGTGCGTTGTGTTCTTAGTATGGCTGTTTCTGTTAAAGAACCCACGATGCTAGTAATAGGTTATAGTACTGTTCTTAGCCAGAAGAACGGAGTCTCTCTGTTCGTTGATTATTATAACCGTCCTAATTCTGCCGTGTGGTCTGGAGAAGCAGTGCCTGCTGGTGCAGAGGCTGGTCCTATGACAGGCGTAATGTTAGGTTTCCAAAACGCTCCTGACCACTCTCCTTATGAAATATTATATGTGGTTATGAAAGATCGCTTATATATGAAAAATATTTCAGTTGGTGGTGACTGGGAAGTTGTTTTATCTAGGGGACTTCGTGGCCATGCATTTATTGCTGATGCTGGGCAAATTTCACTTGGTAAAGGAGAGGGAGCAAGCGGTACTTATTATTTTGCAAGCAATGATAAGAGTACTTATATGACTGATGATAGTCATGAGTGGAGAGAGGTAGGATGGCCTTCCAAGGTTGGAGGACCTATAAAGATAAATGCATTTGCTGAAATTAAAGTGCATGAAGACTATGATAAACATGATGGCAACTATGGACGTGATATGACTTTTATGGGGCGATGGTCTAAGACTGGCGCTGGTGGGATTGTGCTTTGTACCTGGGGACGTG
>Ga0207024_10063_pt1 | contig 33805 bp, 26 predicted proteins | sample Alteio_BWMinCont_44_FD_153470 | JGI IMG/M metagenome (GOLD analysis project Ga0207024, IMG submission 153470) | Enriched cells from forest soil in Barre Woods Harvard Forest LTER site, Petersham, Massachusetts, United States -... | ecosystem: Environmental > Terrestrial > Soil > Temperate forest >...
AACCTTTCGGTTATCGCCTCCCGGGGTGGGGTGGGGTGTTGCTGGGTAAACTCTATTAAGACGAAGCAATCAACCAAACTCTTTTATGTAATTGACCAAATAACACAACGCCTTTGGTAGTGTCAACATTATTCGGTGGTTGAGCAATTTGCTCTTGTGGGACAGGAGCTCCTGCCTGTCCAACTGGTACCACGGGCGTTCGCAACCAGGACCACGAGCGGACGTCACAACCTCACAGACGGGACACACTGGAGGCCACTGCAACGTCCAGAGCCTCACGAACGCGCCGGCTAAGAGTCGAGGGACGGCACGGCTTTCGCAGAACAGGCACGCCGCTCGCCACCACATCCGCGAGAGCCAAAGTTTCATCGCTGTATCCCGTGACAAAGATAACCGCGACCTCTGGTTTCAATGCTTTGATCGCGGAGTAGACCATCAAGCCGCTGCAACGGGGCATAATCACGTCCAAAAGAGCCAGCGAAATTTCCTGGCGGTGGGCGGTGAATGTTGCCAGCGCCTCTTCGCCATCCGCGGCGAGCAGAACTTGATAGCCAAGCGATTTCAGCGTCGCTTGCGCCATTTCGCGCAAGCCTTCATGATCCTCGGCAATGAGTATGGTTTCCGTGCCGCCGCGGACAGGCTGGTCCTCCACGATGGGCGGGACAGTTTCAGGCTTCAAAGTTGTTTCACTGACAGGAAAAAAGACTCGGAAGTTGCTGCCCTCTCCGGGCTCGCTTTCCACATGGATAAAGCCACCATGCTGCTTGACGATCGCAAAAACAGTGGCCAGCCCCATCCCGGACCCCTTCTCCGTCCCTTTGGTCGTGAAGAATGGTTCGAAAATTCGCTCCCGGACGACCGCATTCATTCCCACACCCGTATCCGTGACGCGAAGCTCGGCGTAGCGCCCTGGCTGGCATCCCGGGGTAGTTCTGCAATCTTGCTCTGAGAATTCGGCGTTGCGCGTTTCAATCGTGAGCAGCCCGCCCTGGGGCATGGCATCGCGTGAATTGAGGCACATATTCATCAAGATTTGCTCGATTTTATTTGGGTCGGCTTGCACCACCGACAAATCTTCGGCCAAAACCGTACGGATCTCGATGTCCTTGCCAATCAACTTCCCGAGCAGGTTCAAAACATCCTGGACGGATTGATTGAGCTTAAGGCTGCGCGGCTCGATAATTTGCCGGCGCGCAAATACCAACAACTGACGGATCAGTGCTGTAATGCGGTCGCACTGCGTATGGATTTTTTTAAAATAGGTGAGTAGTGGAGTTCCGCTGGAGGCCGCAAGCTCCTCTCCCAATTCCGCCCAACCTAGAATCGCCCCAATCACGTTGTTGAAATCATGCGCGATGCCGCCGGCCAGTTGTCCCACGGCCTCGAATTTTTGCGCGCGCTGCAGCTGCAATTCCATCGCCCGGCGGTCGGAAATGTCCCGCGAAACCGTGGCGATAAACCGGGGCTCTTCGGTCTGCGGATCCTTGACAAGAAATCCGACGAAATCTACCGGGAGAGCGCGACCGGTCTGATGATGCCGAAGCCGCAATTCTCCCTGCCAGTGGCCGGAGGTCTGAAACGCTGGAAGAATCACTGTGTTCATCAGATTTCTGTCTTCGGGAGTTACGTAGTCGGACGTTCTGATTCCCTTCACGGCGGCTGTGCTTTCGATCCCCAGCAAGGCGCGCCCGGCTGGATTTAAGTACTCCATATTGCCCTGCGGGTCCGCCACGGCGATGATGTCCCGGCAGTTTTCCACCAGGGTTAGAAACTTTTGCCTTTCCTCCTCGACGCGTTTCCGGGCGGTAATATCCTGCGCGACCACCAGAGCGGCGGCGTTCCCGGAATATTCCATCTTCTGCAGGACCATCTCCACGTCAATCACGGTTCCATTTTTCAAGCGGTGATGCCATTGGCCGGATTGCCGCGCCAGCGGAATCTCCTGCCGAAATTCCGCGAGAAGCTTGGGAATTTCTTCCGCGGGATGGAAGTCACTGAATCGCATGTGAAAAAATTCCACGCGATCATATCCGTAGTGGCCGATGGCTGCATCGTTCACTTGAAGAATTTTCAGATTTTCACTTTCCAGCACCCACATGGGAAGAGGATTGTGCGCAAACAACAGCAGAGAATTGGCCTCGCTCTCGCGCAGAGCCTCCACCATGAAGCTGTTGGTGTCGCGAAGAGATTTTTCGTCCAGCGCGCGCGCCACCGAGATTGGCAGGCGGGCCAGATGGGTTTTCAAGACGTAGTCCGTGACCCCTTGTTTGATGCATTCGACGGCCACTTCTTCACCCAGCGTGCCGGTCACTAGGATGAATGGCACCTCCCGGCGGGATCGCCGTAGCGCGGAAAATGCGTCCATCCCCGTCCAGCCCGAGAGCCGATAGTCCGCCAGCACAATGTCGCAGGGGGAACGCTCCAGGCATTCGAGAAACTCCGATCGCGTGCCGATAATCTGCGGCTTGCAACGAAATCCCGCCCTGCGGAGTTCGCGCAGCGTGAGTTCCGCATCGGCCAACGATTGGTCAATGATCGTCAAATGCAAGGTCGAGGAAATGTTCCACAGCGTCGTCAGTGTGTCGTTCGCGGCGGCCGGACTCATGCGGCTCTGTCACCAGGGGAGGATGAGTTACTGTTCAAGAAAGCAAAGGAAAAATACGCCGCCAGGATATGCAACGCCGATACGCGACGCCATCCGGCCAAACTCGGGTTTCTCAAACTGGCGCCTCTGCATGGTAAGAAATCGTCTGCAAAAAGAATAATGAGCCGCATGGACTGCATCCCGCCCCCCAAACCCAAATCCTGGCCGTGCAATCTCCGATCCTGCTCGCAAAATGACACACGTAGACTGTGGGCATATCCAATTAGGGTTATCGGCAAAATGGGGTGAGGACTTCAGTCTAAAATTTGCGGGAATGTTTATGCGACGATTGAGGGATTGAGGGAGCGAGAAATGGCGCCACGCAAATGCTTGCTCTTCTTCTCTTCATACATTTGTCGATCGGCTATGCGAAACAATTCCTCCAGGGAAGGCCTGCTGGCCGATAGCACGTTTGCAATGCCCACGCTAAAGGAGATACGAAAGTTCCGAGGAGTGGCGTTATTTGCCGAATCCACTCGTTGCCGCAGACGTTTGCGAACCAGATGCTCGGAGTCCTTCCCTGCATCGGTCATCAGTACGCAGAATTCGTCGCCGCCGAGCCGCGCAATGATGTCGGACTGGCGAAAACAGGCCCGCAGAATGTTAGTAGTGGCAATCAGCGCGCGGTTGCCTTCCTGGTGGCCGAAGGTGTCGTTGATCGTCTTCAAATCGTCCAGATCCAGATAGACCAGCATCGCGGCGCCCTTGCGAAGAATCATGCGCAAATGCTGCTCGGCAAGCGCCAAAAATCCGCGGCGATTGTTCAGGCCGGTCAAATCGTCAATCAGGGAGAGACTTTGCAGCGTTTTCTGTAGCCGATGTCGTTCGATGGAGTAGCGCAACGCCCGAGTGAGCGCGCCACGATCCAGACTCGCTTTCGACAGGAAATCCTGTACGCCCTGCTGCAGCGCCTCCACGGCCAGAGTTTCGTCATCGCACTCCGAAAGGATTACGACCGGCAGATCGGGCGCGGCGGCTCGAGCCGCTTGCACCAAGGCGCGTCCGTGAGTATGTTCGGCGCCAAGGTCGAGGAGCAAAATATCCGCCTTGCCGGCCGAAATCCGGTCGGCGGCGTAGTCCATTCCGGAAACCTGCGACATCTGAAAAGACGCCGGCACATTCGCCTCCAGCAGTTCGCCAAGCCGCCGGGCTTCCTTCGTTTCACCTACGAAAAGTACGCGAATTCCTGCCCCATTCGTGGATGCCACACAACCTCATAGTTCCCATTGGAAGATAAGAAATTGGCGAGCCGCGTCAACGCAAATCGCGATGGCACCGGGCGGTCAAGCGAATATGGGAATCTACTTTCTGGAAGGGGGGAACTATAGTTTTAGCGAATCAGGGAAATCTGTCAAGAACTGTGCCGCGGGGTGCCTTCTGAAAGGCACCCCCTCGAAGAGTCTGTAGGCTGAACTATTTCATGAACCTATTTTCGTTGATCCAGCGACGCGTAGGGTCGCAAATCGTAACCTTGGAAAACCTGGCGCGGGCGGGCGATTTTCTGTTCAGGATCCTGCAGCATTTCTTCCCATTGCGCGATCCATCCGCTGGTGCGCGGTATCGCGAACAGCACGGGGAACATCGTGACCGGAAAGCCCATGGACTGGTAAATCAGCCCGGTATAAAAATCCACGTTGGGATACAGCTTGCGTGAGACGAAGTAATCATCATCGAGGGCAATGCGTTCGCATTCCAGCGCGATATTCAGCAGCGGATTTTTCCCCATGATCTCGAAGACGCCGTCGGCCACGCGCTTTATGATGCGCGCGCGGGGATCGTAATTCTTGTATACGCGGTGGCCGAAGCCCATCAGCTTGGTTTCGCCGGCCTTCACGCGCTTGATGAACGCGGGCACATTGGCGAGCGAGCCGATTTCCTGCAGCATGCGGAGCACTTCCTCGTTCGCGCCCCCGTGCAACGGGCCGTAGAGCGCAGCCGTCGCGGCGGCGGTCGCCGAAAACGGGTCCACCTGCGAACTGCCGACGCAGCGCATGGCGTTGGCCGAACAATTCTGCTCATGATCCGCGTGAAGAATAAAAAGGATATCCAGCGCGCGCTCCAGCGTGGGGTTCGGGCGGTACTTCAGCTCGGATGTCTTGAACAGCATGTTCAGGAAATTTCCGGCGTAGGTTAATTCATTGTCAGGATACGCGAACGGCATGCCCAGGCTGTGGCGATACGAAAACGCGGCCAGCGTCGGCATCTTGCCGATCAGCCGGTAGGTTTGCTTGCGGCGCGATTCCTTATTAAAAATGTCCTTGGCTTCTGGATAAAATGTGGAAAGCGCCGCGATGGCCGAAATCATCATGCCCATCGGGTGAGCGTCGTAATGAAAGCCGTCCAAAAATTTCTTCACCGATTCGTGAATGAAAGTGTGGTGCGTAATGTTGTAGGACCAGTCCGCCAACTGGGTTTTATTCGGCAGCTCGCCATGCAGAATCAAATAGGCGGTCTCGATATAGGTGCTCTTTTCCGCCAGTTCCTCGATCGAATAGCCGCGGTAGCGCAGGATGCCCTTGTCGCCATCAATGAAAGTGATCTTGCTGTGACACAGCGCCGTGTTGCTGAAGGCCGGGTCGTAGCTCATCATCCCGAAATCATCGGCGGCAACTTTGATCTGGCGCAGATCAATCGCGCGAATGGTGTCGTCCTTGATGGGAAGCTCGTAAGACTTCCCCGTGCGGTTATCGGTAACGCTGAGAGTGTCCCGGCTCATACGGGTGGCCCCTTCGACGGCAACCTGCAATTCAGGTTGGATTGGATTTAAAATTGCGTCCGCGACAACAGATGCGTTCAGCGGGCTAGTAGGAATTTACACCAAGTTTCGATTTTGCGGGAGAGGTATCGCGGCGAACTCCAAATTATCCTTTGGGCAACCACTTTTCGATGGACTTGCGGCAACAGGCAAACGCTGGAAATCTGAATCCGCCCGCCTCGGATTGCTGGGAGAACAATCTTCTTGAGATCCCCTTTTATGAAACCCCGCGTCATTATTCTTTCCGCGCTTCGACCCAAAAGCTGTCGGCAAATCGAGTAAAGAAGGGAACAAAAGAAGCCGCTTTGCACCCGGCATACGATGTAAGCACAACCAGTTTCCCGGCCGCGGAAAGCATATCCAGATCCGTTAACTGCGGATTCTGCGAAAAATAACCGTCCGCGCGAATCTCAAGACGGCTCAATCCCGCTTGCGCTACCGCCTCGCTAATCTGCCGGCGCGACCAGTAACGCATTTCAAATGGCCCGGGAATTCTCCGGCGAATACCGCGCCAGATTCGTCGGACCAGATTGTATGGGCCAATCGTATTCGGAAGCTGCACCAGGCAGCGCCCCTGCGGTTTCAAGATGCGCCCAGCCTCGCGAAAAAATCGTAGCACCTTCTGGCGATCCAGGTGCTGCAAAACGCTGTAGGAAAAAATAAAATCAACGCTCTCCGAGCGAAATGGCAACTGGTCCGCGCTGGCGCAGATAAAATCGCATGTTGCGCCGACCTGGCGAGACACGCGCCCTCCAGCATTGAGGGCATCCAGGTGAACATCCACGCCGATGGGCCGGTAGCCGACTCGAGCAGCAGCGATGGACCAGCGGCCCCAGGAGCATCCGACATCTACAAGCACTTTGCCCTGCCCCTGCGCACGATGTGGCCATGGCGGAATCGGGTAGCGGCGCAATCTGCCCCGCGCGCGCCAATAAAGATTTCCATGGGTATTCACCAGCCAATGGTCAACGAAAGGGTCAATGGCCTCGACGCGCGGGGAAAGCTGCGCGGGCGCCATGTTTCCCGGAAGTTCTTCTCTGCGAGCGCCCTCGAAAAATAGTGGAATTCCTTGCTCGACGGCAAAGCTATGCCCTTGTGCGCACGCTAAAGCCCCCCCATGGAACCTCAAGGCAGAGCCATCGTGCGGGCAAGCATGAACTTCCAGCAACCGGGAACTGCTTAGAGTTGTCATGTCGCTGTTGTTACTGCGGTACTCCCCCAAGATTCCTAGAACAGTGAGTACGATTTTGAAATTTGGCACCTGATTGTACTTCGGGATAGGAAGCTGAGGAAGAGATTTGGCGTCGACTGGTGGCCCGCCCTTTCGCAATCCGCGGAATCGTCTCCGCTCCACATTTTAATATTACTCCTGCACGTCCACTCGGGATTAAGATTTTGAACTTGATGCTATAACTGCATCGGCTCCGTTCGAGCGAGTAGACTTGGCAGCTGTTGAGACCACCAAGGCTCGGAGAAAAGGAGCCGACGAAGTTAGTTTAGGATCTAAAGTTCAACTGCATAATCCGGGCTACCCGCCAGATCACAAGCGCATCGGGTTCCTGTAGGGGCAAGGGATCAGGGGTAACCCTGAAGCCTTGGTGTCCCGTGCTTCCATTCCGGAGCCAGGGCGACGTGATCCCGGTTTGGCATTTTCACCTTCGGCAGACTCTGGGCGTCCATGACCTCGTCCTCTCGGATGATGCCGTTCTTGTAGAGGAGAAATGCAGTCAGCGCATACACCTCATTGGGCTTTAGTGTGCCCTCTTTGGTGAGTGGCATAGCGCGGTTGATGTAATCCCACAGCGTCGTCGCGAACGGCGCGCGCAGCGACATGACGTTTGAATCGTTCACGCAAGGCGTGAGGCACGGATAGGGGGACTTGGACTTGCCGTCGCTCTTTATCAAAGTGGGAGCTGGGCCCCCTGAACCTGTTTCCCCATGGCATCCAAAGCAGGCTTTACGAAGAAAGAGTCCCGCGCCTTGAACGGCAGTTCCATGTCCAAGTGGGAGCTCCTTTCCGTCGGGGCCGATCGAGATATCCCACGCGTGGATTTCTTCCGCAGTGGGAGTTCTCCCCACACCATATGTGGGTGACTGTGCCTTGCTAATCTGGCTTAGCCCCAGAATCATCACAAGCAGGAGAAGGTTACGCGAGACCATTGTGAATGCTCCCATCGCTAGCCACCCTCCATCCAAAAACACTATTGTCCAAGCCTCGTATCTGGAGGTCGCTGTCGTTTGGCTGATTCCAATATTTCGCGATTTCAGCTCGCGTGGGTTGCACGGTGCCCAGTTCGTCTGTGGTGCGTGACATGATCACGCACTCCTTTCCGTCCCACGTCCAGTGGAAGCCAAACCGGGTATGCGCCATGGGATATGCCGGGGATCGAAGCTCAGCGGGCGTCCAGGTCTGCCCGCCGTCGATCGAGATGTCCACGCTGCGAACCGCACCCGACCCCGACCAAGCCAGGCCAGTGATTTCATAGAATCCGGGGCCGGGCAACTTTTGCTCCCCGGAAGGAAAGGTGATGACCGATTTCGGCCCAACCTGGCGATTGAGAGCAGCGACACGAGAATCGGCGGCAATATGTCCGTAATCGTTGTAGGTCATATAGTGTTGCTCCACCACCTTGATCCGCCGCAAATACTTAACGTTATGAATTCCTTCATAGCCGGGTACGATCAATCGAAGCGGGAAGCCATGTTGAGGACGCACGGCCTCGCCATTTTGGCCGTAGCATACCAGACAGTCGTCCATGGCCTTTGCGAGTGGAAGGCTCGTCGCGCCTTTCACGGTCTCCGCACCTTCCGCCACGATAAAGGACGCACCGCTCTGCACGCCGGCATCCTTGAGTAACAGGGACAGGGGCACGCCGGTCCACTCGCAGCAACTGGTCATCCCGTGCGTCTGCTGCACGGTTTTATGGGTGGCTTTTGCACGATTTCCACTGCATTCGAGAAAATGGGTGCGGGTCACATAAGGCAGGCGCTTTAGTTCCTCCACCGTAAAAATCAGCGGCCGGTCCACCATGCCGTGAATCATCAGCCGATGCTCCTCGGGATTAATGTCCGGGACAAAGGAGCCGCGGTGAGTCGCCACATAATGGAGCGACGAGGCGGTGATAATTCCCACCGAATCCTGCAGCGGCGACAACACGTGAAACGTCATTCCGAAGTCATCCGGGGACATCCTCTCCATCACAGGAATACGGACCGATTTCACGTAATGGGAGCGCTCGCCATAGGCGATCAGATCCTTGTCATCTTTTTTAGGGGGTGCCTCAGAAGGCGCCATCTGGGCATCGGCCGACGGTACCACTCCCGCGGCCAAACCAACCAATGCGGCGCTATCCTTTAGGAATCTCCTTCGACCAGATAACTTAGAATTCATCGGCGCTCCTTCGCTGTTGCTAGGAATTGTTTTCTTGGCCTTCCAATTAGTTGAGAGTATACATCCGTTCGGATTACAACCAAGAAAATCCTGCTGCGCAATGGTGCCGCTGGAATTGATGTAGGCATTCAGGATCCCAGCAGAAAAAGTCTGCCGCAGGGCGATAATGACGAGCCGGAAAAGCAAGGCCAGTCTCTATCGCTCCTGCGGCTTGATGGTGCCACACACGCATTGCAGGCAAGTCACCTTGCGTCTGTCAGCCTAGACCTTTAAGGACGCGCTGCTGAATCCTTAGTATCCATAAACCAAAAGGTGAAAATTCCCTGGAATCACCGGTGGATCCGGATCGGGTTCCTGCGCCGTAGGTGCTGGTTTCGGACCAAATTTCGTCGTGGCCATAAACACGTTGTGGGTCTTGGCATCAAATCCCATCGTCTTGGCCCCATACTCGGTCTTCACATCCTGGACCACGCTGAGCTTGTTGGGTGTGTCTTCGTGGAATATGTGAAGTATGCCTTCCTCGGTGGAGACGAACACCAGGGCCGTTTCCGGATCAAAGGAAACGGCGTCGGCTCCATCCTTTATGGGAAACGATTGCAGGACCTTTCCGTTGTCCGCGTCCATCAGCACCAGCATCTTGGGTTCGCGGCCCGCGGAAAATAGCCGCCGGGTTTTTCTGTCCATGTCCATGGCCACGGGTTGTCCGGCGGGCGCGACCGGCCACCGCGCTTTGATCGTGTTATCGCGAGAGTCAATTACCACCACGTCGTTCTTTTCCTTATTATTGTCGTAAACCATTCCTTTTTCATCGGCGACCGGATACTCCACACCGCCGACCAGATCCAGGTTCTTCACCACAGTTTGCTTGACTGGATCAATCACCGTGGCGGTATGGCTGTCGCCGTTGAAGGTAAAAATGTGTTTTGACGCTGGATCGTAAATAATGGAATCCGTGTCGGGTTGATTCGTTTTGACCTTGCCCGTGACCTTTAGGGTCGCCAGGTCGAAAATGACTACCTCCTGGGCTTCCCCGTCCGTGATAAATCCCTTGCCAATCTCCTTCACCAGGGCAATCCCGTGACATCGTTTCATTCCAGTCACCTTGCCCACCACGGTGTAATTATCGGCATCGAGCACTTGGACCTCGGTACCGTGCGATATGTACACGCGACGCGCCTCGGAATCGACGGTGATGTAGTCGAAATAGTCTTCGCCGCGCGGGGCTGACGGCAGTGCAACTTTCTTAAGCAAATGATAGCGACCCGCTGCCGAAATCGTGAGCGCGGAAGCTCCCAGTAAGACCAGGAACAGACCGAGTAAAGACAAACTAATTGCACGACGTCTAAGATCTGAAAACTTCATGTAATCCTCCAGAGGGTTTGTGTAGCGAAATACTTTTCTTATTTTTTACTTGTGGATAACATTGCCCTTTATGGTTCTTGTTTAAGTCCAAACTCGGAATCGGACGCGGTGCCCCGGTGACGCTTTCTCGAGAACTTATGGCACAACCCCGGAGAGAACCCCGTCTCTGAAGAGGCGGGCCCAACAAATCTTAGTGACATCCGCGAATGTTGTAGCCCGGGTCTTCAGACCCGGAGGGTTTTCTTGCCCCCTTCGAGAATATCACTTTGCAAAGCACCCACGATCCGATTTGGGTGAGGCCATAGCTTCGATTCAAAATCTCACCAAGTGAACTTTAGGGCGAACTGAATCTGGCGCGAGGTGGTGCTGGTGGAGGTCAGCGCCCCTGCACCGTCGTTTTTCGACCCCTGCGAATTGAAGATATCCGTGTTGTTGGGTGAATTCGGGACCGAGAAATTGGCCCGATTCAGGACATTGAATAACTCCGCCCGAAACTGCACCTTGAAGGTCTCCGAGATCCGTTTGATGGAGTTATTTTTAAATACGGAGAAATCCAGGTTCGCCATTCCCGGGCCAACCAGGGTGTTGCGGCCGGCGTTGCCGTGCAAGTTGAAGCACTGGAGGTAGTTGGAAGCTGCGGGATTTGTGCTGCCATACGCGGGATTGCAATAGGTGTTATAAAAAGTCACATCCGGCGCTGTGGGCACTGCGAAGCAGTCGGTCTTGATATAGTTCGTGACGTTGCCGGGATTGGTAAGCGTTTGGCATCCCGGGTCAGTCTTGCGATTCGGAAAGGCCCATGGGTCCGTGCTGTTCAGGCCTTGGGGGTCCCCGTCCGATCCGAAGGTCGCGGTAAACGGCGCTCCGTCGTTGGCCCTAAAGATCGCTCCCAACTCCCAACCATTGACGATCCAGGCTGCCGGGCCAGAAATAGATTTTAGATCCGGCACCTGCCAGGATCCGCTGACCACCACCGTCCGAGCGATATTGAAGTCGGACACGGCGCGGTTCAAATTCAAGTTATACCAGGGCAAACTGGAAATCGAATTGACGAAGTTATCCTCGACGGAACCCGAAGAGCTGGTATCAATGCTCTTGCTCCAGGTAAATGAGCTTTGCAGCGTCAAACCGTGGCTCATGGTTTTCGTAAGTCCGAATTCCATGGAGTTGTAGTTGGAGTCCCCGCCCCAATTTATATATTTAATCGCGCCAACATTGGGATTAAGTTGCGAGCCGTTATAAACGTAGCCCGCCGGAGTCAAAGTCGGCATTGCGATGTTGGCATCGCCGGAACGAAACTCATTGTGGATCCCCTTGGAACCCACATAACCGAGGGTCGCCGTGAGGCTGGGTGTAATCTCATGTTGTATGTTGAGATTCCACTGCAGAACGTAATTTCGTTTGGGCTTCTGTTCAATGGAAACGTACGCTAGTTGGTTTGGTATAGCGTTTGAGAAATTAAGGTAGCTGAATGCCTTGGTTGGGAAATCTCCCTGCTTTATGGGGTTTGCCGTGGATGTGGAGCCCAGCAGAAAGAAGGGAGCCGCCACGCCGTTCACGGTGGCAAACTCATACAGCATGGGCAGGCTGTCGTACACGCCAAATCCGCCGCGCACCGCGGTCTTTCCGTTGTGGAACGGATCCCAGGCGAAGCCCACGCGCGGCTCAAAGTTCCGCAGTGTGGGGTTCACGAAATACGGGTTGCCGAGGTGGGGAGCGCTGTCCGTGAGGTTGTACAAATTGGAAAGTTGGCCTTTGACTTCGGTCGGCACCGTTGACATTTCGTAACGTAAGCCGAGGTTTATTGTAAGGTTAGTTCGGAAGCGCCAATCATCCTGGGCATAGAGCCCGAGAATGGTTTGGCGGGTGCCTCTGGGAGTGTCCAGCGCGGGAGCTGCCGCTAAGAAGAGATTGGGCCGGTCGGTGAGAAACTCAGCGAGCGAACCGAAATGAACCTCTCCGCCGGGGCTGTTGGTTATAAATTCATTGAGTTGGTCCCGCTCGACGGCCACGCCGAACTTCAAAGCATGCACGCCGCGTGTGAGGAACACATCGTCATAACCCTGAAAGGAATTCCAGCGGAAAAGCGAGACGCTTTGCGCGTTCAAACCTCCGACGTATTTGTCAACCCCATCACCCACCAGAAGAGTGCCCAGGTTGTATCCCGGGACAGGCCCCAGGGTGGGATCCGCGGATGCCGGATTGAGGGCCTTCAATGTTTGGGGTCCATTGGCGAAATCCCGATTGAATCCAAATCGCAAAGAGTTGATGAGCGAGGGGTTGAAGATGTGACTCTCTTCGATAATCAATGCCTGACGCTTGGTTAAAGAACCCAGCATCACGTCGTTGAAGTTGTCGGGCGTGGTCAACGGCGTATTGTCGAACATGTAGGTCCCAAAGATGCTGTCCTGGTCCGAGAATTTGTGATCCACTCGAAACGTCAAAAAATTCTCGCTGACTACTTGCTGCTCACCAACGCCGTAGGATCCCAAATTGCCAAGGCTGCCGGGGACGATCCCCTGGTTGGCGACAGGAAAAATTTTAAGCATTTTTTGACTTGAGGGGTCGACTGTCACCTGGCACTGGGTTGGATTAGCGAGCGATGTGACGACGCAGTAGGGATATAGCGATGGATCGGGATAGTTAAGTGTCCCCTGCCGCGCCGCATCCGAGGGTACCAAAGTCACCGAGGTGACGCCCAGGGACTGCCGAATCCCTTCGTAATCTCCAAAAATGAAAGTGCGATCCTTGATGATCGGCCCGCCGGCCGAGGCTCCGAATTGATTGCGCCGGAAAGGCGGAACCGCAGTATCAAAATAGTTTGGGGCATCCAGGGCGCTATTGCGGATGAACTCGTACACGCTGCCATGAAACTCGTTGGTCCCAGGGCGCGTCATCGCGTTGACGACTCCGCCGGAAGTCTTGCCGTATTCGGCCGGGTAATTGCTGGTCAGTACCGAGAATTCCTGAATGGCATCCACGCCCAGGTTTCCGCCGAGCACACTGCCGGGACCCCCGTTGGAATAATCATTGAGGCTGACCCCATCGAGGCGATAGTTATTCTGTTGGGGACGCGCGCCGGAGATTGCTAACTGCGCTCCGAAGCCGCGATTCTCATTCTGTACCGGTTGGGTCGAAATGAGTGTAATTCCCGGCTGGAGGATCGCCAGGTCCGTCCAGCTTCGTCCGTTCAGCGGCAACTCGCGAACCGTGTTCGAGTTGACCACCGCACTGAGCGCGGAGCTGGCCAGCTCCACGGTGGGAGCTTCGGTGGTGACCTCGACGGATTGCGTCATCTGGCCGACCTGCAGGGTGAAATTCAGAACCTCGTGGCCGCCTACCTCGAGCGTGATCCCGGTTTGAATCTGAGTGGCAAAACCAGTACCCTTCGCGGTAACCATGTATTTACCCGGCTGCAACAGAGGGACGGCGAAAAATCCGTCGTTATTCGTGTCCACACTGCGGCTGATGCCGGTATCCTGATTGACGATGGTGACGTTGGCGCCGGGCAGCCGGGCGCCGCTGGAATCCGTGATCACGCCCGAAATTTGTGCACCCTGGGCAAACGCTCGCGGAGCCATCAGCGAGCCACTTATCAAAATCGGCAGCAGGACCAGCAAGCACCAACGAACAGCTCGACGGTACAGAGTCGATGCCTGCGATTCTCGCCTTGCGCGCAGGCTTACCCGTTCGATCCACTTTTTCTTCATTTCTATAACTCCTTAGTTGACGTCCCAATTGAATTCATAAAAGCTAGTTCTGTCCGACTTTCTGAACTTGCCGGAATCCTGAGGATCAGCGCCTGCATAGGTCTGCTGGACGCAATTGATTCACCTTGCAAGGCCATCGAAGCTGGTGTTGCCGGCCCCTACCACCCACTTAAAAACGGTCCACTCACGTGTTGATAAAGCTCTGGCAGCTGCGCGTCGAGTTTCGCCAAGGTTTGCTGCAGATCATGAACCAGCGTCTGCCCTTCTGCAGTTGTCCGACTTGACTCGCCAAGTAGTGCCGCTACGTTTTCGTTAACTGCTTGCACTTCCGGGAAAATCTCGGTGACGTTGTAGCGCCAGTCCGAGAGGGGCGCGGAAGCGGACTGCGGAAGATCCAGGTTGGTTCGTGCTGTGGTGTCCGCCGAAGGGGCCGCTGAAACAATCGTCGCCACCATGTCCCGCGCCTCGTCCACATTCTGGCGAAGAACCAAAACATGGTCGCGAATCAGCAATTCCAGAGTCTGCCGCGATCCCCGGCTTAACTGCGCCACGGTCTCGGGCCCATAGTGATCCCGGAGCCGCCGTAATGCCCAAGCCCGCGCCGAAGCTTCCTGCACCAGTTCGACAACGCGATTAATAAATGCGGATCGGTCCTCAGCTTTCGGATAGCGGTCTTCCAATTGCTGTTCCAGTGCACGCCGGCCTCCGCTGGCAGATGCCGTCCGGGTTTCCAGCGCTGGAGATACCTGGGGAACCTGGTTCTCGACGCCCTCTGCTTTATCGTCAGTACCTGCGTTCTGTTGGGTGGAGGCTTCCTCCACGGTTTGCAGTCGCAACTGAACGTGCGGAATTCCTTGCAGGGCGGCAAGCAGATTGGTTTTACGTTCCAACGTGGAAACAATTCCCCGGACAACCACGGAACGCTCACTGGAACTTGGTCTGGATGCCGGAAGATCACGGTCCAACTCTATTTGTTCACCCAAGTCCGCGCCTTCGGCGTGAATGGCTACGCGAGCCTGCAGTTCGGAGTCCGCCAATTCGGCATCGGTAGGTGACGCAGGCGGCGCAAGAAGATTCGCCTGGCGCGCGCCGTCCACAGGCTTGCTGGGCTCGGTCGAGAAGATGGCCGGATCCACAGCCTCCAAAGGCAGGACGTTCCATACCAACTCCGTGACTTCCACAGTTCGGGCGTCGTGCAGCAAGAGAATCGCTGCGATCGGATGAAAGTCAGGCATCCTGAACGTGAGGCGCGCCTCCGCGATGGGGCCTTCGTCTGTTGTCGTGGTTAGAGTTAGAAGATTATCCCCGGATTCTGACACCTGGTCGTGCTTCTCATCCAGGCTATTGTGCCAATCCTTATAAGTCCCGGCAGATAGCGGATCTCGCCAATTGAGGTGTGATTGGACGAAAGTTTGCTCGATTTGGCGCGGCGAGGCTAAGCCCTTAGAACGTTTTCCGGCGCGCTCGGCTACGTCCACACGGTCTGTCTGTCGTACTCCATCCAAATCGCGATAGATGGTACGGGTCACGGCTTCATCGCCGATTCGAATGCTCAGTTTTTGGTACACCACGGGTCTCGATACACTGTGTTGCGCGCGAACTTCAGAAACTTGCGCATTATCGAGAAGCTGGCTGGCGGAAACTTTGCGAACTTCCCACGGGCGCGCCAGAAACAAAAGAATGAGGCTTACCATCGCCAATCCACTGATTCTTGCATGGCGTGGGAGCGCCCCTTGCGAAAACGCCTGCAAGGCCCGAAGCGTTCCTACTATGCGGCTCCGCAAGCTAGGGCTGCCAACACTGCGTGAAAGCTGCTGGAGTTGCGTAACAAACTTAGCCCGCCCGCTAGTAGAAGCAGGTCCGAAGGATGTGGCCAACAGGTCCCGGTACTCGACGACACTAGTGATAGCTCCTTCGATCTGTTCGCTGCGCGCGCGACAAGACCAGCACGCCTGCAGATGATTCCTTACCTGCGCGGATTCGCCAGCCGCAAGCTCTCCGTCGAGCGCGAACAACAATTTCTCGTCCGAAAGATGCGGGTTCTCGTCGGATTTCTCATTGCCCGCCGAACTTTCGCTTCGATTCTCAGCGGTATTATCCATTGGACTCCTTGATTAACTTCTTGATGGCCCGGTGCAGCAACTCCGCCACCGTGGATACGGTGACCCCCAGAAGTTCCGCGATTTCACGGTAGCGGAAGCCTTCCGCGCGCAGATAAAGGCACTGCTTTTGTCTTCCGGAAAGCGCGGATATGGCCTCGTGTGTCCGGACCATTCTTTCCTTGCGCAGCAAGAGCTCCTCCGGATTGGGCGCCGGGTCGATGCGCAATGCGCTGAAGTCAGTCTCCTGCCGGGGATTGCCTGGAACAAGGAATTTGCGTCTTTTAAGCTCGTTAATACCGATATTGTGGGCCACGCGGAACACCCAACCCCGCAAATTATCTTCTCGACCGCCCGCGTGCAGGTGCCGGAAAAGCCGGAGGAACGTGTCTTGGATGATCTCTTCGGTCTCCATGGGACTCACGTTTAAGCACAGAAGATAGCGACGGACCGGCTGCCGTAGCTCATCGAATAACTGAGTAATCTGGTCTTCGAGCTTCAGAGTCCGCTGGCCTTCCTGGTCGAGCACAATTGCGCGCGCGGAATGGTCCAAATTCAGCGCGTGACCACATAGTTCGTGGCCTAGCGGTGCATTACCCATGCATACTCCTGCTTGTGGATGATAAGTGTGCTGCCATTAGAACAATCGAGAGGCGTTTTTTGTGACGGCGGGGCGAAATTTATTTTTGAGGATAAACCAGGCGGGCAATCGGAGATGCGCGCCGTTGCCGCGCACCCATGGAGAATATTCAAGACTCAGTCTCCCGGTAATGTTCGCCTGCTGGTTCTTTGAGATTAAAGTGGTCCGAAGTTAAACTGTCAATCCAGAATCAAGAGTGATGCTGGATCTGACGGTGTCCCGCATCGTACTAAATCTATCGGCGGACGGTAAGGAATTTCTGCTGCTCCCTTCCTTGCAGGACTTTGTAGCTGTCAAACCCCTGGACGTATGAACGACGCAATCTCTGGTACCTGGTCTCTTGGACCAGCCGCGACAGAGAGTCATAATTGTAGGGTGTGTTCACGCCATTTGGCCGCGTAAGCCCCGTGCGGCGGCTCAGCGCGTCATAGCTGAAGGTAAACATGCGTCCCGCAAAATCCCCGCAAGGCTGAGTATGATTTCGCAATTTGGCACCTGATTGTACTTCCGGAGAAGATGCTGAGGAATAGTTTCGATGGCGAATGTCGCTAGAGTTGCATAACAGACACGCCAGGTATCCGTTGAAAATCGAGGAGATTCAGCGTCGCGACATCATACCCAAGATGTAGTGCAGTCACGCCGATGAGCAGGTCTTCAAATGCGAACTGGATGCCTTTTGCCTGTTCCTGGCCCTGAATTCGTCCGGCCAGCCGCGCGATTTCAAGCGTCACAGGATAAACGGGGACATCACTCGCCAACCGTTCAATGAATTCCAGCCGCCGGTCTTGCCGCTCCGGCGTCTTGGCGCGGTACGCTCCGTGGACCAATTCCGCGATCGTTACGACCGATATGCCAATCTCGATGTCGCCTCGGCCTGCTTGCACATGTTCCAGAATTTGGCGAACGGTCCGCCCTCTGCGTTCGGCGGCAATAATGATGCTGGAATCGAGTATTACTCCCACGCCGGGGGATTCCACGCTGCGCGTTGACGGAGGATTTCCTCCAAATCTTCGGCGAAGTCCGCGTCAAGGACCGGAGCACTCCCGGTTTCTTCTTCGTGCGTCTTCGCAAGAGCGATGCACTCCGCGATGGTGCGACGCTCCACTCCCGCGGTATGAAGGACCGCTATAGGCCGCTTATTGTCCTCGATCACAACTTCCGCACCCGCGCGCACGCGGGCCAATAGCGTCGCCAGGTTGGTCTCGGCCGCTTCCACTTCTGAAATGCGAATGATGTGTCTTACCATGATCCAATTATACACCGCAAATCAGCAAGGGCGCGGCTTTTGGGTTAACATGCCATGCTTAAATACAGGTGGCTGACCATTTGGGGTTTCGTTAGGGGCGGGGTTCTGACCCTTCAATCTTTGTTGCATGAATTTGACGCTAAACCCGCACCCTTCACAAAATTCGTGAAGAGTGCGCCACCCGGAAATTCAAAAGTGAAGCGAAGGGGCGGCCACCCGGCGTCAGGTCTGAAGTTGCGACAAATAAAACCCAGGGCTAAGATGCTCGTACTATGAAATGCCCTCATTGCTTGGTCGATTTCCATGATGATCAAACGTTATGGACGATCAGTCTTGCTACCGACGCGGAGGGAGCATGGAGACTAGCACGACGCGCCTGCCCGTCATGTACGCGATACATAATTCATTTAGAAACCGGACGGCCCCTTCAAGGACATCCGTTCGAGCAGGGCCGCCAAGGTGTCCAAATGGGCGTAGTTTCTCGGACCATAATGGTATGGCCGAGGGGTATAACTCGCTCTCCTGTTCCGATAGAAGTTCCTCCTGAGATCGCGCAGGATTATAGAGAAGCATGTTTGGTTTTTGGAGATAGCCCAAAGGCTTCCGGTGCTCTTAGTCGAAGATGCCTCCAGAATCTTTTGCGGCAGGCCGGTGGAGTTAAACCGGGCGATTTGAGCGGAGAGATTCAGCAGGTTCTAGACAGCGGTAATTTGCCGACCGCCCTCGCTGATAACATAGACGCAATTCGCAATATCGGCAATTTCGCTGCTCACCCAAACAAGAGTATGAGCACGGGAGAAATCGTGCAAGTCGAACCTGACGAAGCTGAATGGAACCTTGATGTTCTGGAATCTCTTTTCGACTACTATTTTGTGCAGCCGGCCAGAGCCAAAGCGAAGAAAGATGCCCTAAACAAGAAGTTGGCTGATGCAGGAAAACCTCCCGTAAAATGACGACTCAACGTGGTCAACTCTCCCGGTTTTGGAAGGTAGGAATCTTGAAGCTCGTTTGAGGGCAATGCCGCTGGACAAAACTTTACTGCCAAAAAACTTACGCCGTATTGCGATCCACCGCGGGATGCCGCACATCGCTGCCGGCGACCATGTAGATCACATCTTCGGCGATGTTGGTGGCGTGGTCGGCGATGCGCTCCAGGTTTTTTGCGACGAGGATCAGCTCGAACGCGGGGAAGACGACCGAGGAGTCGCCCATCATGTAGCTTAGGAGTTCGCGGAAAATCTGGTCGCGGAGCTGGTCTACCTGATCGTCTCGGGCGAGGACGGAGCGGGCGAGTTCGATGTCGCGGCGAACGAGGGAGTCAAGGCTGTCGCGCATCATTTTTTCGGCGAGTTCGCCCATGCGCGGCAGGTCCACGTAGGGCTTCACGCGCGGATGGCGCACGATGCGCGTGGCGGAATGCGCGATGTTCACGGCCTGGTCGCCGATGCGTTCCAGATCGTTGTTGATGCGCGCGATGGCCAGCACGAAGCGCAGGTCGGCGGCCATTAATTGTTGCAGGGCCAGCAACTGCACCACGCGATCGTCAATCTCAATTTGCAATTCGTTGATGGCGTTTTCTTCCCGCAGGACGGTCTGAGCCAGCGCTTCATCGGCATCCAATACGGAATGGACGCCCTGATGCACGGCGCGCTCAGCAAGGCTGCCCATCCAGAGCAGCCGCTCCTTCAGTTCCTCAAGGTCGCGTTCAAAATGGCGTTCCATTCGTTACACCCTCTCCGTGAACAGGCCCCGAACTGTTCTTGCCGCCGGCGCGCAAATCCAAGCTCGCAGCGCCGAACCTCCCCTGTGGCTTACTGTAGCGCCCGCCTGAAGGCGGGCACCACTTCCAACAAAACCTGATTCGCGAGCAAATCAGCGGCCAACCGGTTTACATTATGAACCGCTTGCTCAAAAAATAGTGATGCAAAATTTCAATTCCACGTTTTCGCAACACGAACAGTCTTTGAATAAGCTGGGCTCCAAGTAGAGCCCAGACCCGAACTCATCCAAAGCGCCCGGTAATATACGCCTCGGTGCGCGGATCGGAAGGCTTGGTGAACATGGTCCCGGTCGGCGAGAACTCGATCAGGTCGCCGCTGAGCATGAACGCTGTCGAGTCACTGACACGCGCCGCCTGCTGCATGTTGTGCGTAACAATCACCAGGGTGCAGGTGGGCTTTAACTCGAATAGCAACTCCTCGATCTTCGCCGTATTCACCGGATCGAGGGCCGAGCACGGTTCATCGAGCAGCAGCACCTCGGGATCCACGGCCAGCGCACGAGCAATGCACAGGCGCTGCTGCTGCCCGCCGGAGAGCGCGTAGGCGGACTTGTGCAGCTTGTCCTTCACTTCGTCCCACAGCGCGGCGCGCTGCAAACTTTTCTCCACGGCGTCGTCCAGGCGTCCCTTGTGCCCATTGATGCGCAGTCCGTAGGCCACGTTTTCATAAATAGACTTGGGAAACGGGTTGGGCTTCTGGAAAACCATGCCTACCATGCGGCGCAGCTTGGTGACGTCGAGCGAGAGAATGTTCACGCCGTCGAGCGCGATTTCCCCTTCCAGGCGTGTGTGGCGAAGCGTTTCATGCATGCGGTTGAGCGTGCGCAGCAATGTGGATTTGCCGCAGCCGGACGGTCCGATCATCGCCGTCACGCGGTTGGTGGCCACATCCAGGGAAACGTTGTGCAGGGCGTGGTTCTTGCCGTAATAAAAATTGAGCTTCGTGACTTTCATGCGAAGCGTGTTGGCGCCGGATGTGGTAGTCATCGCAGGAGTGTGAGCGGCTATCTTAGCCGAGGAAGCTGCCGAAGCAGCTCCCGAGTTTGCCATGAGCGGAAAGGCAGCGTCCATCGTCAAGCCCTCTCATAGGATGAGCCGCGCGATAAAAATGCGCGGACCAAAATATTTGTTAGCAAAACCAACCCGAGCAGAACCAGCCCGGCAGCCCACGCCTGCCGATGCCAATCTTCATAGGGGCCCGTGGCGTACGTGTAAATCACGACGGGAAGCGACGACGTAGGTTGCATCCAGCCGGGACTCCAATAGCGATTGCCGAAAGCGGTGAACAGCAGCGGCGCCGTCTCTCCGGCCACGCGCGCGAGGGCGAGCAGGACTCCGGTCAGAATGCCGCGCGAAGCGGCGGGCAAGACCACGGTGGCGATCATGCGCCATTTGTTGGCGCCCAGCGCAAATGATCCCTCACGCAGCGCCCGGGGAACATCTCGCAAAAAACTTTCCGTATTGCGCAGCACGGTGGGAATCACCATGATCGCCAGCGCAATTCCACCGGCCAGCGTCGAGAAATGATGCATCGGCATGACCACCAGCGCGTACGCAAAAATTCCAATCACGATCGAGGGCACGCCGTTCAACAAATCGGCCGTATACCGGACCAAAAACGGCACGGTCCGGCCGCCGAATTCCGCCAGATACACGCCACCCAGCAACCCGATCGGCACACCAAACAAGGCCGCGAGCAGCAGGAGCTTCAGCGTGCCCAGAATCGCATTCGCCATTCCGCCGCCTTCTTCGCCTACCGGGGCTGGAAGGTGCGTGAAGAAACTCCAGGAAAGATCTTTGCCGCCGTTCCACACCAGGTAGCCAAGAATAAAAAACAGCGCCGAGACCGTGAGCAGCGCGCACAGTCCTGTGAGCGAAAGCATGAAAATGTTGAGCGACTTTCTCCAGACCAGCCTGATGTTCATGATGGCAGCACCCCGCTGCCACGCGCGGTGGTGATCAAGATCAGGAGCCGCGCAAGACCATTCAGCACGAACGTTAAAAGAAACAGCACCAGCCCCAGCTCGATCAGGGCGCTTAAATACAGATTTCCGGTGGCCTCGGAAAATTCATTGGCCAGCACTGCAGCTATGGAATATCCCGGGGAAAAAAGCGATGCGGCAATTTTGGGATTGTTGCCGACGACCATTGTGACGGCCATCGTTTCACCCAGCGCGCGGGCCAGCGCAAGAAAAACGGAACCGAAAATGCCGATCCGCGCCGCTGGAACCACTACTTTCCAAGTGGATTCCCATTTCGTCGCGCCTAACGCCAGAGCCGCCTCCCGTTGATCGCGCGGCACGGCCAGCAGAACTTCGCGCGAAACCGAAAGCACAAACGGCACCACCATAATTGCCAGAACAATTCCCGCCGTAAGAAATCCAATTCCGTATGCCGGGCCTTTGAAGAGCGGCAAAAAGCCCAAATATTTTTTCAACGCCGGTTGAATGGTCGTTCGCATCACCGGCACCAGCAGGAAGACGCCCAACAACCCGTAAATTACGCTGGGAACGGCCGCGAGCAAATCGCTGACAAAGGTAAGCGAAGAGGAAAGTTTAGGCGGCGCGAGTTCGGCCAGAAAGATGGCAGCGCCAACGCCAAGCGGGATGGCAATCACCAGCGCCACCGCCGACGTCACTAAGGTGCCGTATATGAATGGAAGGGCGCCGAAATCTCCGGAGACGGGATCCCAGGTAGTGGTTGCAAAAAAGTGCCAGCCGAATTTTGCGCGCGCCTCGGAAGAATGAACCCAGAGTTGAAACACCAGCAGCACAGCGATCAGCAGGAGGCTGGCCGCGGCAATAAATGTAATGAGATGCGCAATCTCATCCGCGCCCAGCATTCGGCGCAACCTTGCCCGCAGATCCAAGCTGAGATCCGCGGGCGTGGCCGCATTGGGTGTGGTGACCATTTTGTTTCGCCGGCCGGGGCCGGTTGCCAACCGTTACTCGATCTTGGCGATCGCCTTCAATTCTTTTGCGACCACTTCCTTCGGGAGTTTCGCGTAGGACAGGCCTTCGCAATATTGCTGTCCGTCCGTCATCATCCACTTCAGGAAATCCTTCACGGCATCGCGCTTGGCGGTATCGGCGAACTTTGAAGGAATCAGCAACCACGTAAAGCTTGCGATCGGATAGGCGGCTTTGCCATCGGGGTTGGTAATGGAAACGCGGAAATCATCGGGCATGTCCTTTGCTGCTGCCGCAGCGGCAGCGGAAACGCTGGCCAGGTCGGCCTTCACGAAGGCTCCCGAAGAATTCTTCACGCGGCCATACGCGATCTTGTTCTGAATCGCGTAAATCAATTCGATGTAACCCAGTGAGTCCGGCGTCTGCTGAATCAGCCCGGCCACGCCTTCGTTGCCCTTGCCGCCCAATCCCACCGGCCAGTTCACGGACGTAGCCTTGCCGACTTTTGTCTGCCATTCCGGGCTGACCTTGGAAAGATAATCGGTGAAAATATAGGTGGTGCCGCTGCCATCGGAGCGGTGCACCACAACGATATCATCGGAAGGCAGCTTCACTCCCGGATTTGCCGAAGTAATCGCCGGATCATTCCATTTGGTAACCTTGCCGAGAAATATTCCGGAGAGCGCTTCCGAAGTGAAATTCAATTCCGCGGTGACGCCGGGCACGTTGTAGCTGGGAACATCCGCGCCCATCACCGTGGGAAAATGGAGTATCGGCACGCTGGCTTGCTTGAGCTGATCGTCGTTCATCGGGCCGTCGGAGGCGCCGAAATCCACGGTCTTATCGAGCAGTTGGCGAATGCCGCCGCCCGACCCAATGGATTGGTAATTAATTTGCACATTGGGGTGAGCCTGACGATAAACATCAAACCACTTGGAATACATTGGGTAAGGAAACGTCGCGCCTGCGGCGTTCAGCAAAACTTGGCCGCCTTCGGCAACAGCGACTGTTCCAAGTGCAAGCAGAACAGCGATAACGCTAAACATCTTCATAATTCGCATTGTGTCTCCTGAGTTTCAGGCTAGATTCTGACTCCTAATTGTTACAGTTGTGTTACAACCCGGTGATCTGCGCATAAAAGACAGGCGCTCCCACAGTCCCTTTGTTTCTCTTTGCTTACAAAAAAGGAGGAGTGGGCCGACGCCAGGGGAGCGTCGGCCCGGGGTGGGGATGCAACACGAAGATCGTCGTTCGGCACCAAACCTACAGTGGCGCGATTTAGGCCTTCTTTGCGGGATAGTTCATTTCTTCCACATTGAGGCGCGCATGTCCGTGCCGAACGTCCAAGCCACGCACCCAGAAAATAATGTCTTCGGCGATGTTGGTGGAGTGGTCCGCGATCCGTTCTAGGTATCGCGTGGCCAACACAAATTGCATGTGCGGCGCCACCTGCGAAGGCTCCGCAGTCATTCCCGAAAGCAGGTGCTCGAAAATCCGGTCGCGGTAATTATCCACCACATCGTCCGACTCAAGCACTTCACCAGCCAAAACCACATTGCGGAAAATCAATGCACCCAGGCTGCGGCCCAGCATCCCGCGAACGGCGCCGCTCATGGGCTCCAGATCGCGCGGCATTTCGATGACCTTCATTCCAGCCAGCGAAATCACGCGTTCGGAGATATTAACGGCGAGATCGCCGATGCGCTCGAGGTCGTTGGCAATCTTTTGTGTCGCGACCACACGCCGAATTTCCTCGTCATCGAGCAGCCCGGTTCGCAGCATCCGCACGGCATGGTCGTCTATCAAAATCTCCATCTCGTTGATGCGCGGCTCGACCAAGAACACCTTGCTGGAAAGCGCATGGGCCACTTCCAAACTGGGATGCAGCAGCGCATCCAGCGCCACTTCCACACTGCTTTCCACCGTGCGGGCCATCGAAATCAAATAGTTGGCCAGCACATCCTGATAAATCGTATTTGCGCTGGATACCTGAGTCGCCATATCCCCACCTTGGTCCAGAACTACTCTGCGCTCATAAGGTTACCCGTGGATTGTGAAAAAAATGTGAAGCGAGGGTGAATATCGCGCAAAGTTGTTTGACGGAGCTTGCATTCGTGAATTTCGGGACATGGATTCGATCTTGAGCGAAACCTAACCTCTCGTCCGTAGAATATGCGTAGTTAATTCTTGATGCTGCGTGGAATTATGCGTATAATGTGCGTAGAATATGACCTACATTCATGAACTCGGCGACTGGCCAGATTTCAGATGGCGAACTGAGGCTCTCGTTGAGTCTCTGTTGGATGTCCGCTATCAACAGGGGTTGCTGTTGGGGAAAATGCGTTCACTTGGCTTTCCGCTTCAGGCGCAGGCCACAATAAGTGCCATGACCGAGGAGACTATTAAGTCCAGCGCGATTGAAGGGGAAATCCTCAACCCGGAAAGTGTGCGTTCCTCATTTGCGCGCCGTCTGGGAGTTCCGATTCCCAAAATCACGCCACCGGACCAGCACGCGGAGGGCATCGTCCAAGTCATGATGGACGCCACGGAAAACTTTTCGAAGGCTCTAACCGAGGAAAGACTGTTTGCCTGGCATGCCGCACTATTTCCGACTGGATATTCCGGGCTTCGCAAGATCCGCACCGGCGAGTGGCGTGAGGGAAAGATGGAGGCCGTTTCCGGAAGAGAAGGAAATGAGAAAATCCATTTTGAAGCGCCGTTGGCCGAGCGTGTGCAGCACGAAATGCAAGTGTTCTTGTCCTGGTTCAACAGGGCGGATCAAATTTCCCCTCTTATCAAGACTGGATTGGCGCATCTCCATTTTCTGACGATCCACCCATTCGACGATGGAAATGGGCGCATTGCCCGCGCGATCACGGAACTCACCCTAGCAAGAATAGAAAAAAGTGCGCAGCGCTTTTACGCGATGTCATCGGAAATTCGTGACGAACGGAAGGAGTACTACGCAATCCTCGAAAGCACCCAGAATGGCGAGTTGGATGTTACCAACTGGTTGACTTGGTTCTTAAAGTGTTTGTGTCTTGCAATCGAAAGAGCGAACGCGCTGTCGAAGGCCGTTCTGGAGAAAGACATTTTCTGGCGCGGTCTGGAGGAAAGATCAATCCAGATCACCGAGCGGCAGAAAGAATTAATCAACCGTTTTCTGGACGGATTTGAAGGAAAGCTCACAACCGAGAAATGGGCGAAGATCAAGAAAATCTCTCATGACTCCGCGTTGCGCGATATCCAAGGCCTGATCGAGAAAGGATTTCTGAAACAAGGAGCGGGAAGAACAAAGGGCGCTGCCTACACGCTAATTCTGGATGGACTTTGATTTGGAATTTTTTGATTCTCTGTACGTCGTTGCGGGAGGGCGGGGCGCAAGAATTCAAATCCAACATGGAGTTAAGCGTAGGGATGAGTTTAATTTGCCGAAGCAACGCGGAAATGAAACCGGGAACCCAGCCCGACGGCGCTTTCGACCCAAATGCGGCCGCCGTGGGCTTCCACGATGTGCCGCGCGATGGCCAGGCCAAGTCCTGTGCCGCCTGCTTCGCGTGATCTTGCGGCATCCACTCGGTAAAAGCGCTCAAAAATGCGCTCCAAATCGGATTCCGGAATCCCGATTCCTGTGTCGGCAACGGTGAAAGTTATTCCGTCGCCGTTTGACGTGGCGGTCACATCAACTTGCCCACCTGGCGGAGTGTACTGCAATGCATTGTCGAGCAGATTTTGCAAGACCTCACCCAATTGCGCGCCATCGCCGCGCACCGACGGGATTCCTACCTGCAATTTGACGCTTACGCGCAGGCCTTTCGATTCTGCTTTGAAGCGTGCCGTCTCGATGCAGCCGTTCACCAGCGCTTCGACGCGGATAGGGCGCATTTCCAGTTCCAGTCTTCCGGCCTCGATTCGCGAAAGCTTCAATAGATCGTCCGTGAGGCGAGCCAGGCGGCGCGCATGATCGCGAATGATGTCCACGAACCGCTCGCGATTGGCCTTGTCATCAAGCGCGCCAGCCAGCAGGGTTTCGGCAAATCCCTGAATCGCCGTCAAGGGCGTCTTGAATTCGTGGGACACGTTGGCCACAAAATCGCGGCGCACACGCTCCAGCCTGCGCAGTTCGGTAATGTCATGAAGCACGAGCACGGCGCTATTGGCTCCCGCGGCTCGCACGGGCGCGGCCGTAACCGCGAAGCTGCGCGGACGGACCGTACCGACTTCGACTTCGCCGGTGACTTCTTCTCCCCCAGGAAGAACCTGGCGGACCGCGGCGACCAGTTCGGCTTGCCGCAAGGCCTCGACAAGCTTCTTTCCCTGCGAGGTTCCCGCGGGCAATTCCAGAATCTGTTCAAACGCGTCGTTGCAGTAAAGAATCCTCTCGTCCCCGGCAATCACGGCTACTCCCTCGACCATGCTGCCCAGGATCGCCGCCGAGCGGTTTCGCTCTTCCGTGAGGGTGAGAATGGTTTGGCCGAGTTGAGCGACGGTGCCGCCGAGCGCATGTGCCAACTCCGCAATTTCATCACGGCGGTGATCTTTCTCCAGGGGAGTGAAGTCGCCGGCTGCCGCGCGGTCGGCAAATTGTTTCAGGCGGTGAATGCGCGGAGTAATCGAGCGAAAGGAAATAGCGGAGGCAATTCCCGCCATCAGAAGGATGACCAAAAGGGCGGGCCAAATCCGATCAAAAGCGCCCGGCGCGGCCACTTCCACGGTAATCAGAATTGCCGCTACCAGCGCCAGGTAGATTGCACCCAGCCGCCGGAATAGGCCTACTGGCACGAAATGTTCACTCCTGCCTGGCCGATTGCGCCGCGCTTTCAAACATATAGCCCGCCCCCCGAACCGTTTTCAGGAAGGAAGGGTGGTCGGCGTCGGTCTCCACTTTTTCGCGCAAGCGCCGTATATAGACGTCCACGCTGCGCGGCGTCACGAAACGCTCGGTGCCCCAGACCGCATCCAGCAACTGGTCGCGTGAAAACACGCGATTGGGGCGCGTTGCTAAATAATACAACAGGCGGAACTCGAGGGTCGAGAGCGTCACCGGATGGCCGTCATGCGCCACGCGGTAAGACGAGGGATCAATGGTAAGGCCGCGGGACTCAATCATGCGTGGCGTTTCTCCCGCGGGCTCAGTGCGCCGCAGCAGGGCTTTTACGCGAGCCCCCAATTCACGCGGGCTGAAGGGCTTGGTAACGTAATCGTCGGCGCCCATTTCCAGGCCTACCACGCGGTCCGCCTCTTCGCCGCGCGCCGTCAGCATCAAGATCGGCAGGCGATTCAGGGACTGATCGCGGCGAATTTCCTTGCAGATATCCAGCCCCGAAAGTTTTGGCAGCATCAAATCCAGCAGGAGAATATCGGGAGGCGTCTTGCGAATCTGCGCCAGGCCGGTAGTGCCGTCGGTCGCCGAATCTACCTGGAACCCTTCGCGTTCGAGGTTGTAGCGTACCAGTTCAACGATATCGCGATCATCTTCAATGAGCAGTACTCGTTTCATTGCACGTCTTTCAGCATACGCAGCCCGGCTTTTGGATTGGCAATCACTTTATTTTACAGTGTTTCAGCCAAGACCAATGTTACGAATAGGTTAAAAAGAGCGGCCATCCGCGGGACCGCCGTTTTTCGTCGTTTTCCAGCCTCGAATCCCAGTTTCCAACCCATCTTAAAGATGCCGTGAACCATTGGGTTCAAATGCGGACGAAAATCCTCCCCTTGTAAAATGGCCAAAGAAGCAAAAAAATCACCAGCACGAAAAATACCGCGAAGGCCAGTGATGCGTTCACTGGACTGGCATGAGGAACGAAATATCCTTCGTAAATCCAGCCATGCAGTGTTTGCGAACGGCCCCGTGAATTGGTGAACTCAAAATCGGTGCTGACCTCCGACACGAGCGCCGCAAGCACATACGCCAGTATCGCGTTCATGCCAAAGACCAGCCAAGGCGCCGCCCATTTCCGCCAGCCGCGCAAATCCACAGCCCAATAAAATGCCGCGAGCAGCACGAGTGAGAAGCCACCCGTGAACAATACAAACGTGCTGGTCCACAAATTCTTATTGATAGGGAAATAGGGATGCAGCATCCGCCCGGCAGTCAGCAAAATCAATCCCGAGGCCGCAAGTCCGGCGGCCTTGCGCGTTCCGTTACGATCCGACCGCAGCCATTCGCCCGCGAGAATTCCAATGAGCAACGTGGCGATGGCGGGAAGCGTCGAGAGCAAGCCTTCCGGATCCCAGGTCACCGACTCGGACCACAGGTGTCCAGGCATGAGCGTGCGGTCCACATAGGCGCCGAGGTTGTCGTCTTTGCCCAGGTGCCCCGCGCCGTATCCGGGCACAGGGACGAACGTCATAAGTGCCCAATAGCCCACAAGCAGGAAAAGAATAATCCCGGCAATCGCCGAGGCATTTGATTTCACTTTTTGGAGCGAGTCCGCATTTTCTTTGCGCACCGAAAGGATCAAATACAAAATTCCCCCAACGAAATAGCACACCGCAATCCTCTGCAAGACGCCCATGATGCGAATCGAATCGAAATCGAAAGACGGAAAACCATTGAGAAACAGGCCAATGGCAAAAATCAGCGCGCTGCGCCGCACGATGTGCATGGCCAGCGCGCGTCGTGAAATGCCGCGTGAAACGCGCGACGCGAACGATAGAGTCATGGACACGCCAACCATGAAAAGGAATGCGGGAAAGATCAGGTCCGTCGGAGTCCAGCCGTTCCATTCGGCGTGCTCCAGAGGCGGATAAATATGGCTCCACGAGCCGGGGTCGTTGACCAGAATCATGGCGGCAATGGTGATCCCGCGAAAAACGTCGAGCGAAATCACGCGCGTGGTTCGTTGCGTTCCCGTGACTGCCGGCGAAGTGGAAGAAGGCGGCGTAATGATTTCGGCGGTGGCGATAAGAGGTTCCTCCGCTGGCGGGGATAGTACAGCAGCCGGCGAAATGCTGCAATGTAGGGGTTTGGTGGGTAGTAGACCATTTAATGGGATTCCGGCCAATCCCACATGACGATAAGCCGACTTCAAGGGACTTGGCCGACTTAAATCAAGAATAGACTCACCGCTGCGCGAGGGAATCCTAACAATTCCTAAACACGAGGCTCACCAAGATTGCAACTGGCGGAAGGCAGCCTGACCTGTGGACGAGTACCATGGGTACTACATCAGAAAAATATAACTTGACTTGGTGATTTGCCGTGATAAAAGCGTGCCCGAGCCGGTCCTCGGCTCCGCACCATCGGACCCACTTCTAAACGTGTCGGAGGAATCTTCATGCGCTGCTCCAAGCTAATACTTCTATGTTCCGCTCTGATTCTTCCTGGTCTGAGTTTCTCGCCAACACAAATCAACGCACAGGCAAGACGCGGGGGACTCCCGCATCTTCCCGGGATTCACTTTGCGCGTGGTGCGAAAGCTGCCGCCAGTTCCCTGGCGAGCCAGTCTAATATTCCCTACAACGGCGGCGCGGTTCTGCCGAGCACAACGACCTATGCGATCTGGTGGGGCAAACTTTCCGACTTCCCGCCTGATGCAGTGAAGTCCATGGACGATTTTCTGGGCGATCTCGATGCCTCCGACTACCTCCGGATTGCTGACCAGTACATGTTTGGCCAGAAAACCCACACGCGCTTCGGAGGAAACTTCTTCGACGATTCGGCTCCCACTGAAATGCCTTTTGATGCGCAGGGAAACGATCTCGCGTATCCGGAAGTTTTTAAGGTTCTTGCTGCGCACGGACTGAAACCTGATCCAACCGCAATCTACTTCGTCTATACCTCAAATTATCCAGCCGAAGTCGCTGCTTTCGGCGCTTGCGCTGATCATAGTTTTGCGGCTAGTCCTGACGGGACTCTGATTCATTTTGCTTACATGCCGAACGCATCAGGTGTCCCTGGAATCTGCGGCACAGACTGGGGCGATCCGTTTATGAGCCCCAACGATTTAGCAGGCGGGACGTCTAGTCTCGCGAACTTTACCGCCCACGAGTTTATGGAGACGATCACCGACCCGAACTTCGATGCGTGGAACGTCCCGGGGGGGCTAGCGGGAGGCGAGGTCGGAGACCAGTGCGCGTGGATATTTACAACCCGGGTGCCGCTAAAAGAGGACTACTGGAAAATTCAAATGATCTGGTCGAATGAGGAAAACGGGTGCGTTACAGGGGCGGTGCCAGAAACTCAGGTTTTCGGATCTTCCTCGAATCCGAACGGAATCGTTTCCTTCACTCGTTCAGATGCTCCCTACGGAATGTTTGGTTTTTCCATGAATCAGTATGGCGCAATCGCCGGATACTACACCGACTCCGGCAATGAGTATCATGCTTTTCTGCGGGATAGCCAGGGCGTGGTCAGTAATATCGATCCTCCGGGAACCGGCCCCGGTTACTACGGGGGAGCCCAGGCCCTAGGCATCAATGCCCATGGCGAAATCACTGGAAATTATGGAGATGTCAATTTTGTCATCCGCGGATTCATTCGCGATGCCCACGGAACCTTTTTGACGGTTGATGTCCCGGATTCTGCCACGGCAATCTCAACAGACGCGAGGGCCATCAATGAGAACGGGACAATAGTAGGAACATTTCTTGATGCTAACTCTGGAACCCATGGCTTTATCAGAGATAAGAAGGGATTAATTACCACTTTCGATGCTCCAGGTGCGGGAACACAATTGTACCAGGGTACTCGGCCGTTGAGCATCAACGAAAAGGGAACGATCACAGGGTTCTATCTAGACACGAATTCCGTTTTGCACGGCTTCGTCCGGGATGAATACGGAAACCTTAATTCGTTTGACGTTCCTGGCGCCAGCACAGAGCCGGGAGAAGGTACTTACGCCCAAAGTATTAACGACGACGGCGAAATCGCAGGATACTTCACCGATGCACAATTCAGGAGCCACGGCTACGTCCGCGATAAGCGCGGATTGATCACCACGTTCGACGCGCCCAGAGCTGTCTTTGGAACCTTCGCATACGGAATCAACACCGGGGGAACTGTTGCTGGCTATTACTCCGACGAGGACGGCTATCCTCGCGGATTCGTGCGCGATAAGCAAGGAAACTTCAAGACAATAGACACCGCCGGTAAGAGCTACGGCACCGTTCTGCGGAGCCTCAACGACAAGGGCGAGACCGCGGGGTACCACACGACGCCAACTCCATGATTCTTGGCCGCGCACCGAAACATTCTGCCATCAAATATGAATAGGGCCTGAGAAACGGCCTTATCGGATACTGGCCCACCATGTGGGAATAGCTGGTCTCCTTTGCAGTGAAATCCAATTCGATTTCTAACCACAGTAAGAATTTCCGGACTTGGAAGCTCCGGCAAGATTTCAACCAAAAAAAATGGCCGGGAGGGGGAGCCCGGCCACTTCTCTCTAGAGGGAAGAAATTTTTTTCAGCAAACCGGGAAGGGCCGGCGCCTAGTGAACGCTTAAATTGTGCGCTCCGCAAAACACCGAAGTGACCAAGCTGGCGCTTTGCGGCACCCACCATGCGCGGCGCACCCAGCTGTACCTGCTATACATCATTTTTCTGCCGGCAAAATCCAGCAAAGCCGGAGCAACTTGAATCACCGCGTACAGCGAGGCGTTTCCCGCAAAAGGTCGAAGCAGCGGATTCAATTCCTGCGCCCCGGTCGTGGTGATGGAGTGCCGCGTGGACCAGGCATCAAACGCGGCCGCGCCATGTGACGCGATGCCCAACGCCATCCAGAGGCGACGGTTGCGGCGGTCCTCTTCGCGCAAAGCGGCCACAGACACAGTCATGGGCCTGGCGGGCTTCAGAAAGGCGATCGGGGCGGAAGAGTTTACCGCCGCGGATGGAACGGGAGTGAACGGCAATTCGGCCAAGCTGGAAACGGCGACTGGCTCCGTTGCTTCAGCGACTTCGGTCGTCGGGGGTTGTGTCCCCGGAGTCGTCGAAACCGGCGTGGAAAGCGGCATGAAATTTGCTGCAGCCTCAGTGCCGCTGGGCGATCCGGTATCCTCCGGCTGAATCAGCGCGGCTTCTTCTGCGGAGAAGCGCGCTTGTGTAGCCAATTGCAAGTGAAGCATCAGACCGTTGGGCTGTAAGAAAAGCCCACACCCGAATGCAGCGATTGCGAGAAACATTCTACTCACCTCAGTACGCTGCAGGAGTGCGGCTGGGCTGCACTCCTGCAATGTGAGGCAATCGTAAAAGTTGGAGGCGGCGCGGGCTATGGCACGGACGTCCCGAAATCTTAGTCCGAAAGTCCTAGAACTCTTGGGGGGTGAACAAAGGAGCACATTACCCGTGGGGCGCCGCAGGCAGAGCTGGAAGGTCACGGGCTTATCTACATGAAACTACATATACTTATGGATTTGTCTCAGGGGCGTCCGGCCACTCCAGTATTTCCACCTTACCGTCCGGATTGCGCAGCACCGCCGGCGCATACAAACCCATCTGATCGCGACGCCACCAGACCCCCTGTTCGCGCCGGTCCGTCCAATCCGAGAAGCGGTATCGCCACAGTACGGCGCGAATCAGTTCGGGAGGGTGTCCAGGGAAGGGATTTCCCCCGAACAGGGCCAGGACATCGGGCTCACCGGCCAGCAGCCGTTGTTCCACATGGAACACAAAGGGGTATTGCCTCCAATTACCCAGCGAGGCGAACCATAGGTTCCAATCGAAGCGGGGCTGGTAGGGCGCATAAATTCGAGGAGGGGCATGCACATCCTGTGGCTTGTACTGGAACGGGTAGGCTATCCAGGTCTGTCCGTCGAGAGAACCCTGGAATTCGATTTCATAGCGGTCGCGCGTCATGACGGCAAACAAGCCGAATTCATTGGCGATGCGAAACGGCTCCAGCGCAGTGACGGGAGATCGTGGCAAGGGGGCCTGGGGGGCCACCATAAATATCAGTAGCGCCGAGGTGGAATAGAAAATCCAGCAGAGAAAAAATGCCTGCACCCACATTCGGAAGTCACGAAGCCAGTCGCGCGGCGCAACTGGCACAAGAGGCACCGCGGGGTCGGAAAAATCCGTTGGCACAGCTCGTTGCAAATTTCGCGGAAGCGCCCACGCCAGAAATTTATCGTCCAGAAGCAATATGCCGAGGACCATCACGAGATAGTTCAGGAAAGCGTAATTGCTGGTAAGAATGATGCCGATCTGCCACGGGGTGATTATAAAGAACAAAAAAATGCGCGAGCGACGCGGCAAAAACATCGTAAAAATAAAAACCAGTTCGAGCGCCAAGGTCAATATCGCCGTCGCTTCATGAAACGCGTGAGGC
>Ga0207024_10064_pt1 | contig 33498 bp, 36 predicted proteins | sample Alteio_BWMinCont_44_FD_153470 | JGI IMG/M metagenome (GOLD analysis project Ga0207024, IMG submission 153470) | Enriched cells from forest soil in Barre Woods Harvard Forest LTER site, Petersham, Massachusetts, United States -... | ecosystem: Environmental > Terrestrial > Soil > Temperate forest >...
GCGCATTTCTTCCGGATCAGGTTCGCGTCGTGTCCACGGTTCCTCCAAACGGAGATGTGAATCCGTACGGAGTCGCGTTCGTGCCGCCTCATTTCCCGCTGGGCGGTGGAGCAAACCCCGGCGACATTTTGGTTTCCAACTTCAATAGCAACCAGAATCTGCAAGGTACTGGAACCACCATTACGAGGGTTACGCCGAACGCGGCGCCTACCGTATTTTTTCAGGGTCAAGCAGGACTCGGGCTCAGCACCGCACTGAATATTCTGCGGGAAGGCTTTGTGCTGGTAGGGAATTTCCCTTCACCGGATGGCACGTGCGGCTCCGCCGCGCCTGGCTCCATCCTGATTATCAATAGCAACGGTCTGCAGATAAGCAGCATCACAAATTCTTCCTGGATCAATGGGCCCTGGGATTCCACGCTGTTTGATCAGGGAAATGTCGCCAAGTTTTTTATCGCCAACGGACTGACCGGCACCATCGTGCGTCTCGATCTGAAAATCGGTCCGGGCGGCGTATCCGTAGCCGGCGCGTCGCAAATTGCTTCCGGCTACACGCACGTGTGTGACGCGGTAACATTTGTGGATGCTCCCACCGGGCTGGTTTATGACCCCAAGACGGACATTCTCTATGTTGCTTCGACGGCGGACAACGCGATATATGCGATTGCCGACGCTGGGGATAGAAAACAGGACTCAGGCATGGGTAAATTAATTTACTCCGACCCGCTGCACTTGCACGGTCCGCTCGGAATGGTGCGCGCTCCCAACGGCCATTTGATCGTGGCCAATAATGACGCCATCAATCCCGATCCCAATCAAACCAGCGAAGTGGTCGAGTTCACCATTGGCGGCGAATTTGTGAAAGAGATCTCGATGGACCCGAACGGTGGCGGTTCGTTCGGCCTGGCAATCTCAGTCTCCGGAGACAAAGCGCAGTTCGCGGCAGTGGATGACAACGTGAATGATTTGCTGATCTGGCCGATTAGTTTGGATTAAATCGAGGAGTGCCGATGTAGCACAGCCTGTTCAGCCTGTGGGTTTAAATTCTGCGGTTGCTGAATCTAAATCCACAGGCTGAAGCCTGTGCTACGGGGGGATCCGCGCATTTTCAAAGATCCTGAGGGTGCGCAAGCGCGTCCGCGAATTGCGGAAACTACCGCGGCTCGGCCCCTTCCGTCGCGGCCACTCCCGGTTTTGCGCCTGCACTCGCGGCGGGAATTTTTCCCAGATTCACCTGCGCCCCCAGCTGGATGAGCGTGGTTTCCCCGGGCGCTTGAAAAAATGTGAACCCCGAACGATCCTTCCACGCTTGCGGGCCGCCAAGACGGATGTTGTGTTCCAGTGTCACGTCGTGGATTTTCGTCACCATGGCTTCATATTCTTTTTCGCCCTGCTTGTGTCCGGAAAAATTTCCCAGGTCCGTGCTGGCCGCGAAGATCACATCAATGCCCGGAACCGACGCGATTTTTTCGGCGTTGGCGACGCCGATCGGCGTTTCGATCATGATCACCACCACCATGTTGGGGTTGGCGGTCTGGCGATAGTCGGTGCCATACAGGGGCACGTATTGCCCGTTGCCCTGGCTGCGGCGTCCCTCGGGCGGATACTTGGCCCACTTCACGGCGGCCTCGGCCTTTTCCACGGTGTCCACCGTGGGCACGATGATTCCCAGCGCGCCGATGTCGGTGGCCTTCTGAATGTCGCTCTCGGTCGCGTCGGGCACGCGAATGAAGGGCATCGCCGATGATCCCCGGCACGCCCAGATCATCCGGGCCACGTCCTCAAACGTCAGCGGGCTGTGCTGCATCTCGATCCACATAAAATCGTAGCCGGAGTTGGCCATGGCGCAGTACATGTTGGGGTCGGGAGAAAAAACCGTGGCGCCGACGAGCGCCTTTCCGTCTTTCAGTTTCTGTTTGGCGGTGTTGTAGAGCGGCTTTTGCTGCGGCATTTGCGCTTTGCCCGCCGCGATGCAGAAAAATGCCAGGGCAATCACGATGATTGGGATGATTCGTTTTTCTCTCAAAGATTCCTCCCTAGATGGAAGCTTCAGTATGCAGCACCGAAGAAACAATTCTCCCGCGAACAGTAGTCCTTCTTGGTTTTGATTGCAAGTTGAGAGCTAACCCGCCGGGGGGTGTGTTCGATCCGGACATTGATCAGCAGTTGGGGGAGAAGATGCGTAAACTTTTGAGAATAGCGATTCTCAGGGTTAAGGATCTAGGCTGGTAGGACCGCAGGCACGTTCTGCTCTTTGGAAATGCGTTTGTTGGCGTACAGGGCATCGTCCGCGCGCCTCAACAGATCTTCAGGAGATTCATCTGGAAGGTAGTTGGCCCATCCGGCCGAAAAAGAAATATTCGCAGTGATTTCGCCGAGTTGGACTTTTACACCCTCCAGCCGATTTAAGACACACTGCACATCCCCCGTTTTGCACTCCGGCAATAACACTAGAAACTCATCCCCGCCGTACCGGGCGGCGACGTCGCAACCTCGAGTCGCTCTGCTGAGCCGCTCCGCAAAACTATTTAACGCCATGTCTCCCGCCTCATGGCCATGGTTGTCATTGACTTCTTTGAAGTTGTCAAGGTCCAGGAAAATCACAGTCAGAGGATGGCCGTGCCGTTTGCATCGAGAAATCTCGTCCCGCAACCGTTGCTGAGCGTATCGGCGATTGAACAAGCCGGTAAGCGAATCCAGAACTGCCAACTTGTAAACCTCTTCCGCAAGCATCTCCACCTTATCCACGGAATGGGCCTGCTCGGTCAGCTGGCGACGAAGCCGGCTAAGCTGCATTTGCTGGTACAGCATGTATCCGGTAAAGATCAAAATCAGACCCACAAGTCCACGGACGGCCTGGCTGATGGAAACGGCATATGCGTCACCAAACTGTGAAAGCAGGGCGGGAAGTGCGAAGGAGGCAATCCCTGCGGTCAACAGAATCGTGACCGAAACCGTGTAGCACCACAGCCTCCGTTCGTGGCGTTCGATGTGGCGCAGTTTCGCCTGCACCCCTTCGTTTGGGATGCCGCCAACACTGACGCCGATCAGGCCATCTTGGTCCATCTCGTCTCCGGAAGCTACTCTTCATGATTAACCAAATCTGTGTGCAACTGGCCAGAATTTCTTCTTGTTGATACCCAGTCCATACTTAGCATTTTGTGAATGTTATGTTGTCAGTAATCAATGGAGTCGGGTGACTTCAATCCGCCAATAGTGTCGCTAACCTTATGCTTTTAGGGCGCGGCTCTCTACAGGGAAAGAAGGACCCTATCCGCTGAGTCGTTTTGACGGGAATTAATCCAACACCCCTATTCCTTAAGGGTTCCAGAAGGGGCATTCGCGGGAAGCTCAATCGTGTACTTCGTACGCTGCTTTTCGTGGTGCTGCGAGAGGGCCAATTCAATCAGCTGGTTTAGTAGATCGCGATACTTGAGGCCGGATGCTTCCCAAAGTTTCGGATACATGCTGATGGAAGTGAATCCGGGAATCGTGTTGATCTCGTTCAGATAAATTTTTCCTGTGCGATGTTCCAGGAAAAAATCCACGCGCGCCATGCCCAGACATTCCAGTGAACGGAACGCGCGAACGGCGTAGTCCTGAAACTTTTTGATTTGCGCGCGACTTAATTTCGCGGGGATCAGCAGGCGCGTGCCTTCTTCCAAATATTTCGCGGCGTAGTCGTAAAATTCGCGGTGCGGAACGATTTCGCCGGGGATGGACGCCTTGGGATCTTCGTTGCCGAGGATGGAGAGTTCGATTTCGCGGCCGCGGATAGCGCGCTCGACGACAATCTTCTGCGCAAACTCGGCGGCGAAATCCATCGCAGCGCTGAGTTCCTTGGCGTCGTGCGCCTTGGTCATGCCGACGGAGCTGCCCAGCGTCGCGGGCTTTACAAAAACAGGAAAGCGGAATTTCTTGCGGATGGCGCGAATCACTTTCGCGGGCGATTTTTCCCACTCGGCGCGCTGAAACGCCAGGAATTCCACGACCGGCAATTTCGCCTGCTGGAACAGGCGTTTTTGCATGTCCTTGTCCATGCCGACGGCGGAGCCCAGTACACCGGAGCCGACGTAAGGAAGTCCCGCGAGATCGAGGAGACCCTGTACCGTGCCGTCTTCGCCATACGTGCCGTGCAACACGGGGAATACGACGTCCACATGCAGCGCGTCCGGACGTGATGCGCCGACTGGAACGAGCGCCGCCACATTCGGATCGGCCGAGAGCATCACGCTTTCGCCCGTCATTAAAATTTCAGGAAGCATTTTGTGCGCGGCGGTTCCGGCGAGCCACTGGCCGGTTTTGGTGATGCCGATGGGGACGGCTTCGTATTTTTCCTTGTCGAGAGCCTGAATTACGGACGCCGCGGAAATTAAGGAAACTTCGTGTTCGCCGGAACGTCCGCCGAAGAGTATGCCTACACGCAATCGTTTTTTTTCTGTGGTCATCATTTTCGCAATCTGGTTGACGCACTGTCCGGTTATTGTAGCCCGCCTCTTCAGAGGCGGGGACTTGCTGTAATTTTACGAAAACCCCCGCCTCTGAAGAGGCGGGCTACAATAACCGCCAGTTGGCAGTGTCCCAATTTGTTTTTTTGTTCCTCGGAGGTCCGAGCTTCAGCTCGGACATTCAAATTTCCTTAATTGTGGGCTTTAGCCCCTGAAGCTGAAGCTTCAGGGTTAAAACCCCTCTAAGACAGTCCTGTACGTCGGGGCTAAAGCCCCGACCTCCGAAGTCTAATCCCAATTCAAATTAGGTCAGTACCCACCAGTTCAAAAATTCGTTTTTACAAAATCTTTTTACCCAGCCCGGAGAGAACCATTTCCACGCCCAGCAGAGCCGTTTGGTTGTGGAGATCAATCACGGGATTAATCTCGACTACTTCGAGCGACACCATGACTTCGCTGTCCGCGATCATTTCCATGGCCAGGTGCCCTTCGCGATAGGTTACGCCGCCGCGCACCGGCGTGCCCACTCCGGGGGCGTCGTCCGGGTCAATGAAATCCATGTCCAGGCTGACGGCCACGCCGTCGGTATCATCCGTGACGAAGCGCAGAGCTTCGCTCATGACGTCGCGCATGCCGCGCTCGTCAATATCGCGCATGGTGAAGACGTGCACGCCGGAATCCTTGATCAAGCGGCGCTCTTTCGTATCAAGATCGCGCACGCCCACCAGGGCCACGTTGCGCGGCTCGACTTTGGGCTTGAAGCCCAGCAGTTCGACCAGCTCCGGCGCGCCATAGCCAATGATGGCCGCCAGTGGCATGCCATGAATATTTCCCGAGGGTGAACTTTCCGGCGTGTTCATGTCGCCGTGCGCGTCCAGCCACAGGTAGCCGATGCGTTTGGATTGGCTGCGAAAATAATTGGAGACTCCGGTGCAGGAGCCGACGGCGATGGAATGGTCTCCGCCAAGGACGAGTGGAACGAAGCCGTCGGAAAGCGTTTTTTCGACCATTTCGGCCAAGCCGCGGCAGGCTTCGGCGATTTCGTTCAAATATTTGGCGCGTTTTTCACCGTACGGTTGTTCCTCGGGCTGCCGGACATTGAGGTTGCCGATGTCCTCGACCGTATGTCCCAGCGCTTTCAAGCGTTGCTGCAGGCCGGCGACACGCAACGCGGATGGACCCATATCCACGCCGCGCCGGCTCTGACCCAGGTCCATCGGTACGCCGATAATGCGAATTTTTTGTGCCATAGTTGAGTCCAGAGCCAATCGATGTCAAGTAGCACAGCCACTCCTGGCTGTGCGGTTTTGTAGACCATGCGCACGTCACCGGCTTAAGCACGATTGCAAAAATCGCACAGGCAAGAGTGCCTGTACTGCTCATGGCCGTCCCCGCGCTGGCTCTTAAGGGTATACGCGATAAATCATCCGAGGGAAGGGAATCACTTCGCGAATGTGCTCAGTTCCGCAAATCCAGGCTACGGTGCGTTCCAGGCCCAGGCCGAACCCGGCATGAGGCACGCCGCCGTATTTGCGGAGGTCGAGATACCAGCCAAAGGCATCTTCCGGAAGATTGTTTTCGCGCAGGCGCTTGCGCAGCAAATCATAATCCGCGACGCGCTCGCCGCCGCCGATGATTTCGCCGTAGCCTTCAGGAGCGAGCATGTCAAAACCCAGCGCGAGGTCGGGGCGATCGGGGTCCGGCTGCATGTAAAACGCTTTGATGGCCGCGGGATAGCGATGCACGATCAGCGGCCGGTCGTAGGCGGCGGAAAGAATTGTTTCCTCGTCGCCGCCGATATCGTCTCCCCACTTGGCGGGATTTCCCTGTTGTTGCAAGATCTTAATCGCTTCGTCATACGTGACGCGGGGAAACGGCGCCACGACGCTGGCAAGTTTTGAAGTGTCGCGGCCAATCGTTTCCAGTTCGCGCGTGCGATTTTTCAGCACGGATTGCACCACGTGGCTGACCAGTCCCTCGCCCAACGCCATCATGTCTTCCAGGTGGGCGAAGGCAGCCTCCGGCTCAAGCATCCAGAATTCGGTGAGGTGCCGCCGCGTCTTTGATTTTTCCGCGCGGAACGTTGGCCCAAAGGTGTACACCTTTCCCAGCGCCATTGCCGTGGCTTCCACGTAGAGCTGGCCCGACTGCGTGAGATACGCTTTTTCGTCGTCAATATATTTCACTTCAAACAGCGTCGTGGTGCCTTCGCAGGCCGCGGGCGTGAAGATGGGCGCTTCGGTGAGGATGTAGTCCTGTGATTCCATGTATTCATGCGCGGCGCGAACGGCTTGCGCACGGATGCGCAGAATCGCCGCCTGGCGCGGCGTGCGAATCCACAGGTGGCGGTGATCGAGCAGAAAATCCACGCCGTGTTCCTTAAGTTGTATCGGGTAGGGAGAGTCGTCGGGGACGCGCTGCACGATTTCGACGGCGGTGATTTGAATTTCAAATCCGCCGGGGGCGCGTTTGTCGGCATGAATTTTTCCGGTGACGATCACGCTGGATTCCTGCGTGAGTCCGCGCAACGCTTCAAACGCCACGGGCTGATCCTTCAGCGATACGACGCCTTGAATTGTTCCCGTGCCGTCGCGAAAGATGGGGAAGAGGAGTTTTCCTGCTTCGCGCAGATTGTACAGCCACCCACGCAGGGTGACTTCCTGCCCGTCGTGTTTTCCAACGTGCTCAATGCTGACGATCGGCATGAAATTAGGAAATCTCTCCAAAATTTAGCGATGGGCGCGATCCAGTAGCACAGGCTTCAGCCTGTGGATTTAAATCTTGCACGTGCTGAACCTAAACCCACAGGCTAAAGCCTGTGCTACTAAGGGCCACTGCACTCGCGCGTCTTAACCCTTCGCCAATTCTTCCTCGAATTTGTCGAACACTGTCCGTACGCCATTCAGCGTTTCCGCGAAAGCTTGAACGTCGGAAGAACCCGCGGCCACGGCAGGCTCTTTCAGTTCGAGGACGATAGGCGTTCCGGGCGGCAGCGCGGGAAGTATGGCGCTCCAATCAATTGTGCCCTCGTAGGGAAGCAGGTGGTCGTCGCGCTCGCCGCGATTGTCGTGCAGATGCGTGGTGACGATTAGATCGCGCGAGGTCTCCAGCGCCGAAGGAATATCGCCTTCGAGATTCGCGTGTCCGGCATCAAAGCAAAGCTTCACGCTGGTGAGCCGCGTGCGCTCGAGGAAATGTTTTAAGTTCGACGGAGTGGCCATTTCGCCGGGCGTGTTTTCCAGCGCCAGAGTGACGCCGCGGTGTCGCGCAAACAGAGATAAGTTTTCCAGCGAGCTGAAGGCGGCGTCCCAGCGGCGCTCGTCGGCAACGTCGCGCAGACCCGCCACATGCTGGACGCAGTAGCGGAACGGAACTTGCTCCACCAGGTCCAGGGCGCGCTTGATTTCGTCCACCGCTTCCTGGCGCCGCAGCCGTTCGGGGTCGGAAATCGAAAGCGGCGCGCCGCTCTCGCGCGAGAGATGGAAATCGCGATGGGTGGGTGAGTGAATCGAGTACAGCGTGAGATTGTTTCCCGAGAGCCAGGAAGCAAGTTCGCGTCCATCTTCCGCCGAGCGGTAATCGAAATGTCCGCGCGAGCAAAATAGTTCGATGGCATTGGCTTCCGCGCGCGCCGCTTCGCCGATGAGCGCCGCCGTCAGCTTGCGATTTACGAAAACATAGGTGGAAAGAATGCGTTGCATGGTCACTGTGTCCGGGCCCTGTCCATGAGAGTGGTTTTGACTTTATGCGAACGAGGAATGCGCGTCAAGGCGGCCCCGGGAATCGGTGAAGCGAGAAAAGACCTGCTCGACAAATCAATCATCGAGACAGGGTGAATTGTTTGCGAATTATTCTTCCATCAAAAAATCGGCGTCCGGCGGGCCGGGAATCAAGCCGGCATCCACGCCGCGTTTCAGGAATTCCCGCACGGCCTGGTGACCGCGATCGCCGTAACCCAGCGTCCATTTATTGACGTACATGCCGATGAATTTGTCGGCGAGTTCAGGGTCCATGTCGCGCGCGAACTGCATGGCGTAGTTCACGGCGGATTCACGATGATCGAGCGCGTAGGACACGCTGTCATGGATCGCGCGGCCGATTTGCAGGCCCACGTCGCGCCCGAGAGCGCGGCGCACGCCATTGCCGCCCAGGGGCAGCGGCAAACCGGTTTGCTCCAGCCACCATTGTCCCAGGTCCACCACCTTGTGCATTCCCATCTGGGAAAAAAACAGCTGGCCTTCGTGGATCAAGAGGCCCGCATCCACCACGGAGTTCTTCACGGCGTCGAGGATTTGATCAAATCCCATGACCACGGCTTCGACGCGCGGCTCGTACAATTTTAGCGTCAGATAGGCTGAGGTGCGCAGTCCGGGTACACCGATCCTGCACTTTGCAAGGTCTTCGCGCTTCAGCGGGTGCTGCGAAACCACGATGGGGCCGTAGCCTTCGCCGAAACTCGCTCCGCAATCCAGCAGCGCATATTTGTCGCGCAAATAGGGGTAGGCGGCGAAGCTGAGCGCCGTCACATCATAGATTTCCTGGGTGGCGGCTTGGTTCAAGGTTTCGATGTCCGCCAGGACATGGGAGAATTTCAGCCCTGGCGATTTAACTTTTTGAGTGGCCAGGCCATAGAACATGAAAGCGTCGTCGGAATCCGGCGAGTGCGCAAGCTTGATATCAAGGGACTTCCCGGTAGCAGGTTTCGTGGGCATCTGGTTTGGCTCGCTCTCTCTTATCCAAATCTTACTAGGGCGTTCTCAGTGCGTTCTCGGGGCATCCTCGGGGCGGCCAGGGAAGTCGTAGAGTCACTCCGGCCCGCAAGCTTACCAAGTCCAGAGGAGTCACAGGAAATCCGGCGTCACACCCGCGTCAAAAAGAGGAGCATCGCGGCGGATTCGACAGTCGAGGAACCCGCACTTTCGAGAACGTAAGGTTAGCACATTCCCGCCCCGCCCGACAATTCCGACTCGTGTCACGCAATGTCAAATTTTTGTAATCATCGTTCTTTCGGAGGTCTGAGCTTCAGCTCGGACGTTCAAGCTTTATTTCACAAGGGGCCCTAGCCCATGAAGCTGTAGCTTCAGGAGTTAAAACTCCTTATCTGCCTATGCATTCCGTCGGGGCTGAAGCCCCGACCCCCTGAAACCCATTCGCCCTTCAGAATGTAAGATCGTGTTCCGGGTCTGCATCGGACCTGACCTACATCGCCGCAGCCAAGCGCGCGATGGCCGTATCGAACGATATTCTTCCATCCAAATAAGGCAGCCAGTAGAGATCCAGCAATCCCCGGAAGCGTACCCATGACCCGGAGTAGAGCCCGAAGCGCGTTGCGTACGTCTGATAAGTCGAAGAATCCGGGTCCTGCGGGTCCCGTTCTTGTGGATCCGTGGTTGACGCGGCTCCATACAAGACATCGCGCCGGACCATTTCTCCCGTGGTGTAAAAAAGCAAGGCATGCCAAAGTTCGCGCGGGATCGGTTTGTCCCGCGCGCGGAATTCGCGCGCTATGGCCTCGCTCACCGATCCGGAGAGCGCGTGCGAGGATTCGTGAAACAGCACTTCAAATCCATAGACGCCACGATTGCGCGGATCGTGACTGGAGATGGTGACGTGGGTGGGACTCAATGACGTATATGCTCCAAACGGTCCTCCATACCACACCACGTCCACACGCAACCGATTCGACGGCCACGTCCGTTGATAAATATCCGCAAGCTGCCCGGAAAGTTCCACACCCATGCGCCGCACCAGCGGCGAGACTTGCGCAATCCATTCGCGATCGGCGCGATCCTGCTCGGGCCACCAGTGCGCGCGATAGACGGGCGCAGCTCGCTGCAAGGTTTCGATCAATTCCGGGCGCAAACCGGATTTGCACGATGGGGAAGTCTTGCCGTCCAGGTCCGGGCAGGTTTCCATATCGGCCAGACGGTCATTGATGTTTTGCATGTCGCCGTTCAGCAACAAATCGCGCCGCGCGAGGTCCTTGGCATAAAACGCGACGGCATCGTGCCACGCCTGGATATCGGCTGCGGGGAAATCAAGTAAAGAAGCCAGATGCTCGTCTGGAGGAGCTTGCCCCCTGCCGTTATCCGTGGACGAAGGATTGCCCTGCGACAGTCGCGCCTGCAGATAGAGAAAATGGTGCAGGTTGACCCAAAATCCGCTATGAAATTCAAATACGGGAAGGGGCGAGTCCTGTCCGGAAGTCTGCTGAGCGGGCGGCTGTATTTTGCTGTAGGGATTTCTTGCTGCCGCAGACGAGTTGGGCCACCCCACCGCAGCCAGGCAAATAAGCGCCACGATTGGGATAAAATGTAAACGTATTCGGAGATTAGAAGGAATCATGACCCAGAGCGTCATCTTATCGTCAAATTCGGCCTGCGTGCTAGGAGGTTGCGGGAGAATACGGCAGACCGCGGTGCGGGAATCTGGGAGAGTCCGTGGAAAATTATTGAGAGGCTCCAGGACCAGCGCACTGTCCTGTGCCACTGAACCGCGCCTCAACGAAACAATTGCCGCAAGAGCCCTGCGCCTTCATTTTCGGTAATAATTTTCTTGCGAATCATGAGGTTGATAAATTCATTCATGACTTGGCGCAAGTTCGAAATTGTGGCGAGCGGGTCGCCCTCTGGAGGTGTGGCGGGTGCTTCGGAAATTTGGGGCGGCTCTGGAATTGCAAGCGGCTTCCCGGTCAACTCGGCAACCCAGGCCTGGAGGATGGCTAAGTGCTCCGGTTTGATTTCCGTAAATGAAATCCCCATGCCCATGGACGCAAGCGCGTAGGTCACGACCGCCCCAGCCTCAAATCTGCGTTGATTGTGCTCCAATTGCACGCTTACCACAGCGCCAACGGGGAACGGAGAAATCGTATCCACGTAGCATCCGCCGAAGCCGATGTCGGAGCTCCGGCCCGTCACACCGGCCTTAGACCGCACTTCTACGATCTCGGCGGCTGCCGAAAATGGGTATCGGGGCGAAGTCCTGCGCTCAGCTCCGCTACCCGTGGTTGCCTGGTCAGACACTGGTGCGGGCTGTGTGGTCTGGGGTTTGCCTGAATAATCGGACATGAATGCCGACTGTTCTCCTCCGATCAAATGAATGCCAATAATTAGAGTTTCAGAAGGGTAACTTTATTGTCGCTTGCCACGGATGCCGCTGGCAAGGGAATCTTCTGCCAGCGTATTGCACGCGCACACACGCCCGCCCGGAGGCTTGCTGTTCAGGAAGGCCCGATTCGCGGGTCGAGTGAAGTTGCGATACCGCCTTGTTTATCGGCACCTCGCATAATTCCGGAGGAATCGAGGAAAAACGATCGCCGGCCGCCTTTGCCGTATTCGATGGGAGCGGCCGCCAAGCTGAACGTTTCCTCCTTGCCAGCTTCTTCAGTTCGTGCATTGCCGCTGGACGGCACGATGCGATACCGGATCGAATAACCATCCTTGCTTCCCGCGGCCAGTTCCGCGTCTGCGAGGCCTGCGGTCTGCGGAGAAACTCCGCTTGGGGGGGCAGGCCCCAAAAGGGCGAGCGATTCAGGCCAGTCTCCATAGGCGCGGCGATAGGTTTCCAGAGCAGATGCCAGTGCGCGCAGATTCGCAATGGCATTGTCCTCGCGCGCATCCAGATCGGCCTGCTCCCATTGCTTGGCCATCGAGGGAATATCCAGCAGGATCAATCCCACGGAAAGCAGTTTCCACTTGCCGGCTTCACGGACCAAGCCAAACGTGATCGTTCGGGGAGATTCGCCCGGGATCGGGATTTCCATGGGAACGAAGGCGAGATTCTCGCGTACGCGCGTTTCACCAAAGCGCATCTCGGTGGCGATGCCCGGACTTTCGCAGCGCACGATGGGGTGGCCGCCGGTGCTGGTGGAAAGCAATGGGCGCCCCGGATCATCCAGCAGCACGAATCGCTTCATCATGGCAGTGCGCTGCGGGCCGGGAAGGGTGCGATAGGCGGCGGCATTGTCGGCAGGCAGGGAATTCGCGAAGGTTGCGGCGTCCTGCCGGCATGCGGCGGAAAGGGCCTCGGACAGGGCCGCTTCAGGGCTTGGCGCGGCTTGCTGCTGGGCGCGCGATAGCGCCGGGGAGAACAGTCCGGCTAATGCGAGCAACACCCGCACGAAATTTCGCCCGGCGGGGGGGCGCGAAGCGGATGGTAGTCTCTGAAAAATCACGATTTCGCTCCACGCAAGATTTCGGCCAGGTTTTGCGTGAATTGCGATCTCGGCATTACTTCCTCGCATCCCGCCGCGCGCGCCTTCTGGGCCAAATCAGTTTGCACATGAGATAGAAACGCGATTACCCTGCGCGGGTTGCCTGCGCCGCCGGATTTGCCGAGCGTTTCGACGGCTTCGAGCGCTCCTTGCCGCGCATTTAGGTCCACGATGAGCAGCGCGGCGGGATTTGCCGCCGCCGACTTCAGAAGTTGCTCGCCCGTGGTCACCGTTTCCAGGGTTACCCCAGTTAGCTTCGCCGTCTGATGCAGCTTGGCCTGAAAGAAAATATCCTCAATCAATATAATTGCATCGGCCATGGAAACCTTTCCTGCGAAAAAGTTCTCACGTCGGATGTACCACGCGCAACGCCGCAACACAAGCTCATTGGCAGCACGCGAGATATTTGGCGATCCAGAATTCTCCGTGACACTCCGTCGGCCTCTGTGTTCTCTCCGTTAAATTCCGAAAAGCGTCACACAGAGAATACAGAGGGCCACGGAGGAACATAGAGAAATGCGAGATACGCGCATCGGCGGTCTTCCACCGATCTCAAAAGTGCGATACAACTTTCATCCGTGATGGATCCGCTCGAACAAAAAATATTGTCCGCCTTTGACCGCTCCGGCGCACACGCCTTGCCCCTGTCCGAATTCGGAGACCCGGCCATGGCGCGTGTAGCCGTGGCGAAACTCGTCGAGCGCGGCTGGCTTCGCGCGGCGGCTGCTCTGGACACTTACGCCCGCACCGAGGATGGCCGTCTGCAACTCGCAGGCCCGCGCGATGTCACTATCTATTCCCGCCCCGGGTGCCACCTGTGTGAAGAAGCAAAATCCCAGATCACCCCGCTATTAAAGGAATTCAGCGCGGCCCTCACCGAAATTAATATTGATGAACACCCGGACCTGCGCGCGCGCTATGACTACGACGTTCCCGTAATTTTTCTGGGCGCGCGAAAAGCCGCCAAGCATCGCGTGGACCTCGTCCAATTCCGACGACAGTTGCGCGACGCTGAACGCTGAGCACAGCTTGTCAATCATGTGAATCCGTTGGTAAGGGGATGCGATTGCGAGAACGGTGCGGTCTTTATTATTTTTATTAATGCCCGCCAGTGACCGGTTTTACTCCGACCGTTTGATCGGGAACATCTCCCTTGCGGCCTTTTACGCGGTCGTATACGGAAACGAGCGAGGTGGAGCCGAGGGCTTCGTTGTAATACGTGGGGACGCCCAGCGCGGTTCTCAGTTCTTCGTTGAAGCGGCGCATGCGGGTGAGCTGGTCCGCGTTGGCGGGAAATTTCTTGCCGTCATCGGTGAGCAGGAATTTTTGGTAGCCGGCATCCCACAGGCGCGTGAACTGCCCGTTCATCAGAATTGTGGGGAGAATCGTCATGGTGTAGTGGTCGTCCGACGTGCGGCGAAATTCCGCACCGCAACCGTACTTCTCCGTACGCGTCACGCCGCCGGTACTATTTACGATGAATCCAAAATTTGGCAGGGCTTCCATCAGTTTCACTGGAAATCGGTCGTCAACATTCCACATAGTCTCTAGAATACGGAGCGGGCGCAAACGTGTAAAGTCAAAAAGTGAAGCGTCCGATGTCCATCAAACCGTCAGCGGGACGCTGGCGCTACAAGATCGCAAGATATGCTAAATTAACGGAATACATCCGAGTCAGTCCGGCATCTAGTATCAGGCAGGGCATCGGGCGGAATCGCGGTCACTGGAAGAATGCTTTCCGGGACCGCCTGGAAAAGGGCGAATTAACCGCGAAATTATGGATACGGCGAAACATCCGCTCTCGAAAGAAGGAGCGACGAGCACGGGTGCCATAGGAAAATCCCTCCTCGATTGCATTGGAAACACGCCGCTGTTGCGTTTAGAGCGCATCGGGCCGGACTATCCGAACGCCGAATTCTACGGCAAGGCCGAGTGGCTGAATCCCGGCGGGTCCGTGAAAGATCGCCCCGCGCTGGAAATGATTCGGGAAGCGGAGCGCGCTGGGACGCTGCAGCCGGGGCAGACGATTCTGGATGCCACCAGCGGCAATACAGGAATTGCCTACGCCATGATTGCCGCGGCCCTGGGCTATCGCGTGAAGCTGTGTCTCCCATCCAGCGCCAGTGAGGAGCGCAAAAAAATTCTGGCGGCGTTTGGAGCGGAGCTAGTCATCACGCCCGGCGATGAAGGTTCTGACGGAGCGATTCTGCGGGCGCGGGAAATTATCGCCGCCGAGCCCGGAAGATATTTTTATCCAGACCAGTACGGCAACGCGTCCAACTGGCGCGCGCATTACAAAACGACCGCACCTGAAATCTGGGAACAGACCAAGGGGCGCATCACGCATTTTGTGGCGGGCTTGGGCACGAGCGGCACCTTTGTGGGCACCACGCGCCGCCTGAAGGAATTGAATCCCGCGATTCGCTGCATCAGTTTGCAGCCGGACGCGCCGTTTCACGGTTTGGAAGGATGGAAGCATATGGCCACGGCGATTGTTCCGGCCATTTATGACGCGACTCTTGCCGACGCGAATCTCACTGTCAGCACCGAGCAGGCGTATCGCCTGGTCAAGCGGGCCGCGCGGGAAGAGGGATTGCTGCTCAGCCCAAGCGCCGCGGCTGCGCTCGAAGGGTGTTTTCAAGTTGCTGCGTCGCTGCAGCCGAACGAGCGCGCCGTCATCGTGACTGTGTTTCCGGATTCCGGCGCGAAATATTTGAGCGAACGATTTTGGGACGAAGTCTAAGAGATTTTTCAAGCGAGAAACGCTGAATGTTAAAGCTGACTGCCCATCTCGAAAAAGAAATTCGCGATCATGGCGCGAAGGATTATCCGCACGAGTGTTGCGGCGCGATGCTGGGAACCGATGGCGACGCGGTCCGGGAAGTTCAATCGCTGTTTCCGCTGATCAATCGCCGGGACGATTCGCCGCGCAACCGCTTCTCGATTACGCCGGACGATTTTCGTGCAGCCGAGCGCGCCGCAACCGAGCGTGGACTGGACCTGCTGGGATGGTATCATTCTCATCCGGATCATCCGGCGCGGCCCAGCGAATTTGACAGGGAACATGCCTGGCCGTGGTACAGCTATGTGATCGTGAGTGTGGATGCTGGGGCGCCCAAGGATTTGACGTCTTGGCGGCTGGAAGATGACCGATCGAAATTTCAGCCGGAAGACGTTTCGCCGGCTTAATCGGCGAACTGCCCGGCACCGGTGTAACCCGCAGGCTTGAAACTTCGACCGGGTTCGCAGCATCCGATGAACTGTGAATGAGGGGGGGGAATCCTCGTATGGCCGTAAAGGTTTTGATTCCAACGCCGCTGCGCCAATTTACCGGTAAGCAAGCGAGCATTGAATGTACTGCCGCCACAGTAGGTGAAGCGCTGGGCAGTCTGACTTCGACCTTTGCCGAATTGCGGAAACATCTCTTCACCGAGGATGGAAGAATCCGCAGCTTCGTGAACGTGTACGTGAACGACGAGGATATTCGCTTTCTCGAAAAGGAAAATACAAAAACCAAGGACGGAGACACGATCAGCATCGTGCCTTCCATCGCAGGCGGCTCACGGTGGCACGGGCTTCAGCCTGTGCGGTTTTGATTTTCGTACGTACGGAATAGCGCGCAGGCGGAAGCCCGCGCCACTGGTTTGAATCCGAGCGACGCGTGTGAGAAATAGGAGTTGAGGGATTAGAGGAGAACGTCCGTGGCAATCTCTACCGATGCACTCTCGCAGCAGGAAGTAAAACTTTCGAAAGATGAGATCCAGCGCTATAGCCGGCACCTGATCATGCCCGAAGTGGGGATGGACGGGCAGCTGAAGCTCAAACGCGCTCGCGTGCTGATGATCGGCACGGGAGGGCTTGGTGCGCCGCTCGGTTTGTATTTGGCGGCGGCTGGCGTGGGACATCTGGGCCTGGTGGATTTCGATGTGGTGGACAATTCTAATTTGCAACGCCAGGTTACGTTCACCACCGCCGACGTGGGAAAATCCAAGGCCGAAGCCGCAAAGGCGCGGCTATCGGCGCTCAATCCGGCGATCGAGATTAAATCGTTTGATACGCGGCTCACCAGCGACAACGCGCTGGAATTGTTCAAGGATTACGACATCGTGGTGGACGGCACCGATAATTTTCCCACACGCTTTCTGGTGAACGATGCCTGCGTGATTCTCGGGAAGCCCAATGTGTATGGCTCGATTTTCCGGTTCGAGGGACAGGCCACGGTTTTCGGCTATCCCGGCGGGCCATGCTATCGCTGCTTGTACCCGGAGCCGCCTCCGCCGGGCCTTGTGCCGTCGTGCGCCGAGGGCGGCGTGCTGGGCGTGCTTCCCGGAATCATCGGATCCATTCAAGCGATGGAAACGATCAAGCTGATTCTGGGCACGGGTGATTCTCTCGTCGGGCGTCTTCTGCTGTTTGACGCGCTGGCGATGCGCTTCCGCGAATTAAAGCTGAAGCGGAATCCGGAATGCCCGGTGTGTGGCGATCATCGCACCATTACCAAGCTAATTGACTATGAAGAATTTTGCGGAATTCGTGGCGAGGAGACTCTTCCAATGACGGACGGTATTGTTGAAATTACTCCCAAGGAATTGAAGGCCAGGCAGGACCGCGGCGACAAGCCGTTTATTTTGGACGTGCGCGAGCCGCACGAATTTCAGATCTGCAATTTGAATGGGAAACTGATTCCGCTCGGTGAACTTCCGCGCCGCGTCGCCGAACTCGACAGCTCGCAGGAAATGGTGGTGCATTGCCGCAGCGGAAAGCGCTCGGCGGACGCCATTCATTTTCTGCAAACGGCCGGGTTCAAAAAACTCTTGAACCTCAAGGGCGGCATACTGGCCTGGTCGGATGAAGTGGATCCTTCCGTGCCTAAATATTAAAAAATGTTTCTAGCGCGCGGGTTCGCCGCGGCGGACCCGCGAAGCAGGAATAGATTGATGCCGTGCTCCGCAAAGCGATTTGAATAAAATGCGGCGCCGGCAAAACGGGAGCTGGAATGTCTTCAACGAAAATCATTGTTCGCAATGATGGACCGCTGCGTATCGAAGGGGAAATTGAACTGGTGGACATGGAGGGCCGCCCCTTTGGACTCGGCGGACGCTCCGCCATAGGGCTGTGCCGCTGCGGCCATTCCGCAAACAAGCCGTTTTGCGATGGAGCTCACAAGGCCGCCGGATTTCAGGATCAGCAGCAAGCGCGGGATCTCCCTCCAGCGAAAGTTTAGATTTTTTTTCACAACAATACCCAATGGTGGCGTTCGGGCACGGCAGTGCCGTGCCCCTGCACGCCCGGTGGGCGAATCACGGAGGCAACTTTCGAATTTTTGTCGGGCACGGCTTTCAGCCGCGCCGTGGCTTACGCATGATCTATTTGGCTTTAGCCACTGGCGTGTTCAATATCGCGATGCCCCCGGATATTCCAACTCAGAATAGATTTATTTGCGCCCGCCGTTATAACTTTATAAATACCCCGTATCAAGTTTATAAACACCCCGTGCCGTATTGGGAAGGCTAAGGATGTAGCTGTAACCTTTCTATCCAATCCTCAGGAGCATTTAATCCAATCGGTTTCCATCCTCCGCCGCTCTTGCCAGTAACCCTTTGCTGCTCAATAGTGTATAGATTTTTTGTGATGGCGGCGAAAACGGTTCTGAACTTGCATCTTTCCGTATTGCAATTCGAACCGGGGCCAAATGGACTGCTCTAACTGGGGGAGCGGTGCGTGTGCTGACTCAAATTCGAAGCTGGTGCTGGAATTTGCGCTGGTTTCTCGGGATGGTCGGAAGTGCGGCGTTCCTCGCCGGCGCAATGTGGTTGCGCCAGTTGCCGTTTTCCTCCGAGCCGATTCTTTATTCCTACCTGCAAATCGTCGGTAGCCTGCTCTGTTTTACTTACGCGGCAAATGCCCTGGTGCGATTCCGCGGCACGCGCGACCGCCTCACGCTGATTCTGGCTTTTGGATTTGTTCTTGCCGGAGCAATCGAAACCGTCGCTACATTTAATTTCTACGATATTTTGGCCGCCGGGGCTTCTGCGCAAATGCGGGTTCCTTTGGCATGGTTAGTGAGCCGGACCCTTCTGGCTCTCGTATTGATCGCGGGGCTGGTGGTGGAACGCAGCGTGCCGCACTCGCGCGAGCCCGGCCGGGAAATTGCCGTTGCCCTTGTGGTGGTTGTGGTGGTGGCCTACGTGACCAGCGCGGCATATCTGGGGTCTCCCTTGGGATTGGGGACGCATCCCGCCGTCGCTTTTTCAAGAACGGGCGACATTTTGCCAGCGGCACTATTTGCGGTGGCCGCCATTGGATTCGGGCGCAGACTTCGGCTCGGGTCTTCTTCGGTGGATCGCATCTTTTGTGTTGCGCTGTGGATGAATGTGGCCTGCCACCTGATGGCCATGCAATCCGAACGATTGCTTGACGCGCCATCCACTGCGGCACAAGTCCTAAAAGTCGCAAGTTACGCGCTGGCGCTGGGCGGCGCTCTGTTCGATAACGCCAGACTGTTTGATCAGGTTCGCCATCTCGCCGTGACCGATGCTCTGACCGGGCTGTCCAATTACCGCACGCTGATCAACGTAATGGATTCAGAAGTGCAACGTTCGCGAAGGACCGGCCGTCCCTTTGCGATTCTCCTGCTGGACCTGGATGGATTGAAGGGAATCAACGATCAGTTCGGGCATTTGGTCGGCAGCCGCGCGATCTGCCGTCTGGCCAATGTGCTACGCGTGCACTCGCGGGCCACGGACACTGCCGCGCGCTATGGCGGCGACGAATTTGCCGTGGTGCTGCCGGAAGCGGGCGAGGAAGCGGCAATTTCCGTCAGCCGGCGTATTTGCGAGCGGTTGGCAAAAGATGGTGAATTTCCGCAGGTCGCTGTAAGCGTTGGCGCCGCGGTTTTCCCGCGAGATGGGGAAACCATTGACGCCCTGTTCAATACGGCGGACCGGGCTTTGTACGGCATGAAGGGCCGTTCGAACAGCATGCAAACGCTGGCCCGCATTGCCGCTTGTTTGTGAATTGGCAAGAGCCGGGCGCGGGTGCTACTTGGAGCCCGCCGAAATGCCGAGGGAAATGATGTCGCAAATATTTGATTCGGATCGGCTCGAAAACAGAATCCCGATGACGGTGGCAGTCCACTTGGCCGGACGTGAGCCCGGACTGGGCGTGGAGACGACGTTCACGGAGAACGTCAGCTCGCGTGGCGCGCGTGTTTCCAGCATTCGCCGCTGGCGGTGCAACGATAAGCTGGAAATTAAATCGTTGCCCGGCGATTTTCGCGCCCTGGCCCGCGTGGCCTACTGCCGGCCGCAAAGCTCCGGCTTCGTCATCGGACTTGAGTTCCTAGAACCCACCGGCAGGTGGGTAGTGAACACCCCAGTTGGTTCAGGGAAACCGCTGCAAGGATAGGAGGAACACGCGAAGGCAAAAAACTGGCGTAAGAAATCATTACCCAAAAAGCGCTTGGCATTCCGCGGGAACGGGATGTCCGGCGCTTTTGGCGTTGTAGGGGAAAATCGTGACTAGTGATTGGTGATTAGTGACTGGTGATTTTCGCCAATCCGTGGCCGATGGATCGGTGGCGAGGGCGATTTTCACCAGTCACCAGTCACCATCTCTTGATACAACTTCAGCGCCGCATCCACCATATGGTCCACGGAAAATCGCGCGGAAACTACGGCGCGCGCGGCCTCGCCCATTCGCTTTCCTTCCGCCGCATTCAGCAGCAAGCGGGTGATTGCTGCTGCCGCCTCTTGCGAATCGGGATTTTTTATTAACAGGCCGGTCTTTTCGTTTTCCACGACTTCGGGAATTCCGCCGCGCGCTAGCGCAACGATGGGGAGTGCGTGCGCCATTGCGGATAATAAGGCGCTGCCCAGGGCTTCTGCCCGAGCCGGGAATGCAAACAGATCCAACGCGGCGTAGATGCGGTCAATATCCTCGACGAATCCGGTAAATTGGACCGCTTCATCCACGTGCAACTCCTGTGCAATAGCGGCAAGCTGGGCGCGGCAAGGGCCGTCCCCAACCAACAGCAGGCGGCAATTTGGAGTTTGCGCGCGGATGGCGGGAAGCGCGCGAATTAAAATGTCTTGCCCCTTGTCGGGAGTTAGAGCTGCCACGCAGCCGATCAGCGGAACGCCGGATTCGATCCCCAGGCTCCGCCGCGCGGATGTGCGCTCTGCCGCCGTGAGCGCTTGGGGCACGGGCACTCCATCGGCGATGACGGAAATGTTGTCACGCGGCAGCCCCGAAGCTACGACGGCAGACGCCACGCATTGCGAAACGGCAACAATACGTGCCGCGTGGCGATAGCGGGCCAGGGAAATTGCGCCGCGCGAAAGCGGAAAAATGACGCGGCGCGACACGATTACCGGAATTCCGCGGTGCGCTCTCGCCAGCCAGGCCGCGGTCAAGGCATGCGGCTCATTGGCATGGACGATTTCGATTCCGGGCTGCGATAGTAATTTTCGGATGAGAAACGGCGCACTAAAACGCCGCCAGCGTTTTCCGGCAACGTGCACTCGCGCTCCCGCGCGCCGTGCGCGCTGGGCGAGCAGTGAGTCACGAATCGTGACAAGTTCCGGCGCATGGCCCCGCGCCAGCAGCCCTTGCAGAAGCAGCAGGGCCTGGTGCTGCCCGCCGCGGTAATCTCTGCCCAGGTCCACAATCAAGGGGCGCAAGCTCAGACCTCGCCGGGGCTGGGCCACGACCGGCGCGTGAGTGTTTCTCCAGCCAGCAGCCGGCCCAGCTTGCGATATTTTTGGTAAATGTACGATCCCGAAAGCCAGGCAATTAATACGCCGCGCCATCCGTCCAGCAAACCAAGTTGGAAAACAAGCCTCTGCAAAAATGTCCACGGCGGCGCAAAAATCATGGCGCTGCGCCAGGCTTTTCTTCCGCGGGCAAACATGTCCTGGGCTCCGAGAGTGGATAGCGAATCGAGTTTTGCCTTGTGTTCGGCAAGCGAGCGAACCGTGTAGTGAAGCAAGTGGCCATTCAGGCGGCCAACGGGGCCTCCCAGCTTCACTCCTTCGTGCAGGACGCCGACAAATTTGGCGCGATCTCGCCGGTAGAGCCGCAATTTGTAATCCGGATACCAGCCGGAATGGCGGATCCAATCGCCCAGATAGTTGGTCATCAGCGCGAAATCGTAACCGTCCTTATCGGGAGAGGATTGCTTCCAGGCAAGAACGGATGCGCGCAATTCGGAATCGAGCTCTTCATCGCAATCCATCGAAAGAAGCCAATCATTGGATGAAAAGGAGGCCGCGAAATTTTTCTGCTCGGCCAGGCTGTCCACTTGCCGGGAATAAACGCGGGCGCCGAATTGGCGGGCCATCTCGCAGGTGCGATCGGTGGAACCGGAATCCACAAGAATGATTTCGTCGGCCACGCCCGCCAGGGAAGTGAGGGCGCGGGGCAAGTCCAGTTCCTCGTTGTATGCGATCAGAATCGCGGTCAGCGCGGGCATCGGGAATCCAAAAGGTACGGTAACACGAAATGGGATTCGGTTTCCTGGGGTTGTCGCGGACGGATTTGAAAAAGGACCGCCTAGTTTTGATTGGCGAGTTTGTGCGTGACGCTGAGCAGAACCACGGAACCGCCAATGCGGAATTCGGAAAGGTGTTTCAGTTCCGCGACACGCACGCGTTCGTCCGCGAAGAAAGTGCCGTTGGTGGATTCCAGATCGCGCAGGCGAATGACGTCTTCGTTGACCTCAATCGCGCAATGCCACCGCGAGATTTCTTTATCGTCGATGACGATGTCCGCGTCCGCCCGGCCCAGGACAGTCCGGGGTTTTTGTATGGTATACACCAGCCCGCGGGCCGGGCCGGCAATGACCGAAAGCGCGACGGACTTTCCGGCGGGCAGCCGACCTATATTCGCGGCGTCGGCCCCGCTTCCGGCAAGCCTGGGCGCACCCGCGCTGCGCGCAAAGTCCGGCAGCGGGGAAAGAATTTGCGTGGCGTCCGGATTTTGCGCGATTTCCACCATGGTGTTCTTCCCACACTTCGCGCAGCGAAATTGCACCCGGGAGTGGCCAACCAACTGTTTGTCCGGCAGGGAGTGTTGCGCACTGCAATTTGAGCAAATTACTTTCATGGGCTTCTGTACTAGCCATTTCACTCTATCATGGCCGCATCGCGCGGAACGGGACCCTCGGCGGGGTTGTTCCATCACAGAAAGCTGTCCTTTCGTACAGTCCCACCTGGATAGCCTGGATCGTCAAGGCAGAGTCAATTTATTTTGCCGGGAGACACCGCGGCAGTTGAAACTTGCAGCTTCCGCGTAGATCATAGCGGTGCGACGCAGTTGGGAGGACTTCCAAGTGAAGCTCAAGGATTTGCCGTATCTGCTCGGCCTGCAGCCGGGACCGAAGGCGTACGGTTTCGAAATCAAGAACGTGGTCCTCCCCGGCGATGGGAAGATCGAATACGCCCAGTGGCTTCATCCCAGAGACTTGGGAATGGTATTGAACCAGCCTGCCGTGGATGCCATACGCAAGTTCCTTTCACCGGGGGATGTGGCGATTGATATCGGAGCGCATTCGGGGGACTCCGCGATTCCGATTGCGCTTGCTGTTGGGAAGCAGGGATGTGTCCTGGCTTTCGAGCCGAATCAGCACGTTTTTCCTGTCCTGAAAAAAAACTCTGAATTGAACGCCGCGAAAACCAACATTATTCCGCTGATGTTTGCAGCCACTCCGCAGGACATGGAAATGGAATTTCAGTATTCGGATTCCGGGTTTTGCAACGGCGGCCGGTTTGAAGGCATGAGCAAGTGGAGGCACGGGCATGCATTCCGCTTAAAAGTGCAAGGAAGAAATCTGGATTCCCTCATCCGTGAAAAATATCCCGAGCTGATTCCCAGAATTCGATACATCAAGATGGATACGGAAGGATACGAATCCGCGGTATTGCATTCTCTCGGCAGCCTGCTGTCGCAATGCAAGCCCTACCTGAAAGCGGAAGTCTACCGGAAGTCAGAGGACGCGCAGCGGCGGGAGCTGTATCGTTCGATTTCCAAGCTGGGCTATGTTATTCATAAAATCGTGGACGATGAAAACTACCTGGGAGCAACGCTCGCCGAGCAGGACATGAGCAACTGGCCGCATTTCGACATTTTTTGCGTGCCTGTTTAGCCCGTCTTTCTCGCGATAGAACCTTCCTCTCGTCCAAACGCTTTGTGAGGGTGCGGGTTTGGTAGCGCTGACGTCCCGTCGGCGCTACCAAACCCAAATCGGTACTTGACCCCTCGGATTCTATTTCGTGAATCGTGGCGAGCGCTGGATTAGCGCAAAAGCTATTGCACGAAACCCACGTTCGGCACAGGAGTTGGCTCGGGCACTTCGCGGATGGGGCCGTACTGGGCCTCGTACCGGCTAATATTTTCTCCGAGCGCGCGCAAAATACGCTTGGCGTGCGCGGGGCTCACGATGATGCTGGAGGCCAGCTTGCCTTGCGGTACATTTGGGAATACGTAGATGAAGTGCAGGGTAAATTCTTCCGCGCTATGATGAAACATCACCAGATTGCTGAACTGTCCGACTAATTCCTTTTCATCTGCCTTGATCTGCACCTGCACCTGTTCGCCGCCTGGTTGAGCCATGGCTTCCTCCATTCCCGATAAACATTCTTGGTCAATCCAATCAAACGTGACACTACCATATTCCCGCGAGGCGCGGCAGACGCAACGCGTTGACAGTTTCCGCGATTTTTTCGGCTGCGGCCGCAATTTATATTTTCGTATCACGCTCGAACGAGCGGATTGACCCGCTGGATAGTTAATGCTAGTTTATATGAGGAATTTATCTAAGTTAACTATGAGCATGCCCACGAATCCCGCTGCCCCGCCCGTTCTGATTCCAGAAGGCGATGGGCAGAGCGAACTGAATTCGGCGCCGGCCGCAAATGTGCGCGAGCACGGAAATTCTCCCTCGCTCCCTGAGTCCTACCGCAGCATCCCCATCGTTCACGGCGCGTCTTTTTTCCGGAAGATGATCGCGTTTGCCGGCCCCGGTTACCTGGTGGCCGTGGGCTACATGGATCCGGGAAACTGGGCGACTGACCTGGGCGGCGGCTCGCAGTTTGGATACAAGCTGCTGAGCGCGGTGCTCATCTCCAGCCTCATGGCTATTTTTTTGCAGGCGCTCTCCGCGCGGCTGGGCATTGCCACGGGCCGCGACCTCGCGCAGGCCTGCCGCGAACAGTATTCGCGGCGCACGACCGCGGTGCTTTGGGTGATTTGCGAAATCGCGATTGCCGCATGCGACTTGGCCGAAGTCCTCGGCTCGGCCGTGGCGCTGAAATTATTATTCGGGTTGCCGCTGCTAGCCGGCGTGCTGCTGACGGGCCTGGACGTATTGCTGGTGCTGGCGCTGCAAGGTCGCGGGTTTCGCGTGCTGGAAACTCTGGTCATCACATTGATCTGCACGATCGCCGCGTGTTTTGCGTACGAAATATTTTTTGCCCGGCCTTTGTGGATCGAGGCGGCGCGCGGATTTCTGCCTACCATGGAGATTTTGAAAAATCGCGACATGCTCTACATTGCGATCGGAATTCTAGGCGCCACGGTGATGCCGCATAACCTGTATCTCCATTCCAGCATCGTGCAGACCCGCGCGTTCCGGGAGACCCAGGCGGGAAAGCGCGAAGCGATCCGTTTTGCGACGCTAGATTCCACGCTGGCGCTGGGACTTTCCTTGTTCATTAATGCTGCCATCCTGGTGCTGGGCGCGGCCGCTTTCCACCAGCGCGGCATGACCACCGTGGCGGATATCAGCCAGGCCTACCAGTTGTTGACACCGGTGCTGGGCGCAAGCCTGGCCAGCGTCCTGTTTGCCGGCGCCCTGTTGTGCTCGGGCCAAAATTCCACGCTGACGGGGACGCTGGCCGGACAAATTGTGATGGAGGGATTTCTTCACTGGCGAATCCAGCCATGGTTGCGGCGGCTGATCACGCGGTCCATGGCCATTATCCCGGCGGTGATCGTCATCGGCTTCATGGGCGAGGGGCGCGTCACTTCGCTTTTAATTTTGAGCCAGGTCGTTTTGAGCTTCCAGTTGCCGTTTGCCGTGGTGCCGCTGATTCAATTCACCAGCGATCGCAGTATGATGGGTGAGTTTGTGAGTGGCCGCCTGACCGTCATCTTCGGATGGGCGATGGCCTTGGCCATTGTGGTTCTAAATGCTGCGCTACTCTGGCTGATTTTTGGCGGGAAGATTTAGTTCGATTGGCCCGTTGTGGTGGTTGCGCGCTTCTGGATCGGTGGCAGTGGCACGGCAGTGCCGTACCCACTACTACTGCGAGCCCCGCACATCCGGACGCGTCCAACACGTGAGAAAGGTTTTGCAGGTGAAAATTAGGCTTCCTTATGGCAAGATTTGATGCCTTCAAAAATTTCTATTTAACGGGAGTCATACGGATGAGTGGACTAAAAATGGGATCTTGGTTGCGGGTTGCCCGCACGTTTGGGATTGTCGCAATTTTCGCCTCGCTGGCCGTGGCCGCGGGCCGCGTCGCCGCGGACGATGCTCCGAAGCCCTGGGTTGCGCCCGACGACGCGCGAAAAGTGAAGAACCCTGTTCCGCCGACGCCGGAAAACCTGACCGCTGCCACCCAGTTGTTTCAGGATAACTGCGTGCTCTGTCACGGGGAAAAGGGCATGGGAGATGGTCCCGGCGCCAAGACGATTAAAGTGAAGCCCGCCAATTTCACTGATGCAAAATTGATGAGCGCGGAAACCGATGGCTCGCTGTTTTGGAAAATGTCCCAGGGGCGCGGCCCCATGCCGTCCTGGAAGGACGATCTGACGGACACGGAACGCTGGCAACTGGTAAATTACATTCGCAAACTCGGCAAGGACGCCGCCAAGTAACCTCGAAAACTAAGGGCGCGGCGCCCTGATCCGCTTAAAGATCAATCAGCCGCCGCGCCCCAAATTTTGCCTGCCAATTTTTCCTTTACTTCACAGCCGCCAGAGCATCCGCGACTTCCTTCATATCCGGCACAACGGGAATATCGTAATTCTTGAACCAGGCAATTTTTCCGGCCTTGTTGATGATGGCGATGGCTCGCCCGGTGATTCCTTTTTCCGCGAGGTACATTCCGAATTTGTCCGCCACGGCGCCCTTGGGGTGGAAATCGGCTAGCAAGGGATAGTGGATGCCCATTTTTTCGGCGAACGCTTTGTGCGCCCAAACGCTATCCACACTCAGGCCGAGCACTTGCGCGTCCAGCGTTTCAAATTGCTTCAGGTCGTTCACGAAGCAGGCATGTTCATTGGTGCAAATCGGACTGAAATCGAGCGGATAGAACATGAGAACCACGTTACGCTTGCCGGCAAAATCCGCCAGCTTGACTTCCTTTTGAGACTGGTCTTTGAGAACGAAATCGGGAGCAGTTTGACCTACAGCAATCGGCATGAAGCCTCCTGAGATTGGAACGAATGGTGCGGGTTCATTTAAACGCTGGGCACCGCGAGGGATTCGGGGCCATGTGGCCGCCTGAATTCGGGTGCAAGTTCTATGGAATGCCCGCTGGAATATGATAGCGGATTTTTTCCAGCCGTGGTTGCTTTCTATGCGGGCTCCCCTTCCTGCGTCAGGGCAAGCAAGTAGAGCCCATAACACCTTTCAAAATGGGCTCCAAGTAGAGCCCATACCCGTAATCTGGTACCATCGCCGCGACATGACGCGACTGGCTCTGGAACAAGCGTATCCTGGGATTTCTTTTCGCCCCCGCTCGCGCAATTGGTGGGCGCGGCTAATGCGTTGGCCCGCGGAGTGCGTGCACCTGGAAGCGGGCCACACGTGGATGGCTACGTTCATTCCCGATACGCTATATCTCCGCGGTAAACCCGCGCCGCGCCGGGAAATCCTTCGCCCGGAAGTTTCGATTTGTTTGGATTGCCTGACGGGCCTGCTGGAGCCGGAACTCGGAGCGCATGCGGGACGCGTGGTGGCCTTCGAACCCGACGGCGAGACCTTCACGCAATATTTTTTTGTCGAGCAGGAGGATTTCGCGGCTGCCGGATTGCGCCCCGAAACGGCCGCCGCAATTCAAAAGCGCGCGGAAAGCGTGAGCGGCGCGTGCGGCGATTGCGGAGTCCCCGCCACGTGGCTATGGATTTCCCGGCGCGAAGTATCCAGCCTGGATCAGACTGAACGCATCGAGACTACGCCCGGCGCGCTGCTTTGCGCCAGGCACGGCGCCGCGAAATTGTGTGATGCGCTCGGAAAAATTAATGAGGCGAATTTATTTTACGTGAATGCGCCGTACGGCGAGTCAGGCGCGTATTTGTGGATTTGACTTTATGACCCTGAGCCAAATTGTCGAAAGGTACCTGGCCATCGCCGGCGGCTTCGGATACCTCGCGGCGCTTGCCGATTTCGGGCTGGAGAAAAATGAAGTGGAACGTCTCTTCGGCATGCTTGATGAGGACTACCACATCAGCCGCTATCTGCATTTTTCGCAGGCGACTGGCACGTCATACTACATCAATGGATTCGACCAGACGCACATCACGGTAGACTCCGAAATTGAGTCTGTTCTCTAAGATGCTCTGAGTGAGACAGTTATCAGTGGAACATTTTTTCACCTGCCCCTATTGCGGCGAACAAATTTCGATGGTGGTGGACCTTTCGGTTCGCCGTCAAACGTACGTGGAAGACTGTGAAGTTTGCTGCAAGCCGATAGAAGTTACCTGCGCTGTACAGGAAGAGACGCTCACCGAATTCAACGCCAAGACCTTGGAATAACAATGCCTTCATCAGGCGAGTCATCGGTCAGGAAGCTAACCTTCAACTCGATGGTAATCGAACCAGGACGCTGTTACGATGAAGTCCCGCCAAGACGCGCCCGTAATTTGGTTCCATCGTAATTTGGCTCCAACCATGATGCTCCGACTAGGATATGACATACAGTTCGAGATTCCTGCCCCGGTAGCCATGGTGGCGTTGCTCAACGTGCACCCCTCCAGGGTCGCTGATCTGCGCGCGCCGGACGAAATTCACATAGAGCCCTGGACGCCCGTGGAGAATTTCATGGATGGTTTCGGGAACCGCTGCACGCGGTTCGTGGCGCAGCAGGGTTTACTGCGTCTCACCAATTCGACGTTGCTGCAAGATTCAGGTTTCGCCGATCCGGTGAATTGTGGCGCGCACGCACTCCCCGTTCACGAATTGCCGCACCAGATTCTGGGCTATTTGCTCAACAGCCGCTATTGCGAGGTGGACAGATTTCCGGACATTGCCACGGGGTTATTCGGCCACATTGCTCCGGGATGGGGAAGAGTGCAAGCGGTCTGCGACTGGGTGCATGCCAACGTGATTTTTGGATATGAATACGCGCGGAATACACGAACCGCTCTCGATGTGTTTTCCGAGCGCGTGGGAGTCTGCCGGGATTTTCAGCATCTCGCGGTCACGCTGTGCCGCGCTTTGCACATTCCGGCTCGCTACGCCACGGGATATCTGGGCGATATCGGCGTGCCTGCCGCGGCGTCGCCCATGGATTTCAGCGCGTGGTTTGAAGTGTATCTCGGGGATCGTTGGTGGGCATTCGACGCGCGAAATAACCAGCCGCGCCAGGGGCGTGTACTGATGGCGACGGGGCGCGACGCTTCCGACGTGGCCATGACGACATCATTTGGCACGGCGAACCTGAAGCACTTCAGCGTGGTCAGCGAACTCGCGGCGCAAGAAAATATTTCGTACGCGTAACGTGCCATGTGGTTTGGCCGAACCAAGGTTTACTTCGAGTTGCGGGTCAGGAATTCCGACGCCAGAGCCAATAGCCGAGGCCGCCAACGAGCAATAGAGGCAGCGCACTCATGATCAGCGTCATTCCCAGGTACGTGCTGGCGGTTTTGGGGTCGCCCACCATGCACGCCGGGCAAGACCATCCCGCGGCGGGAATTAACGTAAGCACGGCTGTAAAAAAGCTGCATTGAATTTTCATAGGTACACCCGCAAATAAATTAACGGCCATACGATCACCACAAAATACCAAAATACCTGCGTGGCCGTAAACGTTGACGGCAGGAAGATCCCACGGCGCATCCGGAGATAGACCCACGCCAGGGCCATGATTGCGACGACGGCATGCAGCGCGTGCGTGCCGACAATTAAATAGAAAAACGCGCCGTGGTTGCTGGACGTCATCGTCAGGCCCTCATGCAGAAGAGCAATCCATTCCACGCCTTGCAGCGAGACGAACGCGATCCCCGCGGTAATGGCTCCCGCGAGATACCGCAAGGCGCTCTTGCGCTCGGCAGTCATGCGGCGGTTGCCGATCCACAACAGAATTCCGCTGAGCAGCAAGACCGCCGTGTTGAATGCCGTGCGTTCCACTGGCAGTCGCGGCTGGCCCGCGGGCGGCCACACGCCGCCCAGGACCGTGGCGCGCGCGATCGTGTGCGCGCTCATCAGGGCCGCGAAAAACATGATTTCGGTGCCAATGAAAATAATCATGCCCAGGACGGAGTTGGGGAGACGCTGGTCGGTCGCGGCGCGCGCGTCCACTCGGGAAAGAGTCGGTGTGGCTGGGCTACTCATTTTTAGGCGCCGCCTTCATTCCTGACTCTACCGTTTGTTTCGCGGCGTCATTGCTCCAACGCAAGCCGCCATGTTTCATCACGTCGGGGGCGACACCCGCGAACAGGATGACGATGAATGCGATCATCATCAGCAGCAAATACGGAACAAAGCGTTTCTCGACGGTGACGTGCATGAAATTTTTTGCCACCAGGTAGGCCTTGACCAGCGCAACGCCGAAGGCCGCGACGAGCACCACGCCCCGGATATTGGACATCGCGCCCCCCACGCTGACCAGCAGCAAGGCGACAAGAACCGCCCAGATTTTGACGTAGTCGGGATGGTGGACGTGGGATTCGGTGGTCATAGTCTCACTCATCGTCTCTTCTCCTAGCGGGCGATATACAACAGCGGAAATAGGAAAATCCAAACGATGTCCACGAAGTGCCAGTACAAGCCGATACATTCCACGCGCTGCAGTTCCTGATTTTTCGCGGCGTCCGCGGCCACGATCAGCATTATAATCATTCCCGCCAGCACGTGCAGTCCGTGCAATCCCGCGAGCGTGTAGTAGTAAGACCAGAAACCGCCGGAGGAGATGACGAATCCCTCGCGAATATCCTTGGCCCACTCAAATCCCTTGATGGTCAGGAAGATCAGCCCTCCGAGGGAAGTCAGGCACAGCAATTTTGCTGCGCGGGGACCGTTATGCTCGTCGGCAGCTTTGTGAGCCAGCACGGCGCACAAGCTGGACGTCAGCAGGACGAACGTGTTGAACGCACCAGCCACAGTGTTTGTATGCGCCGCCGCCGCGCCCCATTCCGGGTGTCCCAGGCGATGCATGATGTAAACGGCCAGTAGTCCGCCAAAGATTACGATTTCAGACGCAATCACCCACCAGGTAATCAGGCGCGCGGTGGGAATTCCCGTGGCGCTGCGTCCGTTGGCAATGGGTTTGGCGATTGAGCTCATAATTGTGGCTTTCTCCGCGCGTTCAATTGGGAGCGTCCTGGGGCCAATAGTCGTCCGCGCGTCCCGGCAATCCGTATTCATAGGGGCCGCGATACACGGTGGGCAACACCGAAAAATTCCCGTGGGGCGGCGGCGATGGAACAGTCCACTCGAGAGTGGTGGACCGCCACGGGTTGGCTTCGGCCCGCTTGCCGTGGCGCAGGCTCCAGAAGAAATTGATGAGGAAGAAAATCTGGAACGTCAGCATGACGAGCAGCGCGATGGTCGAAGTCGTGCGCAGGTGCTGCAGCGCGGGCCTGGATTGTTCGGCGAACTGCGCGTAGCTATAGACGCGGCGCTGATCGCCCGCGACGCCGGTTATAAAGAGCGGAATGAAAATCACGTTAAAGGGAATCACCGTGCCCCAGAAATGAATTTTCCCCAGCGTTTCGTTCATCATGCGGCCGAACATTTTCGGATACCAGAAATAGATGCCGGCGAAAACGGCAATGATCGCGATGGGCACAAACGTGTAATGAAAATGGGCGATAACGAAATAGGTATCATGCAAATAGATATCTGTGCCGGAGGAGCCGAGGAAAATTCCAGTCACGCCGCCAATCAGGAATTCCGCGACAAAGCCCAGCGCCCAGAGCATGGGCGTGTCCAGCGTGATCGAGCCGCCGTACAGCGTGGCGATATACAGAAAAACCATTTCAGCGATGGGAACCGAAATCAGCATGGTGGTGATCGAGAAGATATTGGCCATGCGCGGGTCAATTCCCGCGACGAATTGGTGGTGCGCCCACACCACGAAGCTCAATACTCCCACCGCCCAGGCCGTGTAGAGAATCGTCTTGTAGCCGAAAAGTTTCTTGCGCGCGAATACCGCCAGAATTTCGGCCACGATGCCCATGGCCGGCAGCAGCACCACGTACACTTCCGGGTGTCCGAAGAACCAAAACAAATGCTGCCAGAGCAGCGGATCGCCGCCGCGCGTGGGATCGTAAAAGCCGGTGGACAAGGTCTGATCAAACAGCAGCATGACCGCTCCGGCAATTAACGGCCCGGCGGAGGCCATGAAAATGACGCTGGCCAGAACGATCATCCAAACCACGATTGGGATGTCGAACATTTTCATGCCTGGCGCGCGGCTGTTCATAGCTGTCACAGTGAAGTTGATGCCGCCCAGCAAAAACGCGACAAATTCCAGCGCCACGGCAAGAAGCCACAACGTGGCTCCAATCGGCGTCAAGTTATACGCGCCGCTCGCGGAAAGCGGAGGATAGGCAGTCCAGGCGCCCCCGAATGCGCCGCCCCTAACGAAGAACGATGCGAGCAGCACAATGGCGCTCAGCAGAAAAATCTGATAGGACAGGCGATTGATGCGCGGAAACGCCATGTCGTCGCATCCGATCATCAGCGGGATCAGGAAATTGCCGAACGCCGCGATCAGCACTGGCATGGCCACCCAGAAAATCATGATGCTGCCATGCATGGTAACGACAGCGTTGTATCTTCCCGGCGTGACCAGTCCGAACCCTGGAACATTCTGATTTGGAAAACCGAGTTGCATGCGGAAGACATAGGCAAGAAATCCGCCGAGCACCGCCATGATCATACCGGTGAACAAATATTGCATGGCGATCATTTTGTGGTCGGTGGACCAGCAATATTTTAGAAAAAATCCGGGCTCGCCGTGAGCTGCGCCATCGTGAACAAGTCCGGCGTGATCGGCCTGCGCGTTCATCGCCGCACCTCCGCGATGGGTGCGGGCTCTACTTTTACGCTGAACGCTTCAAGTGAAGCGTGGAGCCCGCTGGAAAACGTCGGGGTGCTGTCGATTGAACTCGGCGGCGTTCGCGTTTCCGCCAGGGATGGATTCGCGGCGTGCAGCAACCACGCGGCGTGCTCCTGCTGTGTCTCAACGACAATTCGGCCCGCCATTAGCGCGTGGCCCAGGCCGCACATCTGCGTGCATTGAATGTCGTAGGTGCCCACGCGGCTCGGGCGAAACCAGCCCAGGATGGTGCGGCCGGGCAGCGCGTCTTGTTTCAGTCGAAAGGCGGGAATGGCAAAGCTGTGCACCACATCGCGGGACATCAGCTCAAAGTGATACGTGGTGTCCACGGTGACGTGCAGTTCTCCCACGGTTCGGATGTCGTCGGCCGTGTCAAATACGCCGTCGGGGCCGGGCGATTGAAAGCTCCAGGCCCATTGCTGCGCGTAGACACGCACGGTTTGATCGGCGGGCGGCATGGCTTGCTTGATGTTGTACCAAACCATGATCGCGGGAATAATGATGGCGATGTCGCACAGAATCACCAGCAGGTGCGGAATCGTAATCCACCG
>Ga0207024_10065_pt1 | contig 33052 bp, 29 predicted proteins | sample Alteio_BWMinCont_44_FD_153470 | JGI IMG/M metagenome (GOLD analysis project Ga0207024, IMG submission 153470) | Enriched cells from forest soil in Barre Woods Harvard Forest LTER site, Petersham, Massachusetts, United States -... | ecosystem: Environmental > Terrestrial > Soil > Temperate forest >...
CCCAACGGAATTTGAAATCGAAATAGACTACCCGGCAACGGAATGTCCGATTGCCAGTCTCCGAAGCGATATTCCAGCTCAATTCCTCCAGGCTGCCGGATCTCGATTCGCGCCAATTCCCCCGAAGAGATATCCACCTCCAGCAGGACTTCAGTGTAGTCCTTCCCTTCCAAGGGTTCTTTTGCATCTCTGGCAGCCTCTCTGGGCACGCAGCGGAGCACCGCATGGTTGGCTGGAATTCCACTTTGACTGGTCAGCTCAATCCGACTGCAAAAGCGAGAAAGGTCCGCTTTGCCCGTCAAAAGTGCGAGCGGGGTTCGCCAATCGGAACTCTCCTTCACGGGGGCCTTGGTCACGGTGTGGTCGTAGGGGACGTAAAACCACGCTGTCTTACCATCCACGAGAAAGAGTTTCTTTTCTGGGGATTCATATTCCCACCGCATCTGCCCGGGGCGCAAAAAAGATACGGTTCCCGATTCCACTCGCGACTGTTTGGGGCCTTCGTTGTAGCGTTCCAGGAATGTGGCGCGGAGTGTCTTCAAGTGGCGATAGTGTTCTTCTAGAAGATGAGCAATTCGCTTGGCCGAGACCGCTGATTCATCTGCGAAAACCTTCGTCCCCGAAAAGAGCGCGGATGATATAACGATCTCCAGAAGAACGACAATGGCGAAGCGAACTTTTGATTTCACACCGAGAGTGTAGCAGGACGAGAGCCGGTGAAGATACTCCTCCGCTGCGCCCGGGGCTTGGCCCTGGTTGCATGGTTGATTGGGGAGCAACGCTAACGCTGCGTCTCCCCTTGACCAACCCCTTACCAAACCAATGGTTTCCCACCGCTTAACTGATCGGAGTGCTGCTGGTGGTTGCGTTGCCGGAGGTGTCGGCGCGAATCACACCGGATTGGTCCGTGAAGAAGCCGCGCTGACCGGTGACGCCTATGTTTACGGGCGTAGCCGTAACTGAGTAGCCCGTGTTGGTGGAATTGGCCGTATAGGAAAATGTAAATCCGCTCTTGATGCCGCTGCCCAGGACGGTGTCAATCAAGTCCGCAGCCGTCGAGGACACTGCCCCGTTGGTCTGCAGGTTCGACAAGTTTGTCGGGTATTGGCCGTAGGTGGTGGAATAGGCGATCGAGGTGGTGTTAATTGTGCGGAGCGAAGCAACTGCTGAAGATTCGTTGGCTGCCATCTTTGAGCGGAGCAAGTTCGGGATAGCGATTGCCGCGATGATCAGGATGATCGCCACGACGATGAGCAATTCAATCAGCGAAAAACCCTTCTGTTTAACATTCATCGAAATATCCTCGCCGAAGTCCTAATTTTATACCGTCTCCGACACTACGATTCCCTAAAATCCGCAACTCGACTGCCAAAGGATAGAAACTGAGTACCCACCCGCTCGCAGCATGCTAACTAACTCATTCTATATATCTTATATTCATTCAAGCGTTTAAATACCGCAACTGCAACGCGGCGTATCGCTCGCCCATCCGCTCGCAGCGACAAATTATGTCTTCTCCGGGAGCCAGAATTTGGCAAATTAACTTTTTTACGACCTACTTCTGTTCGCCATTCTCCGCATGCTGGATTTGAGAACTCGCTAAGTCCTGGTTGCCCGGCGGAACACACTATTCTTCTTTTTTACTATCCTCCAGCTTGCTAACTAGAACGACATGCGGGGCCTGCCAAAATAGCTATTCCAATTGCGCGTGCGCGGCACAGCACATAAAATTGACTGTCTCGAGATTTTTTCCTGCGGTCAGGAGCGGCCACTCGCAACCATGCGGCACCGACTAAACCAGCTAATCTGCTCCCCGGTTTTCATCGTGGGCTTTGCTTTCCTTATTCGCATGGTATTCCTGTATTTCGATTGGAAGAATGAACCTACTCCTGTGAAGGATTTTGTGCCCTACGGATATGAGCTAGGTCGCGTCGCCCGTGCGATTGCCGCCGGCCAGGGTTTTTCCTCCCCGTTGCGCATGGTGGATACCGGCCCGACCGTGTGGTTCACTCCCATCTTTCCATACTTGGTGGCCGGAATTTTCAAAATCTGGGGAATTTACAGCGATTTGTCGCGCGTCATCATTCAAACGATGAATTCCGCGTTTACCGCTCTTACCATCATTCCCATCTACTGCATTGCGCGGAAATCTTTTGGCAAAGCGGTGGCCGTCAGCGCATCCTGGTTTTGGGTGTTCATGCCCACTGCGCTGATCTTTCCGCGAATTTGGATATGGGACACGGCCATGGCTGGTCTCTTTTTCGCCCTAATATTTTGGGCCACTCTGGCCTTGGCCGAACAGCAGACTACGTGGGCCTGGGCAGGATACGGAGCACTGTGGGCGTTTGGAGTGCTGGTAAATCCATCCATGCTCTCGGTATTTCCGTTCCTGCTCGGATGGGTGATCTGGGAAACGCGCCGGGACGGCGCTCCCTGGTTCAAGTTCGCCGCCGCTGCCCTCTTGCTGTTTGCGATCGGTTTGGTTCCCTGGACAGTCCGTAATTACCGTGTGTTTGGGAAAGTCATTGTGCTGCGTTCCAATTTTGGGTTGGAATTATGGCTTGGTAATAATGCCGCTGTTCCGGACTCCTGGTCCCCCTGGATGCATCCGAATGACAGTGCGGAAGAAGCAAGGAAATACGAGACCATGGGTGAAATTGCCTACATGGCGGAAAAACAAGAACTGGCCATCGCGTTTATGCGCTCGCACCCCTCGGATACAGTGAGGTTCATCTTCCACCGATTCGTGGACAACTGGATTGCGGTCAGCGACAGCCCGCTGGATTCCTGGTCTCACAGCCCGCTGTATGTGAAGCTTTTCGTGGTCTTGAATATATCGCTGTCCCTGTTCACCTTGCTCGGGGCGCTATTCGCACATCGCGCGAAGCACCCAGACGCCTTCCCCTACGCAATAGTTCTCTTGATTTTTCCGCTCATTTTTTATTTGACGCACGCTTCCCTGCGCTATCGTTTTCCGATGGATCCCATCATGATGGTTCTTTCGGCGTATGGGATCGGCCGGACCGTTGCCTCTGTGCGTGCGCGCCTGACTCATTCCTCCCGCGCGGCCGCACACTTAGGGCCACTGCCGATCGCCTAGGTGCAACGCAAGAAAAACTATCGAATGCTATATTTTTTGGAATAATGACGGAAAGACCGGTAACTCATTTTCAGCAATTCCGCTGCGCGCGTGCCAACGCCATTACAGGTTTCTAGCGCCGACAGAATGTAGGCCCTCTCCAAATCCTGAATATGCTTTTCCAGATCGAGGCCGGTTTCCGGGATTCGCATCTGAGCGTTTCCATCGCCGGCCAATTCCTTAAGTTCGCGTTGTCCGGGATTGCGAATTTTTTCGGGCAGCACGGCCACGGAAATCGTGGGCCCCGTTTCGAGCGCCACTGACCGCTCCATCGTATTTTCCAGTTCGCGGACGTTGCCGGGCCAGTCGTACGCCTCGAGCAAACTCATGGCTTCCGGGGTTATCCCTTCGACCGGCTTTTCCATTGATTTACGAAACCGCTCCAGGAAGGAACGCGCCAATAAAGGGATATCATCGCGACGCTCACGCAGAGGGGGCAATTGAATGGGGATCACGCTAAGCCGGTAAAATAAGTCCTCGCGAAATTCACCCGCGGAAATGGCCTTGTCCAAATCCTTGTTAGTCGCGGCGATCACGCGGACGTCAATTTCGGTTTCCTCGGTGGACCCGACGGGCCGCACTTTATTTTCCTGCAGGACTCGAAATAACTTCACCTGCATGGTGAGGCTCATGTTTCCAATTTCATCTAAAAAAATCGTTCCGCCGTTGGCGGCTTTGAACAGCCCTTCGCGGTTTTCGTTCGCGCCGGTAAAGGCCCCCTTTACGTAGCCGAACAGCTCCGATTCCAGAAGTGTTTCGGGAAAAGCGCCGCAATTGATGGTGATGAATGACTCTTTGCTGCGAGGGCTGTTTTCGTGAATGGCGCGAGCGACCAGCTCTTTTCCCGTGCCGGTCTCGCCGGTGATCAGGACGCGGCTGGTTTGCGGCGCGATGGTCATGATCATGTCGAAGATGGCGCGCATATTCGCGCCGTGGCCGATGATGTTGTCCAGGCCGGTCAGCCGGCGTAGTTCGCGGCGCAGATAGCCGGCTTCGCTCTTCAGCTTTAGAGTCTCGTCCACCTGGCGGACCGCGCGGCGCAACTGATCCACTAGATCATGGTCCTTAATCACGTAGCGGTCCGCCCCGGAATTGATCGCGGCGATGGCGGTTTCCACCGTGGGCACGCCGGTGATCAGGAGAAAATAACTGGAGGGGGAAATCTCCTTGCAGAATTGAAGCAGCTCGACTCCCGTGGCATCCGGCATGCGAATATCGGAAATTACGATATCAAAAATGTGCGACTGCATTTTGCGGCGAGCTGTCTCGCCGTTCATGGCCACTTCGATACGATGCCCTTCCTTGCGAAAAGTAATTTCCAGTAACTCGCAAATGGACCGCTCGTCATCCACAATCAATATATGGGCCATGAGAAACTTCTTCCTTCCGCGGCCGCCGGCTTAGGCGACGCGCGGCAATTCGACTGTAAATTCCGCGCCCTGTTCTTTTGCGGAGATCACGCTGATTCGTCCGCTATGAGCCTGCACGATTTGATACACGATGGCCAGGCCAAGCCCGGTGCCGCCGGTAAACGTGGACTGCAAAGGTTCAAAGATCTTCGCGCTGTGCTTGGGGTCAATGCCTGCCCCAGTATCGCGAAACCGAATGCGCACCCAAAAAGGCGCGACTTCCAGGGACACCGTTAAAACTCCCCCGGAGGGCATGGCGCGCAACGCATTGTCCGACAGATTCCAGAACACCTGCTTAATCCGGTTGCGATCCACTCGAGCCCGCACTTCCTTGCCCGCGAACACGCGCTCAATGCGATATCTTCCGTCTACTTGCGGGTTGCGCTCGAGCAAGGTCAAAGTTTCGTCGAGGATGCCGGAAACATTTTCTTCCGAGAACTCGTAGGTTTTTTCACGCGAGTAATTCAGGAAGTCCGTAATAATTTTATTCAGGCGTTCGGACTCCCTGCTTACGATTCCCACCAAATGCTGTTCGTCCTCTTGCAAGGGCACCAGGCGTGCCAATTCCTTAACGGCTCCGGCCATGGCGGTCAGCGGCTGGCGAATTTCATGGGCGATCGCCGCGGACAGGCGGCCCAGCGCCGCCATGCGCTCTTTGGTGGCAACTTCCTGTTCCAGATTCTTAAAGTCCGTCAGGTCCTGGAAATTGAAAACATATCCGGTGGTGCGGCGTTCCCCGGTCCGCAATGGCGAGACGGAAATTCCGATGAAGCGCTCCTGGCCTTCCGGCGTCAGGAAATCAACCTCACGGCGCTGGGGGAGCTTACCCTCCTCGGTTATTTCTCCCGGAAGCCAGAATACAGGCCACAATTCCTGTAGTGACGCGCCGCGGACGTCACGAAACTTTCGTCCTGTAATCTCTTCCCCGGTTCGGTTCAACAGCAGGATTTGGCCATCCAGGTTGGTGGTCAGCAATCCACCTCGCATGGAATGAATAATGTCTTCGTTGAAGGCCTGCAAATCCTGCAATTCCCCGCGTTTGGTTTCCAATTCAGCGCCTTGCCGGCGCAAGCTTTGCGCCAGCAGGCTGGAGAGATAGGCGACCGCCAGGAAATAAAATAAATTGCTGAGAATCCAGGTCTGCAGCTGCCGGCTGCTGGGCACCTCGACCTGCATGCGCGGCAAAATATTGTAGTAGATCAATTCGGCCAGTCCACCCAGCAGTACAAAACTCAACCCGGCCACGATGAACGTGGCTTTCCGTGAAAATAATATGCTCGCGACAATGATGGCCAGCGGGTACAGCCAGATAAAGTAGCTGTCCTGTGTCCCGGTGAGATAGATCAGGCAAGTGACCAGCAGGAGATCAAAAACCATTTGCACGGGGCCGTGCCAGGATGCCAACGGCATCCAGCGCATCAGGATGGTGTAAATAATCGCCAGTGTGTACCAGAGGATGATCAGCGGAATGAAAAAGCGCGTGGAAACCTGAAGCTGGCTGGTCTTCCCAAGGACTAGAACGAGCGCAAGAAGAAGAGTAATCAGGAAAAATCGGACACGCGACAACCATCCGAGCCAGGCAGCGACATTTTGTGTCAATTCCATTCGAGGCAAACGAGTCGGCCAGAGGCCGTTCCGGGTTTAAGTAATGTCCGATAGACTTCGATCAGGATTAAATTTCAGGGCGGTTCGCTCCGAACCGCCCACCTACACTGGCAAAAGATATGTCCTGTTAATGGGAGTTGCTAAGTTGCCCGATCAGGGTGAATAGCGGCAAGTACATTGAAATTACGATGCCGCCGACCACCACGCCAAGAAATACGATCATCATGGGTTCCAATGCGGCCAGCAGGTCCTTCACCGCGGCATCCACTTCGTCTTCATAGAAGTCGGCGATTTTTTGAAGCATGGCATCCATCGCGCCGGTCTGTTCGCCGACGCCGATCATCTGCGTAACCATTCCCGGAAAGACCTCCGTTTCTTTCAACGGGTCGGAAAGATTTCGTCCGGCTTCCAGGCCTTTTCGAACTTGCAGGAGTGCCTTTTCAATGACCGCATTGCCCGCGGTGCGGGCCGTGATGTCCAACCCCTCAAGAATGGGGACGCCGCTAGAGATCAGCGTGCCCAGGGTTCGAGTGAAGCGCGCGACAGCGATCTTGCGCAGCAAGAGGCCCACCAGGGGGAGCTTCAGCAGAACACGATCAATATTCATTCTCCCGACAGGAGTCCCATACCAAACCTTCAGACCAACCACAGCTCCCACGAGGAATACGAGAATCATGAATCCAAAAATGCTGCCGATGAAATTGCTCAGCATGATGACGATCTTCGTCGGCAACGGCAAGCTCACTCCCAAACCTGCGAACAAGGTCGCAAAGATCGGCACCACTTTCCACAACAACAAAACGATCACGCCGCCGGCAACCACCAACACGGCCACTGGATACACCAGCGCCGATTTCACAGCTCGCTTCAATTTCACGTTCTTCTCAATGTAAGAGGAAAGCCGCTGCAGAATCGTGTCCAGAATACCGCCCGTCTCTCCGGCCTCCACCAAGTTGACGTACAAGGAGTCAAACACTTTATCGTGCGGCCGCATGGAAGCCGAGAGGGTCGAGCCGCCCTCCACCGAGGAGCGCGTGCTGGTGAGCACCTTCTGGAACACTTTGTTTTCCTGCTGTCCGGCCAGAATTTCCAGGCACTGAACGAGCGGCAAACCGGCGTCAATCATCACCGAGAATTGGCGAGTGAAGACGGCGAGTTCCTTGGCATCCACTCCACCGCCAAAGGTGGGCATATTAAATTCTTTGCCCTTCTCGGACATTTTAGTCACGCTGATTTGCTGGCGCTTCAGCGCATTGACCAATTCGGCCTTGCTGGGGGCCATTTGTTCTCCGCTGACGGTGGTCCCAGCTCGATTGGTTCCGCGATATGTAAAAACCGGCATCGCTCTATTCCTCCTCAAAAATCGTACCGTCCAGGCCTTTGCGAGGCCCCTAGCAACGGCGACAACAACTCATTCGTGGCGGTCTGCTGTGTGCTAAAGCGAGCAGACCCGAAACTTAGCGCCGAACCGGAGCAGGAGCGCGCGAAGTGGGTGAGGTCACTCCTCGGTTAATCATATCCTGCAATTCTTCGGGATTGGACGAGCGCGATAGCGCGATTTCCAAAGTGATTAACTTCGCGAAATACGCGTTGGCCAGGCTCTGGTTGAATGTTTGCATTCCCGTGGCGCCCGTCCCGGTCTGCATGGCCGAATAGATCTGGTGAATCTTGTCCTCGCGGATCAGGTTGCGGATCGCCGGGTTGGGGATCAGAACTTCCATGACCATGGCGCGCCCCTTGCCGTCCACCTTCGGCAGCAGGGCCTGGCAAAGAATTCCTTCCAGCACCAGGGAAAGCTGTGCGCGAATTTGCGGTTGTTGATAGGACGGAAAAACGTCCACGATTCTGTTGATGGTCGAGATGGCGGAATTCGTATGAAGAGTGGCGAAGGTCAAGTGCCCGGTTTCGGCAATGCGCAGCGCGGATTCAATGGTTTCCAAATCGCGCATTTCGCCGATCAGCACCACGTCTGGATCTTCGCGAAGCGCGGCGCGCAGTGAATTGGCAAACGAATGAGTATCCGAGTGGACCTCGCGCTGGTTGACCAGGCAGCGTTTGTGGTTATGTAGAAATTCGATCGGATCTTCGATCGTGATCATGTGCTCTTCGCGCTCGGTGTTGATCTTGTCCAGCATGGCGGCGAGCGTGGTGGATTTGCCGGAACCGGTCGGCCCTGTCACCAGCACCAGCCCGCGCGGCTTCTCGCACAAGGACTTGGCCACGGCGGGCAGGTTCAGTTGATCGAAGGTTTTGATTTCCCAGGGAATAGTACGGAATACGGCGCCGACAGCGCCGCGCTGCTGAAACAGGTTGCCTCGGAATCGGGCCAGATTCTTCAACCCAAACGAGAAGTCCAGCTCGAGGTTTTCTTCAAACCTGTGTTTTTGCGCGTCGGTCAGCACGCTGTAGGCGAGAGCCTTGGTGTCCGCAGCGGTCAGCGGAGCCATATCCATCGGTTTGAGGTGTCCGTGCACGCGAACCCGGGGGGCGCTGTTGGTGGTGATATGCAAATCGCTGCCGCCCAAATCAATCATCTTTTTTAATAATTCACTTAAGGTAATTCCTGCCATTGTTTCCTCTTTCCTACAGCACAGTTTCGCGAACGACTTCTTCGATCGTCGTCATCCCCAGCGCGGCTTTGATCAATCCGCTCCTGCGCAGTCCGATCATCCCTTGCTCGACGGCCTTTTTCTTCAACTCCAGCGCGGACGCCCCGACCAGAATCAATTCCCGCAATTCGTCGTTAATTTCCATAACTTCATACAGTCCGACGCGCCCTTTGTATCCTGTTTTGTTGCACGTGCCGCAGCCCTTGCCCACCGAGACCTGCGTGGTGGGGATCTCCTCCGGGGTGTACCCGGCATCCAGCAAGGCTTGTTCAGGCAATTCCAGAGGCTCCTTGCAGTTCACGCAAATTTTTCGGACCAGTCGCTGAGCACAGATCAAGTTCACGGACGTCGCCACAAGAAATGGCTCAATTCCCATGTTCATTAAACGGCTGATCGTCGAAGGAGCATCGTTGGTGTGTAAAGTGGAAAGAACCAAATGGCCGGTAAGTGAAGCTTTTACCGCAATTTCCGCTGTTTCAAAGTCTCGAATTTCGCCGACCAGAATGATATTCGGATCTTGACGCAGGAAGGCGCGCAGCGCGGCCGCGAAGTTCAACCCGATCTGATCTTTCATCTGGACTTGATTGACCCCGGCCAACTGAAATTCGACTGGATCCTCGGCCGTCATGATGTTCGTATCCGGCGTATTCAGCCTGGCGATGGACGAATACAGCGTGTTGGTTTTTCCTGATCCGGTCGGCCCGGTTACCAACACCATTCCGTAAGGACGCAGAATCGCCTTTTCAAACTTGGTCAGGGACTCCTGCTCGAATCCAAGTTTCGTCATGTCCAGGCGCAAATTTTCCTTGTCCAGTAAGCGCATGACGATTTTTTCGCCGTACAGAGTCGGGATGGTGGAAACGCGGAAGTCCAAATCCTTGATCCGGCCTTCCTTGCGGTACTTGATCATGATGCGGCCGTCTTGCGGCAGACGCTTCTCGCTGATATCTAGCTTGGCCATGATCTTCACGCGGCTGATGATCGCGTCCCGCAGCTTCATCGGCGGATTCATTACAGTTTGCAGCACGCCGTCAATGCGGAACCTCACGCGGATTTCTTTTTCGTAAGGCTCGACGTGAATATCACTGGCGCCGCGTTTGACCGCATCGGTCAAAAACAGGTTGACCAATTTGATGATGGGCGCTTCCTCGGCCGCGCGTTCCAGCTCGGCGAGGTTCATTTCCTGCTCTTCGGCGGCCATTTCCAAGTCGCCGCCGTCGTCGCCGGCAAGGTCCTTCATCACCTTGCTGAGTTCTTCCTCGCTTTGGGCCGTCCCGTAAAACTTGGTAATAGCCTCGGCAATGGCGGTCTCGGAAGCCACCACCGGCTCCACGTTGAATCCGGTCATGAACTTGATATCGTCCATGGCGAAGACGTTCGTGGGATCGGTCATCGCGATCGTCAGTGTGGAGCCCACGCGGGAAAGCGGAACGATCTGGTAGCGGATGGCCGTATCTTGCGGAATGAGCTTGATGACGGTCGCGTCCACTTCGTAGTACTTCAAATTGATGGACGGAACGCCATACTGGCGGGAGAGCACTCCAGTAATTTCGTCTTCCGAAATGTACCCAAGCTTCATCAAACACGTTCCCAACCTGCCCCCGCTGGCCTTTTGGTGATCCAAGGCCTTTTGGAGCTGGTCGGACGTGATCAAACTTTCTTTGATCAGTATTTCGCCTAGCCGGGACGACATTCGGACAACTTCTCCCCGGGGCATCCGAGCCCCCGGAAATATTAAAGTAGCAGATAGTTACCCATGCCTATGGCCCCATTTTTGCTTGTCGTACTGTAATGGACACTATTCGTCACCTGTACTTGCGTACAGTCTACTTGCGCCTATTTGAAACAACCTGTCTTGACTTCACACATCACCACCGTTATCTTTCGATGAATGCGCGGCACAAGCAGGCCGGATTCGCGAACTACGGCAGCCGTTCGTTCCCGGCGCGCAAAATCCACAAACCTCAATTTTGAACCAACCGCATTCCATTCCGCCGAGTTGTTGCGCTACTATAAAGCGATGTCCGAAGTTCTCGGCCCGATGCACTGGTGGCCGGCCAAGTCGCCCTTTGAAGTGATTGTGGGAGCCATCCTGACCCAGAGCACCGCGTGGGGAAACGTCGAATTGGCCATACACAATTTGCGCTCCACTAAAATGCTTACCCCGTCCGCCATTTCAAAAATTGCGCCCTCGCGGCTCGCATCCCTGGTGAGGCCTTCGGGGTACTTTCGCCAGAAAGCCAGGAAATTGAAATCCTTTGTCCGGTTTCTGCGCGCAGAGTACGCAGGTTCTTTGCAGCGAATGTTTCGGACGCCGACTCTCGAATTGCGGAAAAAACTTTTGGCAGTCCACGGAATCGGACCGGAAACTGCCGACTCCATCCTGCTGTACGCGGGAAATCATCCCGTATTTGTGGTGGATGCCTATACCCACAGAATCTTTGGACGCCACCAAATCACCGACGGCAAACCGGATTACGAACGGGTGCGCGCGTTTGTCGAGGGCGCACTGCCGCCGCATGCCCCTACTCTTAATGAATTCCACGCCCTCATTGTGAATACAGGAAAGAATTGGTGCAGAAAAAGCACTCCTCGCTGCGCGGAATGCCCCCTGCGCGCCATGCTCCCTTTGAGTTCACCATTTGCTAAATTTCTTGCGCCTGATTTTTCCGGTAAATTATTCTCCGAGGCCTTGGCGTGAGCACCAACCGCAAAACGCAGCTTTTTCTGGGCATCGGCGGCGTGGCGATCGTTTTGCTCCTCGCCGCGGTTTTCACGCTGGGTTCCCTCACGCTTCCCTTTCAGCCGCCCGATCTGGATCCCGCTGTCCTTTATGCACTTTCCACATTCATCGTCGCCGCCCTGCTGGTATTTGGTTCGATCCTCACGCGCAGCCTGATACGTCTGCTCGCCGAACGGATGGCGCACAAACCCGGCTCCCGGTTCAAAACGAAAATGGTCATGGGAGCCATTGCCGTCTCTTTCCTGCCCGTGGTCTTTTTGTTTTTTGTGAGCTATGCCCTGCTGAATCGTACGCTGGTGCTTTGGTTTCCTCGCCCGCTGGAAATTGCAACCCAATCCAGCCGCGAACTAGTTGACCAGTTGAGCCGTTCCGATGTTGCCCGCATGTCGGCGATCGCGGCAGAGGTTGCTCCGACGATGCAAAGCGCCTCCGCGAAGGACACAATTCACGGGTTTAATCAGGCCTTTGAGCGGGGCGCGGACCTGGTCTGGGAAGTCAATGAACTCAGCCAGCCGACTGCCGTGGCCGCAAATCCTGATTTCAAATTTCAGCCGCCCCATTCCGTTCCAGGGACGAATTCGCGCGCGGAACTCCCCAATTTGCTCCGTCCGCTTCCCGGTGGGGCCGAGCTTTGGGGATATGACGGAAAACTATTTCTGGCCGGCCGTGCAAAAATTGCCAGCGGTTCCCTGCTCACCGGACGAAATGTTCCCGACGATTTTCAGGCCCGCATCACGGAAATTGACGCGCAAACCCAGGCCTACGGTCAGCAGCGCCAGCAACTGCGGACCTATAAGAATCAAATGCTGGCCACACTCTTGCTCTTCACGATTCTCTTGATGTTTGCGGCAACCTGGTCGGCGTTTTTTCTGTCGAAACAAGTTACTGTCCCCATCCAGGCCCTGGCACAGGCGACGCGCCAGATTATCGCGGGCAACTATGAGACCCGCGTGAATGTGCAGGCCAAGGACGAGCTGGAAACCTTGGTGGTTTCCTTCAACCGCATGACCGAGCAACTGGGCGACAACCGCCGGCAAATTGACCTTTTTACCCAGAATCTCCAACAAGCCGTGCAGGAACTCGAACGCCGACGCACTCTGATGGAAACCATTCTCGAAAATATTCCGACCGGCGTTATTTCCGTGGACGAGAGCGAAACAATTCGCCGCGTTAATCCCGCGGCCGTGCGCATGTTTGGAGAAAACTCCGTGCAGGCCGTGTCCTTCTCCCAACTGCTGGGTGAGGAAGGTGCGCGCGCCGTTCATGTTTTGATGCGGCGTTCTTTGCGGCTGGGCACGGCCACGCAGGAAATGGAATTTGCCGCTTCCGGACGCCTGCTGCACGCTGCGGTCACGGTCAGTTCGCTCGGGCCACGGCGCACCAATCGCGGCTACGTGGTGGTGGTGGACGATTTAACCGACTTGCTCCGCGCGCAAAAAGCGGCCGCGTGGCAGGAAGTAGCGCAGCGCATTGCGCACGAAATCAAGAATCCGCTGACACCCATCCAGCTTTCTTCCCAGCGATTGTCCCGCTACCTGGAACGCAACCGCACCAATTTGACAACCAATGATCCGCCTGAGCTGGTTCGCCTGGTCGGCGAATGTTCCAGCTTGATCGAGCGCGAGGTTGGCGCTCTGGAAACCCTGGTGGGAGAATTCTCGCAATTCGCGCGCTTCCCCACGGCGAAACTTTCTTCCGCGTCTCCCAACGAAATTGTTAACGAAGCTCTTGCCGTGTTTGGCGGCCGCCTCGAAGGGATCGTGGTCCGCACGGATCTGGCGCTCGATTTGCCCGCCATTCGCGCCGATGGTGAGTTGTTGCGCCGCGTTATCGTCAATCTCATTGATAACGCAGCCGAGTCCATGGAGGGCTCCTCGGTGAAGGAATTGCTGTTGCGCACGCGCCTCAACAGCGATCGCGAAACCATTGAAATTATTGTCGCGGATAGCGGTCACGGGATTTCACCGGAAGACAAAGACAAACTTTTTCTTCCCCATTTTTCCACCAAGGACCGCGGCACGGGACTTGGCCTGGCCATCGCCAGCCGCATCATGGCCGAGCACCACGGTTCCATACGCGTCGAAGATAATTTTCCGATCGGAGCACGATTCATTCTGCAACTCCCCATGTTGGAGGTTGCCACGGCGGCTGTTTCTCCTCGAATCGCCTGATAATTCAATTCCCCCGGACACTTATGCCAAATTCAATCCTGATCGTGGACGACGAGCGCGGCATTCGCGAGGCCCTCACCTCGATTCTTACCGAGGAGGGTTACGACGCTTCTTCGGTTGCTTCCGGGGAAGCATGCCTGGCCTTGCTCGACCAGCGCTCCGTGGACCTGATCTTACTCGACGTGTGGCTGGATGGAATGGACGGCCTGGAAACCCTGGAACGCATCCGCAAGAATGGCATGGACCCCATGGTGGTCATGATTTCCGGGCACGCGAGCATCGAGACGGCCGTGCGCGCCACAAAACTTGGCGCATTTGATTTTATTGAAAAGCCTCTCTCGCTGGAAAAAGTTATTCTGGTAATTAAAAATGCCCTCGAAGTCCATCGCCTGGGCCAGGAAAATCGCCGCCTGCGCGAGGAGTTGGGCGGAAAGACGCAGTTGCATGGCGATACGGTTCCGATGCGCGCGTTGCGCCAGCAGATCGCACTCACGGCCCCCACCAATGGCCGCGTCCTGATTTACGGAGAGAGCGGCACCGGCAAAGAGCTGGTTGCGCGGTCCTTGCACGCCGCGAGCCTTCGCGCCGATCGCGCTTTCGTCGAGGTCAATTGCGCCGCGATTCCCGAAGAGCTGATTGAATCGGAACTGTTTGGACATTCCAAAGGCAGCTTCACCGGCGCCACGGAAAATAAAGTCGGCAAATTTGAAAAGGCCGATGGCGGCACTCTCTTCCTTGACGAAGTCGGCGACATGAGCATGCGCACGCAATCCAAGGTCTTGCGCGTGCTGGAAGAACAAAGGCTGGAACCTGTCGGTTCCAATCAAACGATTTCGGTGGACGTGCGCGTCATTGCCGCAACCAACAAGGTCCTGGAAGAAGAAATTTCCCACGGCAGATTTCGCGAAGATCTTTTCTATCGCCTGAACGTCATCCCCTTTAACCTTCCGCCACTGCGCGAACGCATGGAAGATGTTCCGGTGCTGGCGCGCAATTTCATGTCTGAATTTGCCGCCGCCTACGGCCGCAAACCAAAAGAGTTCAGCGAAGCCGCCATCGGCGTGATGCTCCGCTACAATTGGCCGGGAAACGTCCGCGAATTGCGCAACCTGATCGAGCGCCTGATGATAGTGGTCCCGCAAGACAAGATTGAACCCCTGCATCTTCCCCCGGAACTGTTTCGTGCCAGTTCGCGCATGGCGCAGCAGCCCAATGCCACCCTGCACGAGGCGCGCGATTCCTACGAGCGGGAATTTATCCTGCGGAAATTGGAAGAAAATCAGTGGCACATGACACGCACCGCGGAAGCGCTGGGGCTGGAACGCAGCCACCTGTATCGCCGCATGCGCACGCTGGGGATTACCGCGGAAGAGTAGGACAGGCTTCAGCCTGTTGGTTAAATTGTGGCCGGGCAAAATCTAAACCAAACAGGCTGAAGCCTGTTCTACTTGCTGCTCAAATGATCCAACTGCCAGCGCCAGTCCAGCTGGTGCACCAGTTGCGGGTTGTCACGCCAGTCCTTCAGGACCTTCACATACAGCTCAAGAAAAATCTTCGTTCCCAAGATCGCCTCGAGTTCCTTGCGCGCCTCTGTTCCTATTTTCTTCAGCGAGCTCCCTTTGCTGCCAATTAAAATTCCCTTTTGCCCTTCGCGCTCCACGTAGATCGTCGCGCGAATGCGAATCAGCTTGTCGGTTTCCTCGAATGCATCCACCAGCACGGCGACGGCGTGCGGAACTTCCTGTGTGGTCGAAGCCATGGCTTTTTCGCGGACAATCTCCGCCGCAAGAAAACGTTCCGGCTGGTCGGTGTACTGATCAGAAGGAAACGTCGGCGGCCCAGCGGGAAGGTACTTGATAAATGTTTCCAGCGTGCGCTCGACGCTCTCGCCCGTCAGCGCGGAGATCGGAATAATTTCCGAGAAATCTCCCAGTTTGGTGGCCGCTTGAATCAAGGGCAGCAGTTCCTCCCTGGAAATTCGGTCAATCTTGTTCAGCAGCAGGATGCGCGTGCCTTCAAACCGGCTCACTCGTTCGAGCGCCCGGCGATCGCCCTGGCCCACTACTTCGCTGGCGTCCATGATCAGTGCGAGCACGTCCACGGCGTCCATCGCCGCATCCACTTCCCCCATCATCTGCTTGCCGAGCGCAGAATCGGGCCGGTGCAACCCCGGCGTATCAATCAAGACGACCTGCGCGCTCGCGCGATTCACGATTCCGTGAATGCGGTTGCGCGTCGTCTGCGGCCGCGAAGTGACAATGGCCACCTTTTCCCCGACCAACTTATTCACCAACGTGGATTTTCCCGCGTTGGGGCGCCCCACGATTGCCACAAAACCAGATTTGAATTCTTCAGCCATTTGTTTATGATAACCCGCGGTTGGAGGAAACACATCCATCCATTCACCGGGCCCTATTCCGGCGCAATGGCCTCCCACCGCCTACACGGAGAAAATAGAATGCCCGCAACACCGCATATGGAACATCACTTTACCGCGACCGCTTCCGTGCGCGACGTCGTCATCGGAATGTCGGATGGCTTGACGGTTCCCTTCGCGCTCGCTGCCGGCATCTCCGGCGCGCTTGCCTCGAATCCACATGCGTCAGCGCTGGTGGTTACCGCAGGCCTGGCCGAAATTGCCGCCGGCTCCATCGCCATGGGACTCGGCGGATATTTAGCCGCCCGCACCGATATTGAGCACTACAATTCCGAGCGACAGCGAGAAGTCCGCGAGATCGTCGAATTGCGGGACGTCGAGATCGAAGAGGTCGCCAAGGTGTTTCGTGATTACGGCCTGACGGAAGCCGAAATGTCGCCTGTGGTGAAAGCGATTACCGGAAACGAAAAAGCCTGGGTGGATTTCATGATGCGCTTCGAGCTGGGCCTGGAAGAGCCGCAGCCCACTCGGGCACGCATTAGCGCGCTGACGATTGCAATGTCTTACATCGTGGGCGGATTGATTCCTCTGGCTCCGTATATCCTGCTCTCCGACGTGCAAACCGGCCTGTATTGGTCAGTGGGTGTTACGCTGCTGGCCCTCGCGGTGTTCGGGTTCGTGAAGGGGCGCTTCACCGGTATCCACCCGCTAAAAGGCGGGTTGCAAACAGTTGTGACCGGAGGACTGGCAGCGGCAGCAGCTTTCCTAATCGCAAAACTAATCAGCCAGTGAGCCGGCTTCGGGAGTTGTAGCTGCCCATGAAAAATCTTCAACACAGAGAACACAGAGAGAACCGGGGAAAGAAAAACGTCAAGAAAGTTTTCGGGGGGGGGGGAATAAGAATTCCTATTTGCCTTTGTGTTTCTCTGTGACCTCTGTGTTCTCTGTGTTAAATCTTTTATTCTTTTGATTTTCTATTTGCTTACTCTCCGAACCCGAACCCGCAAAACTTTCCGCTGATTGGCTTCCAAAATTTCGAATCGCAAACCCCCATACTCCACGCCCTCCCCGGCTGATGGGACGTGCCCCGCAACGTGATTCAGCAGCCCCGCAATCGTCGTCGCGAATTCCTCGGCCGCAATGATCCACTCGACTCCAAACAATTCCTGCACCTTTTCCACCGACACACTTCCGCGAAGCACCAGACTTCCATCTGCTTCGCGAACCGCGTCGGGGGACGGCACGCGATCGTCCTCGCCAATCTCGCCGATAATTTCCTCGACCAGGTCCTCGATGGTCACCACGCCCGCCACCGATCCATGCTCATCCACCACAATCGCCATCTGCTGATTGCGCCGTTGCATTTCTTTCAGCAAATCAGACCCGTGCTTGGTTTCCGGAACAAACATGGCGGGCCGGGCCAACTCCCGCACCGTTCGCCGGCGAGCTTCTTCTTCCGGCACTTGCAGCAAATCGCGGGCAAACGCCACGCCAAACGTATCGTCCAGCGTTTCTTCAAATACGGGAACGCGCGACAATTTCGTCTCGATCAATAATTTCCGAAGCTGCTCCATGGTGGATTTTCCCGGGATAGCCACCACGTTCGGCCTGGGCGTCATGAATTCCAAAACTCGTTTATCGCTGAACTCGACGACTTGCTCGATCATCTGCGCCTCGCCCGGCTCCAGAATTCCCTCCTGCTCGGCGGCATCCACCAGGGCTTCGATTCCCTCCTGCTGCGTAACGTCCTCACCGGCCCCGTGATCATCGGAAATGTGCGCCAGCGATACCGCCAATTCCAAAATCACGCGAAACGGCCAGACCACCCACAAAAATCCCCGGATCACTAACGCAAAACGGATCAGCCAGCGACCTTTCATGCGGGCCAGCAGGAAATCGGGAATAAACTGCGAGAGCAGCAACACTTCCACCAGCACGTAGATCAACGCCTGCAGCAGCGCGTCCCACGTTCCGGGAACGAATACGATTACGCCGCGAGCCGTTTCGGCCGTGACCAGCACCAGCCAGAGATTTGCGAGCAGGCGAAAACCCGTAACCCCGCGCGTCCGCTCAATATGAAAATGCGGCTCAATCTCCGCTTCAAAAAATTCCAGATTCTCGCGCACGCGCCCCGTCGTTACTCGCCCCAGTTCGCGGTAAATGCGATCCAGATAGGAAAAAACCACCAGACCCACGCAAAGCGCGGAAACTCCGAGGACGTACAGGAAAGTGATCATCGCTGTTTTTGTCGCGGGGCTTTCTTCTTGTGTCCGGACGCTGCCGGGAGAGCCTTCTTGGGGCTGCTGACGGCGAGCTTCCGCCGCAGCCGCCTTTCCAAGCGGTCCATTTCGCCGTGATCGGTTTCATGGTCGAATCCGGCCAGATGAATCATTCCATGAAGAATCAGGATGCGCATTTCCACGCCGAGCGAACGCGCGAATCGCCGCGCGTTGCGTCGCGCGATTTCTGGAGAGATAGCGATGTCTCCCACATATTCAGTTCGTGCGCTGAGCTTTGCGCCGTTCGCGGGGAAGGAAAGCACATCGGTAGGACCGCGCTTGTTGCGAAACGTTTGATTCAGCCGGGCCATCGCCATGTCGCTGATGAATTGAATGCCCACTGATTCCGGCGGGAACTGCAATTCGCGTCGCGCTCGCTCGTAAAATTCCTCTAAAGGCTGGAGGGCCACGGGCACGCGGCGCTGGCGGTTGACAATCATGTGGGTCAAGAAAAGCCTAGTTGCGAGGCTCCGCCTTATGGTTCGCGGACGAATGCAGCCGCCGAGCCTCGCTCGCGCCAAACTCTTCATAGGCCTTAATAATCTGCTGCACCAGATTGTGCCGCACCACATCGCGCTCATCGAAGCGGATAAAGGCAATTCCTTCGATACGCCCCACTACATCGAGCGCCTCGACCAGCCCCGAGCGCCGGCCTGCCGGCAAATCAATTTGCGTCACGTCGCCGGTTACCACCGCCTTGGAATTAAACCCCAGGCGCGTCAAAAACATTTTCATCTGTTCGCTGGTGGTGTTCTGCGCTTCGTCCAGAATCACAAACGAATCGTTGAGCGTTCGCCCGCGCATAAAAGCCAGCGGCGCTACTTCCACGATTCCTTTTTCGAGGAACCGTTCCAGTTTGTCGGCATCCAACATGTCGTAAAGCGCGTCATACAGCGGACGCATGTACGGATCAATTTTTTGTTGCAGCGTGCCGGGCAAAAATCCCAGCCGCTCGCCGGCTTCCACCGCAGGGCGCGCCAGAATGATGCGGTCCACTTGCTTGGTAAGTAGCGCTGACACGGCCATGGCCACGGCGATATACGTTTTTCCGGTCCCGCCTGGGCCCACGGCAAACGTCATGTCATGCTTTTCGATCGCTTCCATGAAAATGCGCTGGTTGGGGCTCTTGGGTGTGACGTTTTTCTTGCCAAAAATTCGCGGGCGCGCGGGAGCGCCGGGCTCCAGCACTTGCTTCAAGGTGGTTTTGGGATCTTGCGTGGCCACGCGAATCATGGCTTTGACATCGCTGTGCGTCATGCGACGGCCTTCGCGGATCAGCTGGTTATATTCTTCAATAATGCCGGCAGCGCGCTCGACTTGCGCCGTTTCGCCGTCTATAGCAAGGTGGCCATCCTGCATCTGAGTGGTGATGTGCAGCGCGGATTCCAGCAGTTTGACGTTCTCGTCAAGTGTGCCGAACAGGGATTCGACCCCGCCGACAATTTGTACCGTGCGTCTCATGGAAGATTCGGAAGGCGTGAAACCAAGTGCCGCCAGCCGATGGTGGTAACACCTCCGCAATCCGAGAGGAACTTACAGGGAAAGCGTACTTGAAAGGAAGCAGCGGGTCAAGAAAATGGAAAACTGGGCAACCTTGGCGCCAACGCGTAACTAACCGATGGTAAGATCGACCAATGGCCGCCGTTACCGTTGATCCCCGCAAAGTCCGCGAGTTCAAGAACGCCGAGAGTTTTTACAAGTGGCTCGCTAAGCATCACGACAAAGACGATGAGCTCTGGATCAAGATCCACAAGGTCGCCTCGGGGCTCAAATCGATCACCCCCAAGGAAGCCATTGACGTCGTGCTCTGCTGGGGCTGGATCGACGCGGTGCGCAAGGCGTTCGATGACAAAAGCTATTTGCAGCGCTACACGCCACGCCGCAAGCGCAGCACCTGGAGCCAGATCAATGTCGACAACGTCGCCCGTTTAATCAAGGAAACGCGAATGACCGAGCACGGGCTAAAGCACGTCGAGGCAGCCAAGTCCGACGGCCGCTGGGACCGCGCTTACAAAAGCGGCAAGGACATGAAGACGCCCGACGATCTCCAAGCCGCCATTGAAGCCGAGCCCAAGGCCAGAGCAATGCTCGCTAAACTCAACGCGCAAAACCGTTTCGCGTTGGCTTTCCGGATCCACAATATGAAGACCGCGGCCGGGCGGAAAAAGAAGATCGAGAACTTCGTCGAAATGCTCAAGCGTGGCGAGACGATCTACCCGCAGCTGAAGAAATGAGCCTTTGCGCTTTACCGAGGTGAAGCCTGTCGCAGACTTAGATTCTCGGCCTGGTGCTGAGTCCTCCCCGACAGCGTCGCCGAATGATCTTACTTTTCGCTGACAGGAAAAACGAACGCATCCACCTCGCTCGTCGAAGCCGCAATCCCATTCCCCGAAGATTGCACGTCGCCGCCGACCAGAATCAAGCGATTACCGATCACTCCAGCGGCCAGCCCGTGCCGGCTCACCGGCATGGACGGCATAATCGTCCACGTATTTGTCGGCGGATCGTAAGCTTCCACGGCCCGGAATGTCGCCATCATGTGCGGGTCCTGAAATTCTCCCCCAGCGACGTAGATGCGTCCATTAAACACTCCTGACCCCACGGCGCTGCGTGCGGTTGGCATGCGCGCGCGCGGGGCGCTCCATTTATCGGTAGTTGGATCGTATTCTTCGACCACGGAAATATCCGACGCGAGGCCGATGAATGCCGCGCCTACTCTACCGCCGAGCACATAAATTTTTCCGTTCACGACGCCGGCCGTGGTGTGGTTGCGCGGCGTGGGCATGGGACTCCGTTCGCGCCAGGTATTTTTTTCGGGATCGTATTCCTCGACCGTGCCCAAGCACAATTGCGGCGTGGACTGATTGATCGAGGGGTCTGTCGTTCCGGGCAAAGTGGTCGCTCCGCCAATCACATAGATTTTATCGCCCACAGCAGCCGCCACCGGCGACCCGCGCTTGGACGGCATCGGCGCAAGCGCCTTCCAGGTGTCGGTCGCGGGATCGTATTCCCAGGCATTGTTGATAGGCGTCCACGCGGGCGGCCCGGATTGCGGATACACAAATCCTCCAAACGCATAAATCTTTCCGTGATATTCAGTGAACGCCACGTGGTGCGAGGGCAGCGCCATGGGCTTTTTCTTGGTCCAATGATCCGTGGCGGGATCGTATTCATACACCAGGCCCATTGGTTTCCACACCGGAGCAAGTCCGGCGAAGACGTACATCTTGCCGCCCGCCGCCGCTCCCAAAATTTCTTCCGCCGGTTCGGGAAACGGCGCGAGCTTTTCCCACTTCCCTTGCGCGTGGGCGGGAGGAGTCGCAAACAGTAAACCCAACATCACGAAGACGAACTGGATCGTCACAATAAGCATTCTCTTGTAGGTCATGATCACTCCCTGGTTCCCGAATGCGCCGTACTATATAACGAACAAATGTCCACCGCACCTCCACTTTTTCGTTTGCGACCAAAAACAAATACGGAGCCCCAGTAGGATAGGCTTCAGCCTGTCTGGTTTAGAGTTAACCGTAACTCGAACGAAATTCAGACAGGCTGAAGCCTGTCCTACTGGGGCGAGCATTCCGCGCCGCGGGGAGGTCAACCCGGAGATGCTGACGGCACTCCTTTAGTACTTTGACAAAGACTTGCGCCTCCGTTACTGTATTTCAATCGAATCCATCGAATCGGATGCGGCTTCGTCTGTTTGCCCTGCTACAAAAAGGGGAAGCCGCCGAAAACAAGAGGAGAATTGAATGGCGCAAGGTGCAGCAACAAAGGTAAAGAAACGCAAACCATCAGTCATAAAGCGAGCCAAGCAGTCCCGCAAGCGCGCGGCCATTAATCGCGCGAATACCACGCGAGTTCGCTCCGCCATGAAAGCATTACGCACGGCGCTCACGGCCAAGGACGCAAAATCGGCCGGCGATCTTCTTCAGCCGACGCTCTCCGCGATTGACAAAGCCATCAGCAAGGGCGTGCTGGAAGAAAATACTGGCAACCGTTACAAATCGCGCCTCTCGCTGGCTCTCAATGGCCTGCGCGCCGCGGCCAAAGCCTGATCGGAAGCAATTTCCTTTTTTTAAATATAAAAATTAACCGTGCGCCCGGGAGAAATTTCCCGGGCGCTATTTTTGCTTCAGATGTTATGTGACGCCGGCGCCACAAACAGCGCGCATTCATTGGTCAATTGTTGGGATAAATATCCACGGTGCGGAATGAGGGAGCGATTCAGGATTTACGCCAGCCCCGGCGAAGCCAGTTGCGCCACCAAAAATTCCATCACCGCACGCTGACTGGTTCCGCCCGATTTCAAGCGGCTATCGGCTTCGTACAGCGCCTCTAGTCCCTTGGTCAGTTGGGAACGAGGAAATTTCCGCGCTTGGCGAACAGCGAGTTCCGCCGCGTCTTGCCGCATTTTCAATTTGCTGGCGGCCTGCCATCCACCGGTTCCGGGAGGCAATTCCTGGGCCTCGAGCAGCTTGCGATACATCCAGGCCAGTCCGCCAAGCAGCGCCACCAGCGCTTCGCCTTCGCGGATCAGGCTATCCAGAAATTCCAGCGCCTGCGCAGGGTCCCGCGCGGCAAGCATGTCCGCCAAATCCCAGACTTCATATTTTTTCGCCGACGCCACCAGCAGCGCAACATCCGCGCGCGTGATTTTTCGGCGCTCGCCCGCATAGGCCGCAAGTTTCTCGATCTCCGTTTGAATGGTTGCGAGTTCTCCGTTGAGCATTTCGCAAAGCTCTTCCGCGGCATCGCGTTCCAGTTCCGCGCCGGCCTCGCGAGCCATTCCCACGCTCAAGGGCACGGCCAGGCGCATTCGTTCGCCGGGATCCTCGGAAAGTTGCACGGAAACCGTCAGCGTTTTCTCCATCAGTGTTTTTGCAAGACGCATTCTCTGATCCAGGGCCGACGCCTCGAACACGAGTATGGAAAACGGCGCTGGATTCGCCAGATAATCGGCAATTTCTTTCACCAGCGCATCGCGCGACTCATCGCCCAGCCGCTCCAACCTTTCCATGTCGCTGACGAAAATTACCTGCTGCGTTGCCAGCATGGGCAATGTCTGCGCCTGTCCTAGGACGTCGGACAATTCATCGGCGGCGGAAAATCGCTTGAGGCCCCAATCGCGGGACGTCTCCGGCACATAGGTTTCCACAATTTTCTTGCGGCACATTTCGCGCAAATACGCGTCCCCGCCCAGCAGGAGAATCCCGGGAACATGCGTTCCCTTCGCCAATCGCTCCAGCAGCTCTTGCGGCGAGACACCAGCCATCAGAAATTCTCCAGTACGTCGGCCACCAATCGCGAGGCAAAATCCCGCGACATTCGTTGCAGCGCCGGTCCTTGTTCGTCAAAAAATCTGGAAGGGTCGGTGGACAGCTCGTAGGGCTCGCGAAATAGATAGTCATCGTTCTGGTAGAGAAGTTTTTTCGTTTCTCTTTCTTCGAGCCGCACTTTCATGTGCACGGAAATCAGCATGGCGGTCGCGCTGGTGGTAGTTGCATTTATATTCGGAATGGGCCCGGAGTTCGGTCCGGGCGTGGTATCAAACACAATCGGAATGGCCTCCAGGCTCGTAATTTCTCCGTGCAGAACAGCGTCGGCCGAATCCTCGGTGGAAACAATCCTGTATTTTGTTCGCGCCAGAAATTCATGCACCACGGCTTCGGTCATGATTTGTTCGATGCGGTAGCGGTTCGTGTCGTTCCGCAGCGCGGGCACGGCAATTACTTTGAGCCCGGGAGGAAGACGGGAAGCTGTCCCGCCCACGCGGTAACCGCATGCAGAAAGCAGGAGGGTCACGGAGACGCAAAGGCACACAGGATAAATTTGAAATTTGAAATTATGAGATTTGAAATTAGACAATAAAGGCATCAGGATTCTCGACTCTTTCCGAACGCGGAAAGCCGGGCAGCCACGGAGACACAGAGGCACAGAGTAGGAATTTCAAATTTGAAATTAAAATATTTTCTCATGGAACGCCTTTAAATTTCTTGCCTCCCTGTTTCTTTGCCTCTTCTTCCTCTCTATGTCTCTGTGCCTCCGTGGCGCGCGCGATCTTGCGATTTACGAGGCCAACAATTTTTCCGCGATAGCCACTGCGGCGGTCGCCGGATTGCGCAGGTTGTCCGCCGCCCCCCATAGCCATACGCCTGTTTTAATCGAAGGGTCGCATTCCGGCGGTCCCACAACGGGCCGCGCTTCCCCAACTACGCTTACATTTGTCGGCAAATCTTCATCCTGGGCAGTCACGTTCAGCCCGGAAGCCAAGAAACGGTCCGCGAGCGCTTGCAAATCAGGAGGCGCGAGAAACTCAGCATACGCGGAAAAAGTGTGCGAATAAAATACAGGAGCTTGCACAATCGCAATCGCGGGTGTGGGAATACGTCCGGCCAGATATCTTTGCACTTCCGCAACTATTCTCACGCGAACGTCGCTTAGGCGCTCCGCACTTTCGGCGCCATACGAAGGAAGCATATTAAAACCAATCTGCGCATCGAAGACGGCCTTTGAAATTGGCTGGAAGGATAAAAGATTAACCACCTGACTTTCCAGCTCCTCGACCGCCTGCGGCCCGCGCTCCGACGCCGGCTGAAAAAACGTCAGTGCAAGGCGCTGGAGCCCGAGAGGAGCAAGCGCTGCGGACATGGAAATCGCAACATCCGCGGGGGCCGAAGGAACCAAAAAGAGACTTTGCGGCTCCCCGGGCGCATCGGGGGCCGCTGGAGGCGGCAGCATATTATCAAGCGACGGAATCCACGATTTTGCGGTTGGGTCGGGAGACATCCCGCCACTCAGGTCAATGACCACGGCCCCCGAATGCCGCGCCTGCATGGCATGGCGAACGGAGAATCCCGCCGAACCCGTAAAAAATGCGATGCGGACACTTTCAAAACTGTCCTTATCCACCGTTTCGATCACGGCCGGTTCGCCCGCCGCTTCCGTCAGCGTGCCCGCCACGATTTCTTCATCCAGCAGGCGGATTTCAGCGGTTGGAAAATTTGATTCTTCCAGACATAGCTTGAGTTCTTTGCCCAGCAGGGACGACGCGCCGGCTACGGCGACGCGGACTGCTTCAGGGGCTGCATCCCGGGGAGACTTCATGTCTTGGCTGGTTGCGATACCAGGCGATGACGAACCATTTTTACGACGTGGAGCATAAGTCCGCTGGCCACAAAAATTGTTGCCATAAGCATCAATACCACTTCCGAATTAAGCGCTATCAGCCAAATCAACAGTCCAATCAGAATAATAAGCAGTGAGGGCTGGCGGCGCGCGATAGGAATATCCTTGAAGCTTCGATATCGAATCCTGCTCGACATTAATGCGGCATCGCCAACGACTATCAACATCCAAAAAATAGCCCAGCGCCAGTCTTCGATTGGAGATTTTATGAGGTGAACCGTCGCCGCGATCAGCCCGGCCGCCGCGGGACATGGCAACCCCACGAAATGCTTGGAACCGGTGCCCGGCGCCATTCCCTGAATATTGAACCGCGCCAATCTCCAGGCGCAACAAATCACGAATACCAGCGCCACCCACCAGCCAATCTCATGGATTCGCCGGATATCCAACGCCTCAGTTTCCAAAATTCCGCGAACGCCCCAAGTAAAGGCCAGCACCGCCGGCGCAATGCCGAAACTGACCATGTCCGCCAGCGAGTCAAACTGTTTCCCAAACTCACTGCTGGTTCCCGTGGCGCGCGCGACGAATCCGTCCAGCGAATCGAACAGAATGGCCAGTCCAATGGCCCTGGCCGCATTGTCCAGATCGGTCCCGCCACCCTTCAGCGTGGACATGATGGCATAAAAACCGCACAGCATATTCGCGACCGTCATCATGCTGGGCAGCAGATAAATTCCCCGCCGCAGTTTCAGATTCGGACGCCGTGAGCCGGGAAACCCAAGCTCCTGTTGTTCAAATTCGCTCATTTCCACCGCGCCAGCACGCTCGACCCCGCGGCCACCCGCTGCCCGGGACGAACCAGAATTTTAGCCCGCTCTGGAAGCCAGATATCCATGCGCGATCCAAAGCGTATCATACCTATGCGCTCGCCCCGAACCACCGTGTCGCCCACGGATTTCCAGCACAGAATCCTGCGCGCCACCCAGCCCGCGATTTGCTTGAACACCACATCGCCATGCACGGTGGAAACGTGGAACGCATTTTGTTCGTTTTCCGCCGACGCTTTACCGCGCATGGCAGCATAAAATTTCCCGGTTTGGTACTCGATGGCCGTAATTTTCCCTTCCACCGGAGAGCGGTTCACATGAACATCAAACACGGAAAGAAAGACGCTGATTCTGCGGCCAGCAACTCCTCCTAGCGACTCCTCGACCACCAACATCACGTGACCATCCGCAGGAGATACGATCGTGTCCGGATCGGCGGGCGGCTCTCTTTCCGGATCTCGAAAAAAATATATAACGAACAGGCCCAAAAAAATCAACACGCCGCCGAGCCAATTCCAGTGAAAAGCGATCGCCATCGCTCCCAGCAATAGCGGTGCAGCGGCGAATTTATAACCGTCCTTAACCATGAGGGTCCTTGGCGGAGGCAAAAGGCGCACACCCGCCCAACGCCCTCACATTCTATATCAATTCGTGGCGGTCCCGGAGTCTAGTGCGTGAGGTTGCGACGCAAACGCTGAGCTACATAGCGTTCCATCTCATCTTTAACGCGCAGTTTCATTTTTTTTAGGGTAATTTCCCGCTGCAGGTCTTCCAGATCCAGGTAGGAGGAGCTTGCGATTTGCTCTAGCTGTGCTTCGTATTCGTCGTGCTGGTGAACGAGCCTTTGAAACTCCTGGTCATATGTCAGAAGTTGCTCGCGGATCTCCCGAGTTAAGGTGGGCATGGCCTGCCTCCTGAACGGTCCAATTTGTGGTTGGGAATTGCATTACAATTTCAACCTAGCACAATGCAAATCGCTCGCCAAGTATATTTCACGAAAATTTAGCGTGTTCCGTTTAGGATCGGGTAAACAAAATTGCATCTTCCACCGGACTCTTGTAGTAGTCCGCGCGGCGACCGCGAGCCACAAAACCGTGCCGGACATAAATTGCAATTGCCGCCGTGTTCGAGGCCCGTACTTCCAGGTGGGCGCTGCTCGCACCCCCCGACCTTGACCACTCGAGCGCCGTCTTTATCAACAGGCTGGCTATCCCGCGGCGGCGGTGCTCTGGCCTCACGGCCATATTCAATATTTCAAATTCGTCGGCCACCGCCCGTCCAATCAGAAACCCGGAAATTTGACCGTCCAGCACGGCAACCCAGCCCACGCCGTTGCCCGCCGATTCCACAATGGCATTCACCGACCAGTGCGATGCTTCGGGGCTTTCTTGCAGGATAGCTGCGACACTAGCCGCGTCCCATGGGGACATTTGGCGAATCGCGTGCGCCGCCATGGAGTGGCTCGGCTCGCCTATGGTACCCATCAGCCGTCCTTCCATTTGGATTCCGCATCCGACCGGCGAACGTAATTCGCGTCCAGCTGAAGCGCATTAAGCAGAAGGCCTCGTTTCGCTCGCTCAAATCCTAGCCGGCCTATGGTCGTCGCAAGAATCGGAGAAACAAGTTCAATGCCGACGCCTGGGAGAAACCGCTGCAGCAGGCTAGCGGGAATCAAATCGGGAACGGGCGAAATAAGCTTTGCCTGTCTCAGGCCACCCCCCCCCCTTCGCCAGATCCATGAATTCTTCCGGGGAAACAATGGACTCCTCCCCCACTAAATCGAGGCCTGCACCGTTCCCAGAAGAACGCCGGTAGCGCGCCCCGAAAAGCTGTCCACGCCGGGCATCGAAGAATGGCGCGAAGGTGTGACTTTCAGAGGCCGATTCCGCTGTACTTATCGCTGATTGCGCGCAGATGGCCTCCAGCGCGCTGATTGCCGCTATGGACTTGCCATGGACCTCGGCCCAGGCTTTTACCGCCGTAAGCCCTATGCGCAACCCCGTAAAGGACCCCGGCCCGGAAGCGACTGCAAAAACGTCAATTTGGTTCATGGCAAACTGGGCTTGGGACCTCAAAACGTCTAGATCCCTGAAAAGCCGGGTGGAGTAATGCGTTTCCTCGTGGCCAGAGACTTCCGCCAACAGGCAATTATCGCGCAGCAGCGCCACGCTTCCGGTACGTGTACTTGTATCGATAGCCAAAATTAGCACGATGGAACACATTCTAGCGCAATCTCATGCAAATCAAGGTGTCAGAACGAACAAATAGAACTCTTTGGATATTCAAGAATGTAAAATTACTGTAAACATCCCTTAAAAATCCTTAGCAATTTGATGACCATTCCCGGATTGAAATATTCCATAACTTGCTGATTCTAGGCGAAATATCTTGACTTTGCCCCTCCCGCAGCCCACACTACCTTAGTTTTCCTCTGAGGGGGTTTCCGACCATGGATTATAAGATAGGGGACAAAGTCGTCTATCCGAACCACGGCGTTGGGATCATCGAACAGATCAACTTCGGGGTTTTGAGCGGACGAACGGAAAAGTACTACATGCTCAAGATTTATTCGAGTGGCTTGAAAGTCATGGTTCCCGCCTCCAACGCAATCTCGGTTGGGTTGCGGCCCGTGATTCGAAACGGAGAGACGCTGAAGGTTTTGAGCTTTTTGGAAAAGGGCAAGCCCAATTCGCACCACGATTGGAAACACCGGTTCAAAGAGAATTCTGAGCGAATGCGAACCGGCGCTCTAATCGAAGTAGCGGCGGTACTCAAGAGCCTGGTTTCGTTAAGCCGCACCAAGCCTCTTTCGTTCCGCGAAAAGAAAATGCTCGAACGGGCCAAATTCCTCCTCGTCAGTGAACTCGCCACCGCACGGAACACCTCCCCGGAAACCATGGAAGACGCACTCGTCAAGTCGCTAGCCAAAGCGCGGCTACAAATGCCTTCTCCCTTGGAAAAAGCCGAGGCTGTCGAATTTTAGCTACGATCGTTCGAATCGAATTGCTCAGGAGCCCCGAGGTCAACATGCCTTGGGGTTTTTGATTTTGGCAAAGCCCGCAAAGGGATTTACCCACTCCCCCTTAGCACATTTGTGGGGCTAAGCCAGCCGCAGATTTGGTTCGGCATTTAATTCGTCAGCGGCTATATCGCCCGCAAGCAGGTGGGGATATGCGGCTGCGGCGATCATTGCGGCGTTGTCCGTGGAAAGGGCACGGCTGGGAAAAAAAACATCCACGCCCGCCGGCCCGGCTTTCGCCTCAAACTGTTTTCTCAGCGCGGAGTTTGCCGCCACGCCTCCCGACACCAAAACGGTGTGGGATCCTGTTTCCGATGCCGCAGCAAGTGTGCGCGTGGTCAGATCGCGCACCACCGCCGACTGAAAATTGGAAATCAGCGAAAGCGTGCGTGGACTGCAAAGCGGGGCGAGGTCGGCAGCCTTTCGCAAGCCCTGCTCCAGCGCTTTCTTGCGAGCTTCGATTTCCCCGGTGAACTCCGGATGTTCGCGCACATAGTAGAGCACCGCGGTCTTGATCCCGCTGAAGCTGAAATCGTGCGCGTTGCCCTTCATTTTTACAGGGCCGAAATTCAATCGGTCTTCGTCAGCAAACACATTTCCGGCCGCCACGACCCGCGACGCAATTTGATCAATGATCGGGCCGCCGGGGTAGCCGAGCGCGAGTAGCCGCGCTACTTTGTCATAGGCCTCGCCGGCGGCATCATCGCGTGTGCCGCCCAAACGACGGAATTGAAACCCGCGTTCTGCCGCATCGCCCTCTTCTCCACTGGTCTGCACGTGATACAGCAGCGTGTGCCCGCCGGAGACGATCAGGCAAACCGCGGGCAAGGTAGGCGTGCGTCCGGCAAGGTGAGCCTCCAGAAATACGGCGTGGACATGGCCTTCGAGATGATTTACGGGAATCAGTGGCTTGCCGATTTCAGCGGCCAGAACCTTTGCGTAAGTGAGCCCGACCAATAACGCTCCGACCAACCCCGGGCCGTGTGTGACACCGACGGCGTCCAGATCCGCAAACGTCAGGCCAGCCTGTGACAGCGCTTCGCGCACGACCGGAACAATTTGGCGAAGGTGTTCGCGCGACGCAAGTTCCGGCACCACGCCGCCGTATTTGCGATGAATATCGAGTTGCGAGGCGACCACGCTGGAAAGTATTTCCCGGCCGTCCACGACGATGGCCGCGGCCGTTTCATCGCAGGAAGATTCGATTCCGAGGATGCGAGTTGGCACTGCTATCTCCTCCGCGCTCACTGGACTTCGATGTTAGCACAGGCGACCGGACGAATTCCCGCCGGGCGGCTCACTTGGAGGTTAAAACCTTTCTGTTAATTTATGTAACTGGCCATTTCCTGGCAGGGTGACTGGTACAGCAGAATGCAATTTAATAGACACGCTTTCCGACACTGGGGTGATACACTCGGGCCGCGTCGAGCATCCTCTTCCGCCCTGTTCCCCAGGGCGCCAGCTTTCATACCAGACCCTCGGGTTTCGGGCTCACGTCGCAAACACAGATCGTAGTGCGGCCGGTACAGGATCGGAGAAAATTGAAACTATGAAAATTTTACTTTACAGCCCGGACAATGGTGTAACCAAAAACTTCATGCCGCACCTTTGGATGTTTCTTCTGCAGTCGCTGACGCCTGCCGAGCATGAAGTAATTCTGATTGACGGCAATGCGCAGCCCATGGATGAAGCGGGGATTGCGCGTTATGTGATCGAAAATAAAGTCGGACTGGTGGGCATCGGGGCCATGACGCGAATGATCGCCAAGGCTTACCGCATGGGCGACGCGGTGCGCGCCGCGGGAGTTCCCGTGGTCATGGGCGGGCCGCACGTCACGGAAATGCCCGACGAGGCATTGGGCAAGGTAACCGGCAGACGCCACGCCGACGCCGTCGCACTGGGCGAAGCCGATGAGACCTGGCCCAAAATCGTCGCGGACGCCGCGCGCGGACAGCTCAAGGAAATCTATGCGCCCGTGGATGAATTCGGCCAGGACAAAAAGCCGAGCTTGCAGGACTACCCGCAGATCCCGTGGGATAAAATTGATTTAACCCAATTCAATATCGTTCCCAAGTCTCTTTTTCCGCTTCTCAAAAAAGTGGGAGACGGCTGGGGAACCTTCCGCATTGCTCCTGTCGAATCGGGACGCGGATGCCCTTACGGCTGCGAATTTTGCACGGTCACGGGATTCTTTGGAGATTCCATACGTTTTCGCACCAACAAAAGCGTCGTGGATGAATTGCTTTTGCTGAAAGCGCGGGCGAAAAAAGAACAGGGGCAGATTGCCGTCTTCTTTATTGATGACAATTTTGCCATCAACCCCAAGCGCACCAAATCCTTGTTGCGCGACATCATCGCCGCCGGCGCCCAGGTCCACTGGGTCGCGCAGATCAGCGCGAATCTGTTGCGGGATGAAGAGTTGGTTGACCTGATCGCAGCCTCCGGTGGCAAATGGATTTTCATTGGCATGGAATCCATTGATCCCGCCAACCTGGCTGACGTAAACAAAGGATTCAACAAACCCGGCGAATATGCCGCCGTCCTGCAAAGGCTCGCCAATCGCAACGTCTACGCGATCACTTCCTTTATCTTTGGAATGGACAACGACACCACGGGAGTCGCCGACCGTACTCTGGCGGAAATTCGTAACTGGCCTCCGGGATTGCCAATCTTCGGATTGCTCACTCCCCTTCCCGCCACGCCGCTTTATAAGAGGCTGGAAGTCGCCGGGCGATTGACCCGTCCTAAACACTGGGAAGAATTCATTCCCTTCGCCATGGCGCACACTCCCCTGAAGATGACCATCGCCGAAGCTCATGCTGAGGTCAAACACGGTTGGAATCAGGCCTACAGTCCGGAGGCGATTGCGCACGCCGTGCGCTCGCTCAACGGCGAGCCGCTCGGATACCGCATCAACATTCTCATATCGCGCCTGTGTTTCCGGGGAATCTATTTCCCGCAAATGGGGCCGTTGGCGTGGTTCAAAGTGTTTGCGGAAAACCAGAAAACCATCACGGATCTGATCAAGGAAGGTTTCTTCAGTTGGATTGGCGGGCTTTGTTCCAAGCGGCAGCCTGCCGTCACCGCACGGCCTGCTGTGGAAGCTCCCGGATCCGATTAGATTCTCTGCTTGTTACGGCACCCCTGGAAGTCGCTCGACACTCTGCAAGCGACTTCCAGGGGTGAGGCCCATCCTCAAAATTGATTACGATTCATCCACTCTTCCTGCAATCGATGGATTGACATTCCACGCAAGCGCCAAGTAATGTGGCTAAAGAGACCTAAACATATGCCCGAGAAGCCAAGACGCGTCCGGAAAGCGGTTCTGCCAGCGGCAGGATTAGGCACTCGATTCCTGCCCGCGACAAAAGCGCAACCCAAGGAAATGCTGCCGGTGGTTGACAAACCCCTGATCCAATATGTGGTCGAGGAATGCGTCGCATCCGGAATTGACAACATCATTATCGTCACAGGCCGCGGCAAAAACGCCATTGAAGACCACTTCGATTCCTCGCCGGAACTCGAAAGCTATCTTGCTGGCAAGGGAAAAACAGAACTCGCCGAATTGGTGCACAACATTGGCAACATGGTGCATTTCAGTTATACGCGGCAAAAGGAACCTCTCGGACTGGGCCACGCCGTTCTGGTCGCCAAGGAATTGGTGGGCAACGAACCTTTCGCCGTGTTGCTTGGCGATGTAATTATTCCCGGCCCGCGGCCCGCCACCAAGCAATTGGTGGAGGTAT
>Ga0207024_10067_pt1 | contig 32461 bp, 31 predicted proteins | sample Alteio_BWMinCont_44_FD_153470 | JGI IMG/M metagenome (GOLD analysis project Ga0207024, IMG submission 153470) | Enriched cells from forest soil in Barre Woods Harvard Forest LTER site, Petersham, Massachusetts, United States -... | ecosystem: Environmental > Terrestrial > Soil > Temperate forest >...
AGATTGCCCCAAAAAACGGAGAAACGGATTCCTGGCCCTGCCCTTTCACAACCCCGTAGTGACCGCTTAAGGTTAACCGCGAAGTAAGGGGATACGCAATCCCTAAGGAACTGGTGCGTAAAATCTTGTCAAACTGATTTGGATCCTGAAGTTGATTCACGGAGAAGGATTGAAAATCACTGTATTGTCCTTGTAAAAGAAAATTATGGGTCAGTAGATAGTTTCCGGAACCGCTTAAAAAGGCTCCGCCATTGCCGGAAGCCACGGTGGGAGGAAGCATCAGCGCACTCATCGGTTCAAAGGGACTACCGGGCGCGATATAGGGAAATCGCTTTAATTCTCCCCCCAAAAAGCTAAAGTCTTTTCCTGCTTTTTTACTGCTCGGAATGAGGCGAAATCCAACCGATTCCGAGGCGCCATCAAGATGAGTGGGAAACAGAACTTGCTCCATTTCTTTGAGGGTTTTGGCGTGAGGCTTTTGATTGGGAAGGTTCTCGGAAAAAGGCGACGCCCAGGATGCTTTAGCGATGATCAATACAAATAAGAGGAGAAGTATGTATTTGAACATCGGTGAGTTTATTTTCGCGCCGAGCTCTCTTTATTCCTTCCAGAAGAAAGTCACAAAGAAACGAAGCTTAGTACGAGGCGTAGGGGAAAATCGGCCCCGAATACGGGAAGAATTCAGGGCCAACTGATGCGCCGACAATCTCCGCCACGGTGCTGTTGCCGCTATTGACAACCCAAACGTTTCCGGAAGTATCAATGGCAAGGCTGGCCGCACCATTGAAACCCGTATAGGTGGCTAACACGGTTCCTACAGAATTTAATTCTTGCACTACACTGCCTTCACCCACCCACAGGTTTCCGGCGCCGTCGAAGATTAGCCCATTAATTCCACTACCGACACTGTTGATTGAATAGCTGTTGATGAGGGTGCCGGCAGGATTGAACTCGATCACTTTGGCCGTCACGCCATCGGTGATCCAAGCGTTCCCGGACGAATCAATTGCCATGCCGACCGGCTGGGAGCCGGTCGGGGTTGTCGCCAAGGTAGTTCCATTGTAGGAAAACTTTGTGATACTGCCAAGGGTGGGATTTCCACGTGCATTGTTGGCCACCCAAACATTGCTTGCGGCGTCAATAGCAATCCCCAGAGAAGTTCGTCCGGCATTGAATTGCCCGACAATGGTTCCGGATGGCGAAATTTCCGAGATGATTGCCGGGTTACCAGAGTTGCGCGAAAACCATAAGTTGCCGGCCGGATCAATCGCGAGCCCGGCGGCGCCCCCAATGTTCGAACCGGAAATCGTTTGGATGACTGTCCCGGAAGAGTTCAGTTCAATCAAATTGCTGCTGTTGGAGCCGGCCCAAATGTTGCCACTTGCATCAATCGCTATTGACAATGGAAGATTGGAAGGGCTAACCGAAAAGTTGCCGAGAAGGGCGCCGGATGGGCTAATTTCGGTTACCAAGTTGGTGCCTTGGGAGCCAATCCAAATGTTTCCAAATGCATCGATAGCATTGGATCGAAGCGTACTGTTACTTCCCGCGCTGAACGTGTTAAGGGTAGCCGCCAAAGGATTATTAAATGAAAAGCCGCTTGGCGTCGAGCTTGAAGAGAGCGAAAATCCTGTCCTACTGTTAAACGGAAAAGCCAATGTATAAAGATTGCTTGCATTGTTCGCACTGTTATTTAACGCATTAACTCCCGACTCCAATAGCGTGGTTGCAACGGATCCTGCTATAGATTGCGCTTGATTGAAAAGTGCACTGCATTGCGACGGTGACTCGATGCAGGACGCGAACGCATTCGCCATCACCGATAAACCGGTTTGGGTGCTGGACGTCAAGTTTGAATTCGATGTATTTAAGCTTCCGGAAGCGATGAGATTAGTGTATTGGGTCAACGCGTTGTTTGTAGCGGCAAGGTTGGCGGGGGCATTCAAGGTAACGCTTCCGTTAACGTCACTTAGAATTCCTAAGTTAAATGCGGCAAGTTCGGTTGCGGCGGTAGTGAGTTCATTCACCTTAATCGGAAGATTAAGCAGCGCCGAACCGCTTCCAATGAGGGCAAGAAATTGATTTTTTGCGTTTGTCCCGCTACCAGCGTTACCTCCGGTAACCACAAGATACAAGAGCGAGTTCCCTCCCGGATTCGTGAAGGAAATTGAGAAGGATCCATCCGATGCGGTGTTTGCGCTGGTTAATGGGGTTGGGTTCCCCGCCTTCATGACACTTATCGTGGCATTGGCCACGCCGGAAAGACCGCCATTTACAGAACCATTGAAGGATCCGTTAAAACTGCTGGGACTTGTACCTCCGGTCAACGCCCCGCTCTTGGTGCATGAAACAGCCAGGAAAAATATAACCGCTACAACAAAAAAGCAAGCAACTTTTTTCTTACCTACAGCCCACCCAGTCATATTTCAAAATTAGGAATCTCTTGTGTATTTCCTGCAACTAATAAAAAAGCGCCACCCGATTTAAACGGGCGGCGCTTTTTTCTATATTTCTATCTTCGTCGTAAGAACGCGGGAATGTCGAGGTCTGCCATGAACGGCTTCACTTCGACCGGGCGAATCTCCGAATCTTTCGGCTCGAAGACTTTCCGTTCCGCTGTGTACTGCACGCCGCGTGCACCGAATCCGGTGGCAAGCACGGTGACCACGACTTCCCCTTGAAGCTTCTCGTCAACCACGGCTCCAAAGATAATCTTGGCATCCGGATCAACAGCCCGGGCAATTGCTTCCGCTGCTTCATTGACTTCCATCAACGTCAGGTCAAGGCCGCCCGTGATGTTGAAGAGAACACCCTTGGCTCCTTCAATCGTTGTTTCAAGCAGCGGGCTTGCGATGGCGCTTCGCGCCGCTTCGGCAGCCCGGTGTTCGCCTGTTCCACGACCAATGCCCATCAACGCACTTCCGGCAGACGTCATAATCGCTTGAACGTCTGCGAAGTCAAGGTTGATCAAGCCCGGCTTAGTGATCAAGTCGGAAATACCTTGAACGCCTTGGCGGAGAACATCGTCGGCCGCCTTGAACGCTTCAAGGAGACTTGTTTTCTTTTCAACAATTTGAAGGAGGCGATCATTGGGAATTGTGATCAGTGCGTCGACTTTTTGTTCGAGATCGATAATCCCCTTTTCAGCGACATTCATGCGAACTTTACCTTCGAAATTGAAAGGTTTCGTGACCACGGCCACGGCTAACGCGCCGGCTTGTTTCGCAATTTCAGCGACGACTGGCATCGCGCCTGTTCCGGTACCTCCACCTTCGCCGCCGGTAATGAAGACCAGATCAGCGCCATCCAAGGCTTTCAAAATTTCCTCGCGGTTTTCTTCGCAAGCTTGTTTGCCGACTTCATGGTTTGCTCCGGCGCCAAGTCCACGCGTCAAATTTCCGCCGATGTGAATCCGTTGATCAACGTTACAGCCGAACAACGCTTGCGCATCGGTATTAATCGCAATAAACTCAACTCCGGCTAGGCCGGATTCGACCATCCTGTTTACTGCGTTACATCCGGCCCCGCCGACACCGACAACTTTAAGACCGGCAAACTGATCGTGCTGTGCTTGCTTTTTTTTATCTTTATCTGGAAATTTTTCCATGAAAGCCTCCTTTACTAATTTTAGAAAAACTCTTTAAACAAACTTCGAAATGCTTTTGAGATAAAAGTTTCTCGCCGGCGATAAATTTTCCTATGCTGCAAACTGGTTGCACCATAAATTACTAAACCGACACCGGTGGAATAGGTGGGATTTTGAAGTTCGGTGATCGTGCTCCCCGCCGAAGATTGGGGATAACCGATACGAACCGGGTACTTAAGAATATCACGGCCGATTTCAATAATACCCGGAAGCATACTGGTTCCACCGGTTAAGGTGACACCAGCCAAGGAAGAATCTTTAGGAAGCTGTTCAATTTCATGGCGAATGTATGTAAAGAGCTCTTCAACTCGAGGGGCAATTTTTTCCGCAACTATACGTCTTGATAAAATTTCCTTTGAGCCGGAGAGCGTCGTAATTTCAATGCGATCGTCATCCTGCACTTGACTTGGAATCGCATGACCGTAATTCACTTTAATGCGTTCGGCTTCTTCAGGAGAAAGCCTGAACGCCACCGCCAAGTCATGCGTGATATGATTTCCGCCCAGCGGAAGCGCCGAGGTGTGAAAAATATGCCGATTCCTGAAAACCGCAATATCGGTAGTTCCTCCACCCAGATCGACCATCAGAATGCCGAGCTCTTTCTCCGCTTCATTGAGAACGGACAAACTGGAAGCCAGCGGCTGAAGAACCAACCCATTCTCTTCGATTTCAAGTCCAGCGGTTTCAATGCACTTTGTTAAATTGTGAAGAAACGTCGACATCCCGGTTACAATGTGCGTATTGACTTCCAAGCGCATTCCGAGCATCCCCACTGGATTTTTCACGCCGGCTTGACCGTCAAGCGTAAATCCGCGGGGAATGACGTGAATCACTTCGCGTTCTGAGGGAAGACTGACGACTTTTGCCGCTTCCACGGCGCGGCGAACATCCTCTTCCACCACTTCTTTCGGTTCATGAGCCAAGGTAATGACGCCATGGCTGTTTACGGATGAGATATGATCGCCGGTAACGCCGACAAAAACCGAATGAACCTTTATTCCGGCGCCTCGTTCCGCTTCGGAAACGGCGGATTGAATCGATCGAACCGTTTCTGAAATATCAACCACGACACCTTTACGAACGCCTAAGGAAGGGGCCGAACCCTTACCGATGATTTCAAGATTTCCGTCGCTTCCAATTTCCCCGATGAGACAACAAACTTTGGATGTACCCACATCCAGCCCTGAGACGACCATGTGCTTTTTAACGGCCACCATTTCTCCTCCTTCTCCTGTCTTTCTACCCGTCTTTCTTCAATCTAACGGGGACAGGTTCCAACTCGTCTTTCTGGCTAGCTAGAACCTGTCCCCGCCTCAAAGCCAACTCGTACAAAACCTTCTGATCGCACTTAAGCAACTCCTTGTGGAACAGCTGTGGATAAACGCTTGAAAAGATACACACGAATGATGGAAAGATCTTGAAAAATGCGCACACCGAAAGTGATAATCGCCGCGAGATATAATTCTACACCCAGACGATCACCGGCAAAGGTCAAGAGCGTGGCAAGAAAAGTATTGGTGATAAAACCTGAAACAAATAATCCAAGATTAAAACGTCCTTCAAAAACTGCTTTTCCAGCTCCGAGTAAAGAATCGAGTGCGGCGAGAAGTGCGACAGAAAAATATTTCCCCCATTCCAGCGGAATATGCACCGGAACGAGAATCCCGGCGATGATCCCCAACATCAGTGAAAACAAAAGAAGCGGCACTAAAAATTTTCCTTACCGCTAAAATTCAACCTTTATGATCACGGTCCTCTTTTTTAAAGAGGGACACACCACTTATTTCTAAATTGTTAATATTAGTGGTGTGTCCCTATTTAATTGCAGGTGAAGCGTAACGAAAAAGCAGCGGACCCCGGTAAGCAGGAACAAAGACTTTCGGTTGTTTTTTAAGATCGATTTGAATGCCATGAGCCACGGAAACCGCCATCGCATCCAAGAAACCGCCGCGCATTTTCAGGCCGGCCATCAGCGTGTCCGGATCTCCGATAACTTGCACCTCGTAAGGCGGGGATAGCCGTTTAGTATTCACTAAAATTGTCGGGCCGACACAGCGGACCGCGGAGTTAGCGACCAAGCGTTCACCATTGATCGAAACCGCTTCCGCGCCGATGGCCCAAAGTTCATTGACGAGCTGATCCAGATCAACGTCGTGAATCAAGAAAAAATAATCATTTTCTCCGGGTTTCGGTCGTTTTTTAGAATCATCTAAAATCACCTGAATTCCCGGGCCTTCCACCGGAATCAATCCGGCTTCCATGCGGGCGCGTTGCAATTCACGCGCTAAGACATCTGAAAATTTTCCTCGTCCTCGGGAAGCTAATTCGTATTCCGACAATTGACCGCGAAGTTCTTCCACTTGGACTTGCAGTTCGCCCCGATCGCGTTCGGAATCTTTGACCAAACGGATAAAATCCAACGGACGATACGTCGCCAGAGGAAACCCTTCTTTCTCTTGCTGCTTAAATTGAAGGGCAATCAGAATTCCCAGGATAAAACATCCAAGCGATAAAGAAATTTTCCAGTTCATAGATATTTTCGCGTCATCAGTTTGACACCTTCGGTTTACAAACTTCTGTTCGCTCGCCCATACGATGGTCTCGCGTCATCTCGACAGCACCTTAAAGACCGGCATTTCTTCGGAAGAGAGATCGATATACGCCGACTTAATCTTTTTTTCCCGAATCACTTGTAAAAGCGGTGATAGCAATTTAAAGCGTTCAGTCAATCCGGTTAACGATGGAACCCGAATAATGATCCCTTCTTTGGTAAAAAACGTTAATCCTCCATTTTGATCCATCGAGGCGCGCGAAAACCGCGGCCAGGACCAAGAATTCATTACCTGCAACAAACCCCGAATTTCGTGCGCGCTCGAGGCGGGCAAAAAAGAACCTGAAACAAAATGGGGTTCCGAAGATAATTCGATTTCCTTAACCCCAAGCGTTCGTTCTGCCATCGGAAAAACAGTTCCCGTTTCATCCAAACCAAACCACTGTTTTTTATATTTTAGAACGACTTGCGGAATCCGTTCAAAGAGTTGAATATGAAGCATTAAGGGCAGGCTCGCATTCACGGAAAACTGCACACGATAAACGTTGGGGTCCATGTTCAAAAGCATTTTTCTTACCGCAGCGTAGGGATAAAATAAAATGGAGCCGTCTTGCGGAATAGCGGTAACTTCCGCGGTGGCGAACTTGTTGTCGGTGTAGGTAACGACACATCCGTGGTATGAAAATTCATTGCTGCTTAACAAAACCAAAAGGGCTGTGAGAAGTGTTCCCAGGAGTAAAAGTTCTGCACGGAGGCGGGTCATGACAAGTATTGTTCCTTCCATTCGCCGACCAGCCGGATCTCAGGTTCCAAAAGAATGCCTGTTTTAGCGAGTACTTTTTCCTGAACGGTCCGTATTAATTGCAAAACTTCCGTGGCTTTAGCGCTTCCTTGATTAACGACAAAATTCGCATGCGTTTCGGAAACCGCGGCGTCCCCGATCGAAAAACCACGCAACCCTGCCTCTTCAATCAGTTTCCAGGAGGAGGATCCCGGAGGATTTTTAAACGCGCTACCCGCGCTCGGAATACCCAACGGTTGGGTTTTCCGGCGCCGCTCTAAAATCTCCAGCACTTTATCTTGCGCCTCTTTTTTCGGCATGGGAATAAGCTTCATCTTCCCATCGAGAATCACCCAGGAATGTTCTTGGAAAAGACTTCGGCGGTACTGGTATTGCAGCGCTTCCTTCGGACGAGACTCTACGGTTAACGAATCATTGAGAAATCGAATTTCAAGAAGAACACTCGCAATTTCGCCCAAATACGTTCCGCCATTCATGTAAAAAACACCGCCCATGGTTCCCGGAATCGCCCCCAAGAAGGCAATCCCGCCAAGCCCCCGATTTGCGGTATCATGAAGCACGGTGCCCGTTTTAGCCCCCGCGCCTACGGTAAGCACCTGGTTGTCGAAAGAAAGATGGCGGAACGAGGGTGCCGCAAGGTGAATCACCATCCCGCGAATGCCTTGATCGGAAACCAAAAGATTACTCCCGTTTCCTAAAATAAACCATGGGATTCCTTGTTCCCGGCAGTATTTCAAAGCGTGGATCAGATCGTCTTCATCCTCGGGGACAAAAAAAGAATCCGCCGGACCGCCGATTCGAAAAGTGGTGTAGCGGGCCAACGGTTCTTGTTGAAGCAGTTTGCCGCGAAAGTTCATGAGGCAGGAACGCTTTTTAAACGCGAAAAAAATGCTTGGCCAATCCGATAAACGTCCCCCGCGCCCAAGGTAATCACCATGTCTCCCGTTTTACTGATTTCTAACAGTTTGTCTACCGCCTTCTCCTGAGATTCGACAAAGTAAATTTCTTTTTCGGGATGCGCCTTTTTAACGTCATCCGCAAAATGAACTCCGGTAATTTCCGGAAGCGGATTTTCACCGGCGGAATAAATTTCAGTCAAGATGAGCAAATCTGCGTCGAGAAACGAGTCTAGAAATTTTGTTTGCAAAAATTTTGTCCGGGTATATCGATGCGGCTGAAACACAGCTACCACACGGCGGCCCCAGGCCGCTTTAGCCGCCGCAAGGGTGGCTTTGACTTTCGTAGGATTATGCGCGTAATCATCCACGACCAAAATGTCGGATATTTCTCCTATCATTTGAAAGCGCCGTTTAACGCCTTGGAAGCTTTCGAGTCCGGCTTGCGCATCAGCAAACGTGATTCCAAGTTTTATGGCGACCCCAAGCGCACCGAGCGCATTTAAGACATTGTGTTTGCCGGGCACTTGAAGGACGATTTCGCCTAAGGGTTTTCCTTTCAGGAACACCTTGAAACGACTTTTATTTTTTTCCATCTTGATCTCGCGCGCGTTTAATTCAGCATCTTCCTTTAACCCGTAGGTTAGAAAAGAACACGAAAGTTCATTGAGAATCTTTTTGATGTTGACACAGTCACTGCACAAAACCGCAAAACCATCGGTTGGAACTTTTTTCAAGAACTCCAAAAAGACATGCTCGACGTGTTCTCTGGTTTTTTCATAATCAAAGTTAAACGGAATATAAGGGCCAAGGCTCGGATTGACGTCGGCGTCAATGTTGGTCAAGACGACGATTTTGGGCGATAGCTTTAAAAAAGAAGCATCGCTCTCATCGGCTTCGGCCACCAAAATTTCACTTTGTCCAAGCTTGGCGTTGTGGCCAAGCTCCGTTAATTCTCCGCCGATGACCACGGTGGGATCTTTTCCCGCTTTTTCAAGGATGGAGGCGACCATCGAAGTTGTTGTCGTTTTTCCGTGAGCTCCCGCCACCGCAATGCCAAACCGGCTTTTCATCAAAAAGGCCAGCATCTCCGCACGCTGCACCACCGGGATCTTTCGAGCATTGGCTTCCAGGACTTCCGGATTGGCCGCTGGAATCGCGGAACTGACCACCACCATCTCCGCTCCATCCACGTGGTGGGCCGAATGGCCCGCAAAAACTTTGATCCCTTGTTCTTCCAGCTTTTTCGTCAGGGATGTCGGATGGAGATCCGAACCTGAAACTTGATAACCTAATCCTGCCAAGACTTGGGCGATTCCGCTCATGCCGATGCCGCCTATACCGACGAAATGAACGCGCATTTACACACTCTCCCCGGTCACGTCACGGATGACGCCAAGAACATCGACTAATGCATTGGGCTTTGACACTTGCTTTGCACGGGCTCCCATCGTTTCAAGCGTTTTCGGATCCGACAACATCGATTCCAGTGTAGAAACAAACAGGGACGAAGAAAAATCTTTCTCCAAAACCACGTGACAGCCTCCGTGGCCTTCAAGCCATCGGGCATTCATTTCTTGATGATTGTCCGCGGCGTAAGGATAAGGGACCAAGATGGAAGGTTTACCGGCCAACATCAATTCCGACAAGGTGGTGGCTCCGGCGCGGGAAATGATCAAATCACTTGCACCGTAGAAGTTTTCCATGGCATCAACAAAAGGAAACGCAACATAGGTAAGCGCCGAGCCTTGCAAGATCTGACGAGATTTTTCCGACACCTTATCAAAATGCGCCTTTCCGGTCAAATGTAGAATTTGCCACGGTTTATCCTTTATATAAGGAAGCGCCCCGAGAAGCGCCTCATTCAAAGCGCGCGCACCCTGACTGGCGCCCATCAATAAAACGACCGGTTTCAAAGGGGAAAGCTGCAAGCGCTGGCACGCTTCCTCCTTCCCAACCGTCCCGATTTTGGAACGAAGGGGAGTTCCGGTAACAACCACCGAGGTGCCGGGCAAATAGGCTTTGGATTCTTCAAAACTCACCAACACTTTTGTCATTTTTTTGGACAAAAAACGTACGGTTCTTCCAGGCAAAACGTTTTGTTCCATCAAAATCGTTGGAATTCCTAGGGCCGCCGCCGCTAAAAAGACCGGAGACGAAACATAGCCACCGGTTCCCAAAACCAATCGGGGCTTAAAGGCCGCTATAATTTTAAGCGACTGAAGAAATCCGAGACCGATTAAAAAAAGTGTCTTCAACTTTCCTAGAATGCCTTGCCCCATCAGGGCGCGTGTCAAAATCGGTTGAAATGCAATTCCGGACGATGATGCAAGTTTCTTTTCGAGTCCGTGATTCGAGCCGACGTACAAGAGCACATGATTTCTCAGAGCGTCTGCTACGGTCAACCCTGGAACCACATGTCCGCCTGTTCCCCCGCCGGTGATAATGATTTTCACCGCATGGCTCAATTTCTTTCAAGGAAAATCTTTTCCTGCATTTCATCCGACAGGCGCCGGGCTGGCGCGACTCGGGAAAGGTTCAATAAAATCCCGATCATCATCATCGTGACCAACAAGCTCGATCCGCCGTAGCTGAAAAAAGGAAGGGCCACGCCCGCTGGCGGGACAACGCTCATCACCATTCCCATATTCAAGAGAGCCTGCCCAATGATCGAGGCCGTCAATCCTGCAGCAATGAGTTTGGTGTATCCATCTTTTTGTTTCAAGGCGATATGCATGCCGCGCGCCGCTAAAAAGACAAAGAGTAAGATCACGAAGATAGTGGCGAGAAATCCACCTTCTTCCCCGAGAACCGCAAAGATATAATCGGTATGCTGTTCCGGAAGATAAAAATACTTTTGTCGGCTGGCGCCAAGACCCAATCCCAAAAAACCTCCCGATCCCAGCGCAATCAATCCTTGAATGATGTGATAACCGCTTCCGAGCGGATCTTTCCACGGATGAAAAAAGGCGCTCCATCGCGACATGCGGTAGTGGGCCGTCATCATGAAAAAAATTCCGATCGGAATGACGGCGCTTCCTAAAACAAGCATTTGACTCCACCGTATACCGCTTAGGCAGATCATCGCACCAAGAACCAGCGCCAACAGAAACGCAGTTCCGAAATCAGGTTCTTTGAAAACCAGTCCGATGACGGGAAGCGTAAGGAACAGAAGCGGAATGATTGTTTTTGTAAAGGAAGTTGAAACTCGGCCTTTCCGGGTGAGGAACCAACTGATGAACAAGACGAGTGTAATTTTTAAAAATTCAGAGGGTTGAAATCCGATCGGACCCACGGCGAGCCAGCGCCGGGCGCCATTGGCTTCTCTTCCGATATGCGGGATCAGCACAGCCGCCAAGGCTAACGAATTCAATCCATAGATCCAGGGTATCATTTTTTGAAGACGCTGAAAGTCGATCCGGTAGACGACCAAAGTCCCGATAAAGCCAATGAGAAGCCAACTCACTTGCCGCTTTAAAAAATAGAACGGATCAGGATGGTTTTTCGTAATTGCCATAGCCGTGGAAGAGCTGGCGCTGAAAACCATAACAATCCCGAGCGCCAATAAAATTAATGCGACGAAGAACAAAATCATGTCCGGCGTTTTATGCTTCATGGATTCTGCTTCGCCAAGTCGCGGACACTTTCTTGGAAACGATCGCCTCGTTCCTCTGCGGAATGAAAAAGATCGAAGCTGGCGCATCCCGGACTTAAAAGCACGACATCGCCGGGCTCCGCCATGCCGTAAGCAAGCTTCACCGCCTCATTCATGTCGCTTACCGCAGCGCGCGCGCGCCCCGGAAGAAAAGAAAATGCTTGAGTGATTTTCGCGGTATCTTTCCCCAACGCCACGAATCCCTTCACGTTATTTCTGGCCGCTTGGATCATCGGGGTCAGATCCAAATTTTTGTCGTAACCTCCGGCGATTAAAACAACCGGCTGCTTAAAAGTTTTCAAAGCGCTCGCGACCGCATCAGGATTGGTTGCTTTGGAATCGTCATAAAAGGTAACTTCGGCAACGGAGCTTACCTTGGTCAACCGATGCGGCAAACTCTTAAAATTATTCAATCCTTTTTCAATCTTGGTTAATCCCGCGGCATGGCAAACCGCAGCGGCCGCCGTCAAATTCTGAAGATTGTGACGCCCCGGCAGCGGAAAATCTTTTGTCTTTGCTATCGGCTGTCCCTGATAAAAAATTGTCCCCGCGTCATAATAAACCCCGTCGGCAATTTTCTGCATGCTGAACCAGAGCAGTTTTCCCTTAACGTGATCCGCCAACGTTCTCGTCACCGGATCATCATAATTGAGAATCGCGAGGTCATCCGATTTCTGATTCTGTAAAATTTTCGCTTTGGCCGCGATGTATGATTCAAGCGTGGGATGCCGGTTCAGATGATCTTGCGTAATCATCATGATAACGGCAATCTTCGGACGAAACTCAATGATTGTTTCCAGCTGAAATGAACTGACTTCCATGACGGCCCATGTTTTGTCGGTCATTAAATCCATTTCATCGAGAAGCGGTGTACCGATATTTCCAACCACTCTCGCCTCTATTCCATTTTCGTTAAGAAGATGGCCGACAAGCGCCGCTACCGTTGATTTTCCATTGGTTCCGGTCACCGCAATGATCGGCCCCGGACAAAAGCGATAGGCTGCCTCGATTTCAGGCCAAACGGGGATGTTTTGCTCTTTTGCTTTTTGTAGAATGGGCAAATCGGGCAAAACACCGGGGCTTACGATAATTAAGTTCGATTCGAGTATTTTTTCAGTGTGGCCCCCGAATTCCGCCGGGACATTGAGCTTGTTTAGTTCATGTTCGACGAGTTCATTCGCTTGTGAGTCGCTGGCAAAAACTTGGTATCCTTTCTTCTTGAAAAATCGGACAGACGCCATCCCGCTTTTCCCAAGCCCCACCACCGCTACCTTCCCAGTCCCCGGTTGCATTGGCGAATATTTCGTCGTACCCTTGACTTGCCCCCTTTTTGGATGTAAAATGGGTCTTGTTTTCAGTTACTTAAGGAGTTCAACATGATAGAAACCAAGGGCAGCCCCCGCTCAGCAAACGGATCCTATTCCCACGGACTGGAGTTCGCCGCACGGCGCAGAAGCTTTGGATTGGAGCAGCAAGATATCGCTGATACGGCCGGAGTTCCCCGATCATCAGTCAGCGGGTTCGAACATGGACGATTCCCCGGTTTGAAGCCTAAAATGGAAGAAGCTCTGTTACGTCTACAGGCTGAATCCAATGGAACAGAGCCCAATGGACATCTTCATATTTCCACCGATTCCATGAATGAATATCAAACTTTTCTTCAACTCAATGCACGCCAACAAAGACTCTTTCGGGAACGTCTTAAAGCTCGCCGGATTGCTTGCGGTATTTCACTCGAGAAAATGGCGAAGCGCATCAAAGTGCACGAATCAAGCAATGTTAGCCGATACGAAACCGGTGAACGCCGACCGGCTCTCCCGAAAGCTATTGCGTTGGCGGTTCAATTGGGATGCACGCTTCCGGAGTTACTGGATCCCACGCTGAAGCTCTAGAATAAAGCTGTCATCATGATCTTAGGGAATCTTCGAATATGGAACCGTCAATATCAGATTCATCATGATCGCACACCGCATGAAAAGGACGGATACCTTGTGACTCTTGGAGCACAATTTCGTAAAGCGAGAGAAAGCATGGGTTTTTCGCAAACTAAGATGGCCGGGGAAACAGTGTTAGGATTTCATCCTGTCTCTTCCGCAACAATCTCTAACTTGGAGCGCGGCAGAGAAGGATTCCCTCATTTCGAAATCGCCCTCTCGCTTGCAAACAGAGTATCCTGGACGCTCAAACACTTTTTGCTTATTGACGCGGCGTAAAGTCGAGGGTTACCAACTGTTAAGGGCGCCGAGAACGCCAAGCCAGCACAGTAAGAACGTGACAATCCAGAAGCGGAGTGTCACTTGGGTTTCGGGGACACCGGACAATTCAAAATGATGATGGAGCGGGCTCATCCTGAAAATCCGACGCCCCTTCGTTAACTTGAAATAAATGACTTGAAGGATCACAGACAACGTTTCCGCAACCAGCATGAAGCCTACGAGTGGCAGCCAAAAGACGAGCCGGGTTTGAAATGCCAATGCGGCCAAAGCGCCTCCGAGCGCCAACGATCCCACATCCCCCATAAAAATTTTTGCGGGAAACGCATTAAACCATAAGAACGCCAATAACGCACCCAAAAGGGCTACGCTCACATAAGCCGGGTTTGGATCTGAATTTAAGCTGATGGAGACAATAAAGAAAAAACCGAATATGGCGGCGGTGACGCCGGAGGCCAAACCGTCCAAACCATCGGTTAAATTAACAGCGTTCGTTGTTGCAATCAAAACGAAAACAACCAGAGGCATGTAGAGAAAACCGGCATCCCAAGATCCCATGAAGGGAATCTCTAGACGGTGCGTTCCTAAGGTATGCTCCAGTGCGAACCATAGACCTACGCCAATCAAAATTTGGCCGATAAACTTATGCCGGGCTTTCAAGCCAAGATTTTTCGCGCGAAAGATTTTCAGGGAATCGTCAGCTAATCCCAACAAACCGCAAGCCAAAAAGGTTCCAAGCACGACCCACAATTCCCGGTTCCAGATCATCGCGGTAGCTAAAAGAACGCCCACAAGAATCGCGATGCCGCCCATTGTGGGAACATGCTGTTTTTTGGTTCGGTGCTCTTGCGGTCCCTCTTCGCGAATCGCTTGATAGGCGGAATAGCGACGGGATAATCGGAGAACTATTTCGATGAACAGAAATGTAAACAAAAATCCGAATAATGCGAGAAGGTAGTAATTCACCTAAGCTCTTCCCCGACCCGCATTTCTATTAGCGCTTTCGAATTAATGTGTGTCCTGAAGCTAAGAGAGGGCATCGACGACCTTTTCGAGGGCCATGCCGCGCGAGCCTTTCACCAGAACAACATCGCCTTTGGCGACGAAGGATGAAAGTCGTTCAATCAACGCTTCCTTCGAATCAAAATGTTCCGCGAAGGGCAATCCTTGTTTTTGCGCCTCGAGAACGGTGGTTTTCGCTTGCTCGCCAACGGCAAACAGCGCATCAAAGTGCAATTTTACCAAGGCGTCTCCAATGTCCCGGTGACCTTTTTCACTCTCTTTGCCCTGTTCCAACATATCTCCGAAGACCAAAATTCGCCTTCCGGTGGCCGGCAAGACCGCTACCGTGCGAATGGCCGCCAAAACCGAAGATGGATTGGCGTTGTAGGAATCATCAAGGATTAAAAACCCTCGTTTTGTTTCCTTGAGAATCAAGCGTCCATGCAAGCTCTTTACGCCTGGCGCCGCTTCCGCGACTTTCTCCGGGGTCATTCCCAAGCTTAACGCGATCGCCGAGGCTCCTAAAAAATTTAGCAGATTGTGTACTCCAATTAGAGGAAGAAAAACTCTCGTCGGTCCAAACGGAGTTACCAGTTTAAAGCGGAATCCATCCCACCCTTCTTCAATCTCCTCCGCGTAAATCCAGTGCTCGGGCTTAAATCCGTAGGTTCTGACGGTGCACTTCGCTTTTTTTGCAAGATACGGAGTCCATCGATCTTCGCCGTTTAAAAATGCAACTCCATCCGAAGGAAGATATTCCAAAAGTTCTCCTTTCGCGTCGGCGATTTTTTCAAGCGACCCCAGAAGACCGATATGCGCCTCTCCAATCGAGGTTATCAGTCCATGGGTTGGAGAAGCGACATTGCACAGTTCTTTGATTTGTCCAGGTCCGCGCATCGCCATTTCCAGAACGATTGCTTTCTGGAAATTTTCCCATGAAAGAATCGTGAGGGGCACGCCGATTTCATTATTATAGCTTTCGTACGCCTTCAGGACCGGATATTGATAGCTCAATAAATGGGCGGTCATTTCTTTCGTGGTGCTTTTTCCGCTCGATCCGGTAATTGCAATGATCGGAATACCAATTCGCAAGCGATACCAAGCGGCAAGCCGCATCAAGGCCTTCTGGATATCCTGCACCACGATGATCGGCTTTTCAGCAGTATCCGGTTTGGTGGATACGCAAGCGACCGCCCCTTTTTTAAACGCCTCGGGCATGAAGCGATGGCCGTCCGTTTTCTCGCCGGGAAACGCAAAGAAAAGATCGCCTTTCTTTACCTTCCGGCTGTCCATGACAACACGCTCCACCGCTGATTCCGCGAAGCGTTCATCGGTCCACGAATCCGGGACCGTCAGCTTTCCTTTCACCGCTTTTACAACATCAAGAAGATTGAGTGGCTCCATGGGGTTCGAGAAACGCTCCCGCGACCTCCTTATCGTCAAAATGAATCGTCTTGTCTCTAAAAATTTGATAGGTCTCGTGCCCTTTTCCGGCAATCACAACCGTATCTCCAGATTTGGCCAAAGCCAGTGCAATCCCGATGGCCGCTTTGCGATCCGGTTCTACTTGCACCGGTTTCGCAATCCCCTTTTCGATTTCACGAATGATGGACCGTGGATCCTCTGTACGCGGATTATCCGAGGTTAAAACAATGATGTCCGAATGTTCTTCCGCAATTTTTCCCATGATGGGCCGTTTGGTTCGATCGCGATCGCCGCCGCATCCGAACACCGCAATAAGCCGGTTTTTGGTTAGCTCTCGAGCGCTTTTTAAAACATTTAGCAGCCCATCCGGAGTATGAGCATAATCAACAATGACCGCAAAATCCTGTCCTTTATCGACCATTTCAAACCGTCCGCGCACGTGCTGAGCGTTCTTTAACCCCAGTGCAATTTTTTCAGTCGAGATCTGGAGCGCAAGGCCGGCGCCGATTGCCGCCAACGCATTGTACACATTGAATCGGCCGGACAATTTCAAGGTGACGGGAAACGCTGCCGATGGCGATTTTGCATCAAACGAAAGCCCTTTCCAATTCATCTTTATATTTTTTGCTTGAATCATCCCACGCTCGATTCCGTACGTCCTTGCTTCAATCTTCAATCGTTTCAAAAGTTTTTGTCCATAGGGATCGTCGGCATTCACGACCGCAACCGGCTTTTTGGTCATCGGCAGATCGGTAAAGAGCTTGGCTTTCGCTTCAAAATACTCGTCCATCGTTTTGTGATAATCAAGATGATCTTGCGTGAGATTCGTAAAGACTACCGTGTCAAAAAGAACTCCTTGAATTCTGCCTTGCACGATCGCGTGTGACGACACTTCCATCGCACAGGCGCCGACATCCTGCGAAACCATTTCATCGAACAATCGAAACAAATCGAGTGACTCGGGCGTCGTGTTTTTGCAATCATAACTTTTCTCTCCCACTTTATATTGGATAGTTCCAATGATGCCGGTTTTGTGTCCGGCCGCAGCCAAGATTGATTCAACAAGATACGTTGTGGTTGTTTTTCCATTGGTTCCCGTGACGCCGATAACCTTTAATTTTTCGGTTGGACGATGATAGAACTCGTTGGCAATCAATGCAAGCGCGCGGCGGCTGTTCGGCACTACGATTTGAGGGACCGCGGGATTTTCAACGGGAATTTCGACCAAGAGAGCTTGGGCCCCCTTGGAAATAGCCTTTGGAATAAACGAATGCCCGTCATCTTTCGCGCCGCGAAGCGCCGCAAAAAGGAATCCCGGCTCAATTTTTCTCGAATCGTATTCGATTCCTCGAATTTCCGTTTGGGAATCCCCTACTATCTTTTTTTCGGTCAGAGGAGCCGCTAAGTCAGCCAATTGCATGATAGGGTGAAGTTCGCTGTTGATTTCAAAATTACTTTCCTAAAACAGCTGTTCGATGATTCAAAATATGAAAGAAAATTTACAAATTAAATGGATTTTTGAAGAAAAATTTACAAGATCCCATGCTATAATGGACTATGTTAGCTTCAAGTTTGTTCTGAAGGAGGAAGTTATGTATCGTTGGCGATTTATTTATATTCCGCTTTTATTCTTCGTTGTTTTCCAGTGGGGGATTACACCCCATCCTTCTTGGCCGCAATCCGCTGTTTCCACCAATCAGCCGCCGATACCGAACGTTTCGCCGACCACTGAACCAACCCAACAAGCCTGTCAATGTGATCAAAAGCACGCCTGGCCTGACGGCAGTGTTGGTCCCGGCTGCAAACATCTTAATCCCGACAATTCCTGCGGAGGCTGGGTGCAAAATACAGCGTCCGCCGATGCAACATCCTGGGTTTATCCCAATGCAATCGTATACGCTGCGGCGTCCGTCAGTGATGAGTCGGATATCAGTGATTCCGCTGTGGTCACCGGAAATGCAACTGTCGTCAATTCAACAGTTGCAGATTTGGCGCATGTAGGTGATTCGGCGAATGTTCTAAATTCCAATGTCACAGGTAACGCTTGGGTTTATGGGGAGGCAAGGATAAATTATTCGGATGTACAGGACTACGGCAGGGTCTTCGGATTCATAAGTGATTTTTGGCATTGCACGGTCAGCGGACATGCACAAGTCTCCGGATCGTCGAATCAGTGCACAAACGCATACAATTCAACGTTTAAAGATTATGCTATTGTTCAAGGCGGGGCTGACATCAAGAATTCTACCATTTATGAAAATGCAACGATCTCCGGCCCAAATCTCTATATCGTTGACTCTAAAATACACGGACATCGGGTTGTAACCGGAGGCCCGACTCGAATTAACATTTACAATCAGGATTTGTTCTGAATACAGCCCGTTCAATTCGTTCCAAAAGTCATCGTCAATTCGATGCTTTGACTTTCTTTTTGTCATCCTCGCCCCACACTTTCCAGGAGCCGAATTGCCGCATCCCTTCGGAGGGCGGCACTTGCATCGCCCAAAGCGCTTCTTTGGCTACTTTTTGGAAAATCGGGGCCGCCACCGTTCCGCCCCAGTATGGGAATTGCGGACGATCGACTTTCACTAAAATCAGGAGGACCGGTTTCTCGACCGGAACAAATCCAATAAAGGATGCCGTGTAGGCGCCTTCCAAATAGCGGCCCCTTTCGGTAACTTGAGCAGTCCCGGTTTTGCCTGCCACCGTATAGCCTGGCACTGCCGCATTCACGCCCGTCCCTTTTTTCACGACCAACGCCAACAACTCTTTTACATCTTCGCTCGCCTTCTCGCCAATGATTGGGGACATGTCTGGACCTGTCCCTCGGGCTTGCTCAGGGGCGTGTCCCTCGGGGGACAGGCCGTCTTCGCCGGGAATGGTAATCTTTTGAACGAGATGGGGATGGACGGGTAAGCCACCGTTAGCCAACGTGGCATAAGCGGTTACCATTTGAATGGGGGTTACGCTAATTCCCTGTCCGAAACTAATCGTCGCCAGCTGGATGGGTTCCCATGTTTTGGGATCCGGCAGAAAGCTGTTGGATTCTCCCGGAAGATCAACTCCGGTTTTCCGGTAAAAGCCGAATTTTTCAATCGAATCGCTGAACGTTTTCGCCCCGATCTTCAAGCCGACCGACGCGGCTCCCACGTTGAGAGAATTCCGGATAATGTCGTCCAGGTTTTGCATCGGTGAACTGAGTGATAAGCCATCCTCGGCGTTTCGAATCGTCCAGCCGCCGATTTTGATAGAAGGACCTGATAAAAATTTCTCTTCCCGCGTGACCTTTCCGGAATCGAGCGCGGAAGCGGCTAAAACTCCTTTAAATGTTGATCCGGGTTCGTAATTATCCGAAACCGCTTTATCTCGGAGCGAAGAGAGGGGAAACGACGTATATTGGTTTCCATCGAAATTCGGAACATTCGCCAGGGCCAAAATTTCACCGTTTTCAGGATTCATCACGATGATCGAGCCGCTTTTAGCATGGCTTTTCTTCACTCCCTCGTAAAGCGCTTTTTCGGCCAAATACTGAATCGTTTCGTCGATCGTCAGCGTGATGTCGGCACCGGGAATGGCGCGCTCGATTTTCTCGACGCCTCCGGGAAGCACCCGACCCAAACCATCCGTCTCAGCCATTAAATAGCCAGGCGTTCCGTGTAATTCTTTGTCATACGTTAACTCAACGCCATCCAAGCCTTGATCGTCAATACCCGTGTAACCGAGAACGTGGCACGCCATCTTCCCTTTAGGATAGAAACGTTTTCCCGTCGGTTCATCTACGACTTCAATTCCGGAAATGGCCATTTTTTTGATCTGTAGCGATTTCTCCAGATCGATTTTTCTTGCAATCCACACAAACCCCGTCGCATTTAAGGATTGCAAAAGAGAATGCTGACTCATTCCCAAGATAGGTGCAAGCGCGGCCGCAACGGAATCTTTATGACTTATTTTTTGTGGAAAAGCCGCAACGGAATGTCCGATGGTACTGATCGCAAAAAGTTCGCCATGTCGGTCAAGAATTTTTCCGCGGATTGCAGGAATCGGAATTTTTTCCGTATGTTCCATGTACGCCATTTTGCTGAATTTTTTCGCCTGTACCACTTGCACTTGAAACAAACGTAAGGCCATCAAAAGAAAGATCCAAAAAATCAAATAAAACGCCAGGACGATTCTTCGGTTCATCGTTTTGACTTTCCGATCGTTGCCGGACAGGTCCATTTTCATGGTTGCTCAAGATTTCGCCGCAAGCGGAATCTTGCCTCTCGAAAAATTAGGGAAACGCCACGAGTTATTTGAGACAAAAGAAAAACTCCCTAAAGCAATTGCCCTAGGGAGGAAACTAGGGGAGGTGATGGCAAAAAGCTTTTTTTAAGGCACAAGGACCCCAGAAGTCACTCCTTTGCCGTTAACCAATGCTGCAACTTTTTTCTCCGCATCAACATTTGCAACACGTTCAATACCAGGCTCTACAATCATAAACCGTTGATCGGGGATTCCCATTTTTAAATCATTTTTAGCAATGCGATCAATCCGGCTTAACTCCGTCAAGTGCCGCACTTGAATTAAAAGATCGGCGTTTTGTTCTTGAATTTGCGGAAGCACCGACTCCAACTGATCAACTTTATATTGCTCTTTGACGATGTTGGCGCAGACGCTCAAATAAAACAGAATGACGACCGTGACCATCGATAAACCGGACATGGCGGCCACCACAAGACCCCACCAGCCCTTTTTCCGTTTGCGCGAAGGAAGCGCTTTAAAGGACGATGTCGAGTCGCAATACAACTTGCGGGCTAACGCGCCTTTCCCAAGTTTCATCGGTTTGCCGCCTTCGGCTCACAAACCGATGCTCGCTCGCCCATACGATGGTCTCGCGTCATGCGGCACGCTCCAAAACACGCAGTTTTGCCGAACGCGCGCGGCGATTTTTCTCCACTTCGTCCCAAGATGGAACGATCGGTTTTTTCGTCACTATTTTATAGCCTTTCCCCTCATGCGCTTTAAAAATATTTTTAACAATTCGATCTTCGAGAGAATGATAACTCAAAACGATCAATCTTCCCTCTTTTTCTAAATGCGAGATCGCTTGCGTAATTCCTCTCTCCAAATTTTTCATTTCATCATTTACTGCGATACGAAGCGCTTGAAAAATTTTCGTGGCCGGATGAATTTTTTTCGGCCAGGCTTTGTGCGGAATGGCCTGTCCCACAATCCGTGCCAATTCCGTCGTCGTGGTGATGGGCGATTTTTTTCTAGCTTGGACGAGGGCAGCAGCAATGCGCTTTGAGAATCGTTCTTCCCCGTGCTCCCTGAAAAGGCCCCCAAGGTCTTTTTCGTCGTAACGATTGACGATTTCCCAGGCGGTCAATTGCTGCTGCCTATTCATCCTCATGTCCAACGGTCCTTCCAAGCTAAAGCTGAATCCGCGCCCAGGATCGCTTAATTGCAAGCTGGAAAGACCGAGATCAAAAACAATTCCGTTGACGTATGGAATGCCGATTTGAGTCAGCACCTCGTGTAGTCTTGAAAAATTACAGTGAAAAAGTGAAAGACGATCAGAGTAGGGCGCAAGTCGTTCTTGCGCGTACGCGATAGCATCGGCATCTTGTTCCAGCCCGATGTATTTTCCCGCAGCTCCCATTTTTTCTAAAATCATTTCTGCGTAGCCCCCTGCTCCGATCGTCGCGTCGACAATGATTTTGCCCCCCAAAGGCTCCAGATACTCAACGACGCTATCCCGAAGTACCGGTATGTGTATGTTTAAATCTGTTTTCAATTTGCCTTGCCAATTGTTTGAATGGTTTTTTCTCTTTCTGTTTTTTCCAATTTCCCGAGTCCCAAATTTCCAAGCGATCGAGAACGCCGATAATGGTCACTTGATTGTCAATGCCTGCATGCGTGCGCAACTTTTGGGGGATGAAGAGACGGCCTTGCTTGTCCAGCTCCACGTCTTCCACGTCGGAAGCCAGCGACCGGCGAAATTCTTGCCCTTCTTCATCGAAGGGACTGACGTTGTCCAGAAACTCTGTCATGATTCGTTCCCACTCACCCTTCGGGAAGAGATAGATGCACTCTTGATCCCAACTTTTGACGAGATAGACTTTGTTGCCGAGTGGCTGGCGATGCTTTGAGGGAACGATGACTCTCCCCTTAGGATCAAGGGTGTGTTCAAATTCCCCCACAAACCTGTGTCGTCTATCCACTCTATGCTTCTCCGCTCCACTTTACTCCACATCTCTCCCCTTATTATATCATAAGTTGTCAAGCCCCTCTAAAATCCTAGTCCTTTTGGCCCTTGTTTTTCGATCTTCGAAAGAATAGAATCAATTTAACTCACGGAGGTGCTTGTCGTGCAGATTACGCCTGAAATTATTCTGGGAGATGTCCGCAGAGCGATTCAACTTGTAGAAGAGAATCCTCGGCATTATTTAAGGCCGGGGATTCGGGAAATGCCCGAAGCTTATGTGCAAAAAATCACCCGAGACAATTTACGAGACATTCTTGTGACAGGGTTTGAAGCTTTCGAGGAGATTCATCTTCCCTGCCTCCGGGAACCGTGGGAAAAACTTCGTAAAGAACTTTTTTGGGAACAACTAGAACCTGAATTTCCCGAATGGCTTGTCCTTCCTTTTCAGAGTCTTGCAGATCGCGAGAAAAAAAATAACCTTACCTCACAAATTAGTGATTTTTTTGTGAGGGTCGCCGAAGTGATCAATATTCCTCAACTCTGGCCGGCAAACTTCTCTAGAGCTCTGATCAAGCACTTATCTGAACCGTCTCTCGAGGATGTCGCAGGTCCCCCTTTGGTGGCCATCGATGGAACGGAAAACGATGAATTCCCGATGCTTTTTCCGATCAAACGCTTCTTGAATGCAGGTTAACCCGCCGTAATACCTCGGAAGACATTTTCGATTTCTTCCAGCGTGAAAGAAAGATCCCGGTCGGTATGAGCGGCGGAGACAAACCAAGCTTCAAAGGGCGAGGGAGGAAGATAGATGCCACGATCAAGCAGCTGATTGAAAAGTTTTTTAAAGGGCTCCCGGTCGGAAGTCATCACGCGCTCGAACGAATCGACCGGTCCGGGATTGAAAAAGAGCGAACACATGGACCCGGCCTGATTGATCGAAATTTTTTTCCCCGCGTCATCGGCAATTTTTTTAATTCCTTTAACGAGCGTCATCGTAAGCCGTTCAATCTTAGGGTAAGGATTTTCAGATTGCAAAACGTTAAGCGTGGCGAGGCCGGCGGCCGTGGCGACAGGATTGCCGGATAAAGTTCCCGCTTGATAGACGGGCCCGAGCGGCGCAAGCTGTTCCATGATGTCGCTTCGCCCTCCCACCGCGCCGATGGGAAGGCCTCCTCCGATTATTTTTCCGAGAGTCGTCAAGTCGGGAACAATACCGCACAGCGATTGATAGCCGCCAAAATGAAACCGGAATCCGGTGATGACCTCGTCAAAAATTAAAAGCGCTTTGTTCTCACTGCAGCGTTTACGCAAAAGTTCCAGAAAACCCGGATTCGGAGTTACCACGCCCATGTTTGCGGCAACAGGTTCCACGATGACGCACGCAAGCTCAGGGCCGAACTTTTGAAACGCTTCCTCCACGGATGAAGCGTCATTGTATGACGCGACGATTGTATCGGCCGTCACCGACGCCGGAACGCCTGCGCTTGAAGGATTTCCAAACGTAAGTAATCCCGAACCGGCTTTCACCAAAAACGGGTCCGCATGGCCATGGTAGCATCCTTCAAATTTTAAAATCTTGGATCGCTTCGTGAAGGCACGCGCCAAGCGAATCGCCGTCATGGTAGCTTCAGTTCCTGAACTGACCAAACGAAGCTTACGAAGGCTTGGAATGGCCTTGCAAATGAGTTCAGCCAACTCTACTTCTCTGGCGGTCGCAGCTCCAAAAGTCAGTCCAAGGGCTGCAGCTTTTTGGACGGCTTCCACCACGGCGGGATGAGCATGTCCAAGAATGAGCGCTCCCCAGGAGCAAACATAATCGAGATAGTCTTGACCATCTTCATCCCAAATGCGGCTTCCCGATCCCCGCGCAATAAAACGGGGATCGGTTCCAACCGATCCAAAAGCGCGCACCGGTGAATTCACGCCTCCCGGAATGATTGTCTTTGCCTTGGCAAACAGAGTTTCCGATTTAGGCGACGACTTTTTTTCTGAAATACTCATGGATGGCCTCAAACAATCCCTCCGATGTATAAATTTTTGCTTCGATGGTTACACGATACCCTTCCTGCCTCAGAGCCGCGGAGGTAATCGGGCCAATCGACGCAAAGTCAATCTTCTCTATGTTTACCCCGGGGTGACGATGAAGAATCGCTTTGAAAGAATGGACCGTCGACGGGCTGGTGAAGGTTATCGCCTGAATCGTTTTTTTGTTGAGCGCTTCGGCCAATCGAGTCATCCCTTCCGCATTTTCCAAGGTGTCATAAATCGCAAGTTCGGTCACGATTCCGCCTAAATTCAATAGCTTCTCGTGCAAAATTTCGCGGGCTTTTTTGGCGCGAAGCAACAGAAACTTTTTTCCCTGAACCGGCTCTTTTTGAAAGGCTTCCAGCAATCCTTCCGCCTGATAAAATTCCGGAATCAACGCCGCACGAAGATCCCATTGTGATAGGGCCGCCTCAGTCGCCTTTCCAATGCATGCGATCCGGGCGTTTTGAAATTGTTTTAATTGCTGTTGCTCGCGGGCGAATTCCAGCGTTAAATTGACTCCGTTAGCGCTCGTAAACACAATCCAATCATAGCTCGACAATTGAGAAAGCGTCTGATGAAGTTCTTCTTTTTCATAACAAGGAACAATTGAAATTAATGGACACACCAGAACGTTCGCGCCGGCGTCTTGTATTTTTTCAACAAGGCCGCTTTCCTGTCCCGAAGGGCGTGTCACCACAATCGTCTTTCCGGCAAGCGAACTCATCATCAATTTTTGAGATAACTATGAAGGCCCGGCAAGAGAAAGCCGACCCCGAGATACGTGAAGATGACCGCCAGAAATCCAACGAGGCACAAGACCGCCATCGTGTCGCGTTTTTTTGAACCCCAGCTGAATCGTCCGTGAAGATAGACGGCGTAAACCAGCCAGGTAATCAAGGCCGCGGTTTCTTTAGGATCCCAGCTCCAATATTTTCCCCATGATTCTTCAGCCCACACCGCACCCAGCATGATAAGCGCGGTTAAAAATCCAAATCCGATAATCACCGTTTTGTACATCAGTTTATCCAGCATCACGGTGGTCGGCACTAACGAAAGAATACCGGTGCTGGCTTTCCCAGATTTTTCTTCCCCTTTTTTAAGAAAGTAAAAGATCGCCATCCCGAAAGCAATGGTAAATGCGCCGTAAGCGCCCAACGACATGGGAACGTGAATATTAATCCAGTAACTTTGTAAAGCGGGCGGCGGCGGAACAATCGATTGATCGAGCTTCAGTGCCCAACCGACCAACAACACAATGATCGGAATCACCATGATGCCCAAGGCACGGAACCGAGTCCGAGTCTCCGTGATCAGATAGACTAATGTTAATCCCCACGAGAAACTTGTGACATGTTCAAAAATGTTGGCCACCGGCGCATACCAGTACCCCATGAAATCGTGATCGGCTTTAATGCGAAGGAATAAAAAGACGCTGTGCAGCAAAAACGTCAGGATTAAAACGCCTTTGCCCATTTGGGTTAATTGTTCATTTTGATTGAAAATAAATGCAAAATAAAAAACAGCGGACAAACAATATCCCACAAAGATAATCGTCAATAAATGATGCATGATCGTTGTCATCGGCTATGCTCCTTCTACTGACCTTCTAATTTGATTAAACTCTTCCTGGTAGTCTTGCTCTTTATCGCGACGAACACCTACGGCGGTCACGGAAACTCCCGGACTCACTTTAATGCGAATAACTTTATGATGAAAATAAAATGTAAGGGATACGCCAAGCAAAATAATAATGAAGCTGATGTAAATCAGTTTTACGCCCGGATCTTTCCGAAGTTGAAAACCGCTGAACAACGAAACTTTATCGAGGTAGAATTTCACGCCTTGAAAACTGCTTGCATGATCCGCGGTAATCCAACCGACCGACTGGATGTTTTTAGGATCAGGCGGCATCTGATCCGTACGCGTCAACAGCATCAAGAAACTGCCCGGATGCACCGGCTCTTTACTGAGAGAACCCACTTCCCCATGGGGGCCAACCGTAAAATCAGGGATAAAATTCTTCAGCACGCCGACCCATCGTTTGCCTTTTCCCGGTTCCACGGTAAAAAACATCATCCGATCCTCGCTGTAATCGACAGAAAACGGATGAGAAATTCCTTGAGGATCGACGTAATGCCCCAAGATTCTTCCGGGACCATACGTGGCTTGATAGGCTTTCACGCCGCGGTAGTTCAGCGGATGGTTAACCTCAATCGCTTGCGTAAACGTTTTTCCATTGTCATCGGTCACGGTGACGGTGCTTCGGTAAAGTCTCGGCCGGCGGCTTTCATCCCACTCGGCTTCAAACTTGTCCAAATGAAACGAAAAATGGCTTTCCGGTATGCGATAGGTATCGCCTTCCAGAAGAATGGCACTTCGTTCAAAACCTTGTCCCGGGAAGTGTCCGTAAATGACGGCGACAAAGAGAAGCAAGAGGCCGATATGCGCGACAAACGATCCCCATAACGCCATCTGCCCGCGATCGGCGATGAAATACGTCGCTTCCGGAGAGACTTCTTTTTTCACTCGATACTTTAATTTCAAAAGAGAATTTTCAACGTTGAGGGCGGCTTCATTCAAAGAGCCGGCATCGGTGCACGAAATTTTTTCAGGAGCATTTTCAAAATAACCGGGCTGCATTCGCGCCGGAACGTGATAATATTTTTTAATGATTTTTTCTGCGCGATTAAAATTGGAAAGAATCAGATTGACACAAATGAGCGACATCAGAAGTTCAAACCACCAACTGCGGTAAAGATCGAAAACATTCATGACCTGCATGATGTGCGTCAATGTCGCGCCGTAAGTCGAGACATATTTTTCCATCGGCTGATTTTGCTCAACCAGCGTTCCGGCGAGAATTGCGACGGCGGAGATCGACAAAAGCCAAATCGCCATCCGCACCGAACTTAAAAAAGTCCAGAGCGTATCAAGGATGTCTTTGTTGGCAGTCGGTGCCTGTGCGGCGTCTTTAATCACGGGGTTTGACTCGATAGAGGTTCGCGATGCCTGAACGCGACGCCTTCCGATTAATTCCCTTATCTGCATTGAATTTTTCACCCATCAGACAGGAGCATGCAGATTTATACCAAACTGAATCTTGCGATGAAATGCGGGAAGATCTTTCAACTGACGATGCTGGCTTATTTTTTACTCAATGTTACGCCCGTTTCCGCGAAATTTAACTATCATTCGCAAATCGGAGTTGTAATAGCCAACACCGTAAATGGACTTTATCTGATCATTCCAAACCCTAAAGTTCATGTCGGCGAATCCATCGTTATCGTTGATCTGTCGTCACAGCATGCTATGACCGCAAAAATCACAAAAAAAGTTCCCGTTTTGCCTCCCCCGTTGGTGGGGAAGGTCTACTCCAACGACTCCCCCGGCTCCGAATCTTATTATCTATTAATGCCGACCGGTAAAAACAAAGTGGCGGCCACTTCTGTTAATGTCGGCATTGTCGGATTCAAGGGGACATTTCATGCAATCCATGGATTTATCACGGCCGATTTGAACGGAAATGAAACCGCCGAATATTTCCGGGTATGTACCAGCAGTGAAGGACTCCACTTGACCGTATGGACGGGGGAACCGCTTAAGGGAAAACGAATGTGGCATACATATTATTACTTAGGGTTTGACGTTGAGCCATCATGCCAAAGCAAAGACGACGAGGAACAAAAGTAACCGGCCCGAATAAACTCGCATGGAACACTTGTACACGCCGTGGCGATCGGATTACATTCATGGAAAAACGCCACAAGAAGGATGTTTTTTCTGTTTGCATCAAAAATCAAAAAATGATGAAGAAAATTTGGTTTTGTTTCGCGGCGATACGAGTTTCGTCTTACTGAATTTATATCCGTATACCGACGGTCATTTGTTGATTGCACCTTACCGCCATATCGCACAACCGAACGATTTATCGAAAGAAGAATGGATCGAAATTCATGAATTGGCTCGGCGAGGCATTGCGGCGCTTGAGAAAGTTTCTCATCCTGAAGGATTCAATCTGGGAATGAACCTCGGACGTGTAGCGGGCGCAGGGGTCGTGGGACATCTTCATCTCCACGTCGTTCCGCGATGGAACGGCGATACGAATTTCATGCCTATTCTTGCGCAAACGAAAATGATCAACGAAAATCTTCATACTGTTTACAAAAAATTGAAATCCGCTTTTTAATAGGGACACACCACTTATATTAACAATTCGTATCAATTTATGTTACTAAATTGTAAATATTAGTGGTGTGTCCCTATTTTTTAGTGGTCGCGAATCCAAGAGGCTGCGGTGGCGCCGCCATTGTCGTTCTCAAGAATATAGCCAGACGCACCCGACGCTACGCCCAATCCGGAGGCTGGCCCGAGGCCGCCCCACACGGCATCCAAGTTGCCTAATCCCGAAATCGTTGGAGTAACATTGGTTACTGTACTGGCCGAGGTGCAGCAATTGCCGACCAATAAAATCTCAGGTGGACTCGAGCCAACCACGATTGCAGTTAAGCTGCTGCCGGTAGAAAAGTGAACGCCACTGTAATTGGCGGCGGTAATTGTCGTTGGCAGCTTTAAGCGGGTCCATACGGTCGTTGAGCCGATATTGCTGTTTACGTAGAGCGCCCCGCTATTCCCCACCGCGATGGCATTCGCGTTGTCCTGAGCAACGGCGACGCCATTGAGTTGTGCGGCTCCCGAGTCGCTGGTCGTATTAATTGCCCAGGAAGTTCCCAACTGAAGACCGGACGCCGCTGTCCCGACAAAAATATTTCCCAAATCCCCTACAACCACAACAAACGCTGAGGAACCGGCGCGCTCTGCAAAGCTTACGCCCCGGAAAGCGATAGCCGGGAAAGCTGTGCCTGAGCCGGAACCATAGGTGTCCACCAGCGTCCAGCCTGAATAAGGAAGCACGCCCGCGCTGGTGGTGGAAATGGCAATAACCCCTTTGGTCTTGCCGCACGTATCGGTGAAGGGCCCGCCGACAACCACGGCTGGCTGATTCCCGCTAAACAGCGAGACGCCGTAAAGCGTGGGGCTGAAATTGGATCCGGAAGTTCCAACGCATGCAGAATCGCTCAATGTAAATCCACTGGTGGCGGAGCCTAGAAGCCAAGGCTGTGGACTGCTTCCCCCGCTGCTTGTGTTTTCAAGAATATCGCCCGAGTCTCCCACCGCAATCACGTTCGCCGGAGAACTTGATACTGAATTGACATCAAAGGCGACACCGCGCAAATTGTCGCTGACGGGGCTTGTCACCGCCGTCCAAACAGGAAAACTTGAGGAACTGCTGCTGCCTGTGCTAGTGCTTTGCAAAATCGTACCGCCGGTTCCAACCGCTACCCCGAATTGGCCGCTAATGCTCGTGGAAATAGAAAGAAGCTCCGCCGTAGTCGCCGTACCAGGAAAGGTACTACTGCTGCTTGAGCTGGAACTTGAGCTGGAACTTTTGTTGGCGGGTTGGCTGCTTCCAGCAACGGTGGAGAGCTGAGTGCATCCTATGATGGAGATCGCGGAAACCACTAAGAGGAACCCGATGGTGCCAATCTGCTTCATAACCCCTCCGTCATTTTTTTGTTTTTTTTCTCTCTGCTGTCTGGAAGTCCTTTTTACTGTGAAGTGAGCGAACATAAACAGCGACCTACGGTCGCTGTTTATACTGATAAGGAAGTGCGGTGAAAAGCGCCCCTGTCTCTTTAAGCAATAGAACCACGATCGATGAGAAAAAAAACATCAGGACTAACCCCACCATAGACGCGCTGAGAAACATCCCCAAGGGGGTCAGCGAGAGAATCGCCCCGAAGACAAGCAACATCATCTGGATGAGAAAGTAAATCAGAAAAAGTGCAACAAATGTTCGTCCATAATCTAACTTCATGGCCCCGATGTCCTCAAGGACTCCATAAAGATTAAGGGCCCACCGGTATTCCCCGCTTTCTATCATCCGAAACCAGACGACCGGAGAAATAGCAAGTGAAAAAGCGAAGAAAAATGATGCGGCGATGAAAACAAAAGTTGCCCAAAAAAGATCGCCGGCCGACATCATCAGAAGACCGCTCGTCAACAAAATGATTGAAGGCGAAAAAACGCAAGCGAGTATTGCAACTGCTTTCAACCCGGATTGAAAGTATTGCCACGGTTCTTCCCAGGAAGGCAGCACATGCGTAGCGCCCTCCAGCGTTAAAAAAGCGGCACGGTAAAAATAACCCGCGGCAAGAATAAGCAAAACAACAGAGACAAGATACAAAAAATACTCGAATTCCGCAAAGGCTTTGTGCGCGCGGGCCAGGCCCATCCACGAAAATACGATTCCAAGGAGCCCCGGCGACGCAAGAAAGAAACTGGTGATTGATAATTTAACAAAAGCGTCAGGCTCGTTCCATAAGGCCTGAAAGTCTTTTTTTCCTATAAAGCGCCTTCGCTTTCCTGAAGGCAATCCCAGAAGGCACTTTTTGTTCGCCCACTCGTATCCCCAATTTGACAGTTGGGATAATTCGCTCGCTTCACTATAATCCTTTCACTTCCGCTTCAATTTTTTGGATTAACGTCTTATTTTTTTCTTCTGTAGCTTCCTGTTGCGCCCGTTCCAGCAAGTCTTTTGCCTCTGCATTTTTTCCGGTTTTTTTATCGGTGACCGCCATCTGATATTTATAATCGGGATTCTGGGGACTCTTGGAAATCAAATCAGCCCAAATTTTTTGAGCCTCCATCCAGTCTCCCGATTTTTCATAAAAACCCGCCAAACGAATCGCCAACGTCGTGTCCGAAGGCTCCAACTTTCGCAGCTTTTCCGCGTTGAAAATCGCTTTACGCCAATCTTTTTCTTTTTCATAAATATCGACTAACGTCGAGATAATCTGAGGATTATTGGGGAAACTTGCCTCTAAGTTAAGCGCCTCTTTTTCGGCATTTTTGAAATTCCCCTGTTCTTTATAAATGCCAACCATTGCAAATCGCGCATTGAGACCTTCCTTCGAGCGCGGAGTCTTTTGGACAACCTGACGATAGTACGTTAAGGCGGACGCGGGATCGCCAAACAAGGAATAAGCAAGCGCCAGCTCGTAAGTCAACATGACATCCCCAGGCTTTAACGCCAGCGCTTTTTGAAATTGTGCAACTCCATCCGCGCCTTTTCCCATGGCGAGCGAAAGTTGTCCCAGAAGTTCGTAGGTCAACGGATCTTTCGGCGAATATTTAACCGCTTCCTCAAGCGCTTTTTTCGCTTCAGGAAACTTTCCGGCGCGCATTTCGGCGCGGGCTAAGTTACGAAGGGCAAACGGATCCTGCGGGTTCAGTTTGACCGCTTCCTGCCAGCGTCCTATCTCGTCATCCGCATTGTCGGTTGCTGGAGTCGTGGAAGGAGTTTTCAGGTTTTGGCTGGAACGAAACGAAAGTCCGCCCACAATGATCGAACCTGTAACAAAGGAAAATAAAATAATGATCGTCACAACTCTCACCATTTTTTGGAATCTGGTCCGTGATTTTGTTTCGTTTTGGGTCGGCATCTTAAAGCATACTTCTAAAAACCGTTTACGGAGACCTTTTCATGGATTATCAACCGCAGCTTGAGCAGCTTTCACAAAACGCACTGACGTTCTTTGAAGAAAAGGAAAAGACGCGCGAGCTTTCGCTCTCGCTTCACCGCCAAATCATTAAACTTTCAGGGAATGCGATTAAAATGATGCATCGCGGCGATTTTGACAAAGCGGAAGGATTGCTGGGGGAAGCGCGTGAGGCCGTCGATTCTTTATCAAAAATCCTCGGGAGCCATCCGGATATCTATTATGGAGGCTTCATTCAGAGCGCTCAAAAAGAATATGCCGAAGCCCGATGTTTTCAATCGGTGATTCTGTCCAAACCGCTTCCAACGGCCAATGCACTCCATGTTGATTTTGCGCCCTATCTCAATGGTTTAGGAGAAGCCATCGGGGAACTCCGGCGATATGTTTTGGACAATCTGAGACGTGGCGACTTTGAGCGCGTAGAACCCATCTTGCAAATCATGGACGATCTTTACTATGTCTTAACCGCGGTCGATTATCCCGATGCCTTGACGCAA